>Ga0208261_1000281_pt1 | contig 20911 bp, 19 predicted proteins | sample Knorr_S7_td_DCM__FD_185595 | JGI IMG/M metagenome (GOLD analysis project Ga0208261, IMG submission 185595) | Marine microbial communities from Southern Atlantic Ocean transect - Knorr_S7_td_DCM_ad_131m_LV_B (SPAdes) (version 3) | ecosystem: Environmental > Aquatic > Marine > Oceanic | place...
GCGTTCCCGAAGGCACATTCTCATCTCTGAAAACTTCGCTGGATTTCAAGGGTAGGTAAGGTTCTTCGCGTTGCATCGAATTAAACCACATGCTCCACCGCTTGTGCGGGCCCCCGTCAATTCATTTGAGTTTTAGCCTTGCGGCCGTAGTCCCCAGGCGGAGAACTTAATGCGTTAGCTGCGCCACTGAAGGGTTAATTCCCCCCAACGGCTAGTCCTCATCGTTTACGGCGTGGACTACCAGGGTATCTAATCCTGTTTGCTACCCACGCTTTCGCACCTCAGCGTCAGTGTCGAGCCAGAGAGCTGCCTTCGCCATTGGTATTCCTTGAAATATCTACGCATTTCACCGCTACACTTCAAATTCTACTCTCCTCTCTCGTACTCTAGTCTAGTAGTTTTGTATGCAGTTCCCAGGTTGAGCCCGGGGCTTTCACATACAACTTACTAAACCGCCTACGCGCGCTTTACGCCCAGTAATTCCGATTAACGCTTGTACCCTCCGTATTACCGCGGCTGCTGGCACGGAGTTAGCCGGTACTTATTCTGCAATTAACGTCAAATAATAGAGGTATTAACTCTAATATCTTCTTCATTGCTTAAAGTGCTTTACAACCCTAGGGCCTTCTTCACACACGCGGTATGCCTGGATCAGGGTTTCCCCCATTGTCCAATATTCTTTACTGCTGCCTCCCGTAGGAGTCTGGGCCGTGTCTCAGTCCCAATGTGGCTGATCGTCCTCTCAGACCAGCTAAAGATCGTTGCCTTGGTAGGCCATTACCCCACCAACAAGCTAATCTTACGCAGGCTCATCCAATAGTGAGAGCAGTAAACTGCCCCCTTTCCCCCTTAGGGCGTATGCGGTATTAATCCGAGTTTCCTCGGGCTATCCCCCGCTACTGGGTAGATTCCTACGCGTTACTCACCCGTTCGCCGCTCGTCAGCACGAGATTCAGCAAGCTGAATCAAAATGTCTGTTACCGCTCGACTTGCATGTATAAAAGCTACCGCCAGCGTTCAATCTGAGCCATGATCAAACTCTTCAATTAAATTGATTATTGCCTTTCTAAAAAGGCACAAAAAAACCAGTAGTAAAAACTTAAATAAATTAAGCAACAACTAGCTGGCTGGTAAGTTGCGCCTAAAACAGGCGCCCACACGAATTACTTGCTTTAAAAATTTTAAAAAACTCCCGTTAAGAATGACCTAAACGGACGCGCAGTATACACCATTAAAACCTTATTCAAAGCTATTTTTTAGCTATTTTAATTCGACCGAATCTTTTCTTTCCTACTTGGTAAATTTGCTGTTTATTTAGGGTAATTCTATAACTAGGTTCTAACACTTTTTCCCCATCTATTTTAACAGCGCCTTGCTTGATCATTCTTAAAGCTTCCGAGGTACTTGGAGTTAAATTTGAGTCCTTTAGGATTTTTGCAAGAGTTATATCTTCCTTTGCAAGAGTTAAAGAAATTTCTTGTATTTCAGAGGGCAAATTGCCCTTCTGAAATCTATTAAGAAATTCGTTTAGAGCTGATTTAGCTTTCTTTTCTCCATGGAACCTTTCTACAATTTCTTGAGCCAAAATAAATTTTATATTCCTTGGATTTTCTCCATTTTCTTGATCTTTCTTTAGTTTATTAATTTCAATTGAGTCTTTGAAGCTTAAAAGTTCGAAATATCTCCACATTAAATCATCTGAAATTGACATTATTTTTCCAAACATGTCATCAGATTTATCTTCTATCGCAATATAATTATCTAAGGATTTAGACATTTTCTTTACTCCATCTAATCCTTCTAATAAAGGTAAAGTCATTATAGATTGCTGGTCTAATCCATAATGCTTCTGTACTTCCCTGCCCATAAGTAAATTAAATTTTTGATCTGTTCCTCCTAATTCAACATCAACTTTTAATACTGCTGAATCATAACCTTGTAATAAAGGATAGAGGAATTCATGTATGGATATTGGCTGTTGAGATTTATATCTTTTGTGAAAATCATCTCTTTCAAGCATTCTAGCTACAGTTTGTGTAGAGGCTAATTTAATCAAGTCTGATGGTTTTAATTTATTCATCCATTCGGAGTTAAATCTAATTTCCGTCTTTTTTGAATCCAAAATCTTAAAAATTTGTTTCTGATAAGTCTTAGAATTTTTTTCTAAATCCTTCTCAGAAAGCACAGGCCTAGTTTCATTTACTCCTGAAGGGTCTCCAACTGATCCAGTGAAGTCGCCTATGAGAAATATCACTTCATGGCCCATATCCTGGAAGAGCTTCATTTTATTTATAATTACTGTATGACCTAAATGAAGATCTGGTGCTGTAGGATCAAAACCTACCTTGATTCTTAAGTTTTTATTCTTCTTAAGTTTAGAAAGAAACTCTTCCTTTGGAATTATTTCTTCTATACCTCTAAGTAATATTTCTATATCACTTTTCATAAAAGACATTATACCCACAAGAAAAATAAATCTTGGACTTATGTATTAGAATATCGCTACTATTATTGTCTTTCTCATAATAAATCTAAAATTTATATGGAAAAAAATCACAGATTACTAAGTTACTTTCCGAAAAAGCATATCTTCTTACTACTAGTAATAAGTCTAATAATCTTATTCTTATTTTCCTTTTCAGCTTCTAAAGAAAAAAATAAAGAACTCTTGGAATATAGCTTAATAACAGAAATACCTTTGAAGGCTTTACAAGAGAATAGTCTGACTATCAAAGAGAACCATGATTCTATAATTAAAGAATCAATTATTAAGAGGAATGATTCCCTTTTTTCAATCTTGAAAAATATGGGTGCTAAAACTGAAAATATTATTGATTTAATAAATTCCCAAAATAGTGAATTTCTTACAAATATAAAGATTGGCAATATAGTAAGAGCGGAGCTTTCAGAGAACAAAATATCAAATCTAACTTATGTAGAAGATTACAAAACTGAAGTAACAGCTACAAAAATAGATGGTGGTTACTTAATTAAAAAAAATAAATTAGAAGAAGAAAGAATGGAAGTCTTTAAGACAGTAACTATAACTAATTCACTTTATACAGACGGTTTAAAAAAAGATATACCTGATAGTGTTTTAATGGATCTTGTCTATATCTTTGGTTGGGATATTGATTTTGTACATGATATAAGGCCTGGTGATAAATATAGCTTGATTTATGAAGAAGTATTTATAGAAGGAGAAAAAAAACTTAATGGAGATATCATCATAGCTGAGTTTATAAACCGAAATAAAACCTACACGGCAGTGAGATATAAGCTAAAAAAAGGAAACTCAGAATACTTCTCTACTGATGGAAGAAATGTAAAAAAAGCTTTTCTCAGAACACCAGTTAAATTGAGCTATATTAGTTCAAAGTACAATCTAAAAAGAAAACATCCTATTCTTCACACAATTAGAGCACATAAAGGAGTAGATTATGCAGCTAATAAAGGCTCTCCTATAAGAGCTACAGGAAGTGGAACAATATCCTCTGCAAAAGTTAATGGGGGCTGTGGAAAAGAAATTAAAATCAAACACTCAGCAGACTATACAACAAGATACTGTCATCTAGATAAATATGCAAAAAACATCAAAGAAGGGAACAAGGTTAGTCAAGGACAGACCATAGGTTATGTAGGTAGTACTGGGTTAGCAACTGGCCCACATCTCCATTATGAATTCCATGTTAATGGAAAACATAAAGACCCTCTTAAAGTTAAATTTCCCTATGCAGATCCTATTGGCAAGGATGAAGAGACTAAGTTCTTCAGTAAAGCAAATTATTTCTTTGATAAACTAAAAAAATATCAATTACTAAGCGGATAGTTTTAATGAGAGATTTATATATAGGACTAATGTCTGGTACAAGCATTGATGCCATAGATGCTGTAATAGTCGACTTAAACAAAAAAGAACCATTGATTGTCTCTAAAGAGAGCTTTGAAATCCCAAAAAATCTTAGAGTAGAGACTCTCAAACTAATTAATGAAGAAAAAGCAAAAGAAGATTTCTATACCTTAGATGATCAATATGCAGAATTATTTTCATGCTCCGTTAAAGACTTACTTGATAGATCAAAATTAAATAGCAAAGAAATAATGGCTATAGGGAGTCATGGTCAGACAGTTTTACATGAACCTAACAAGAAAAATCCTTTTTCTTTACAACTTGGTAAACCAAAAGAAATTGCCAAAAGAACTAAGATTGTTACCGTGGGTAATTTTAGAAAAGATGATATTAATAAGGGAGGGCAAGGGGCGCCTCTATCTCCATTATTTCATAAAGCCTTTTTTTCAAAAGAAAAAGAAACTAAATGCATCCTAAATATAGGAGGTATTGCTAATTTAACAATACTTAATCATTCTGAGTCTGAACTTATTGGTTATGATATAGGTCCAGGTAATTGTTTAATGGATTCTTGGATAAGAAACTCAAAAGGTAAAGACTACGATGAAAGAGGTAATTGGGCAAAACAAGGAAATCCTGAAGAAAAACTCTTCAAAGAGCTCTTAAAGGATAACTTCTTTACAAAAGCAAGTCCTAAAAGTACTGGTCCAGATTATTTCAGCTTAAATTGGCTATTAGCTAAGCTTGATACTTTAGAAATAAGACCTAATGACAGAGATATTCAAGCAACATTGCTTGAATTAACTGCTTCTTCTATAAGTAGAGAATTAGATAAATACTTAAGTAAAAAAGATCCGATATATATATGCGGAGGAGGAGCTAAAAATAACTATTTAATTCAAAAAATTAAAGAGAAAAGATTTGGTCTAGTAAAAAAAACTGACGATATAGGCCTTAACTCTGACTATTTGGAGGCTATAGGATTTGCTTGGCTAGCTAAAGAAAGAATTTCTAATAAAGCATTCAATCTTTCAGAAGTAACTGGTAGCCGAAGCCCTGTATGGGTTGGAGAAATATATTCTCCTTAAATTGAAAAAGACTCTCCGCAACCGCAAGTGGTTACAGCATTTGGATTTTTAACAATAAACTTTGATCCAGTTAAATCTTCTACATAGTCTATTGTTGATCCGGACAAATACTGAAGACTAAGAGGGTCTATTAATAAGTTTGCTCCATTTTTTGAAATACATGTATCTTCTTCATCTATTTCATGGTCAAAAGAGAATCCATACTGAAAACCTGAGCAACCCCCTCCAGTAACATAGACTCTTAAATTCACTACTTCCTCTTTAGAAAGAGCAAGTATTTTGTCTACTGCTCCTTCAGTGAGGTTCATAGTTGATGGATTATAGGTCTCTATCATTTCTTTATAGTATTAAAAACTCTCGTCTAAGTCTAAACCAAACATCAAATTAAAACATTGAACAGCTTGGCCTGAGGCACCTTTTAGTAAATTATCAATTGCACTTATTACTAGATATTGTCCACTGACTGGAGTATCGAATAATGATATCTCACATTTATTTGTATTAACTACATCAGATATCTTAGGAATATCGTCTAAGATTACTACTGATGGTGAGTCATTATAGAATTCATCAAAAATATCTTTCGTTAAGTTACTAGAATCTGTTTGAATATAAATAGAGGCATAAATGCCTCTCATCATTGGAATTAAGTGAGGCATAAAACTTATATTTATTTCTTGCCCTGATGCTCTTTCAGCTTCTTGCTTAATTTCAGGAAGGTGTCTATGGCCCAAAGCAGCATACGCCCTAAGATTTTCATGCATTTCCTTTTGCATTCCCCCTTCAACTGTTGACCTGCCTGCTCCTGATAACCCAGACTTAGCATCTATAACTATATTACTGATATTTATCTCTTGATTTAACAAAGGCATGAGTCCCAGTAAACTAGCTGTAGGATAACAGCCAGGAACAGCTATAAGATTTGCTTTCTTTATATCTTCACCATAAATATCAACCAAACCATAAATTGACTCCTCTATAAGATCAGATTGCCTATGTTTCATTCCATACCATTTTTCCCAAATAGTCTTATCTTTAAGTCTGAAATCTGCCGATAAATCAATTATCTTTGTTTCATTATCTAAAAATTGTTTTGCCATTTGCATAGATATTCCGTGTGGGGTACAAAAATAAACTACATCACATTCAAAAAACTTATCATCTGTTGGTCTCGAAAAGATAAGATCTAGATCTGAAAAGGATTCAAAAACTGAAGATACTTGTTGTCCTTCAAAGTCCCTTGAACTTACTGCCTGAAGATTCATAAATTGATGGTTTGAAACTAAAGACAATAACTCTTCTCCAGCATATCCTGAACCGCCTACTATCCCTACATTCTTTTTCTTCATATTTATGAACTATTTACCATGCCAAAGTATAATTGGGTCGAGAATTATATATTCATAAATCAAGAAGACAAAAAATAAATATGGCAAAAAATACTCCTATTGTTCTTATTATAGGCGGACATGATCCAACTGGGGGAGCTGGAGTATTAGCTGATGCACAAACATTGGTTATGAATGGGTGTTATCCCATCAGCCTGATTACTTGTTTAACTGCGCAAAATACTACTAATTTTGAATCTATCAAGGTAACAGACACTAAATTCTTCAATAAAATAGCAAAAGTTCTTTTAAAGGATGTTCCCTTAATTAAGGCTATAAAAATTGGAGCGCTAGGTAACGAAGAAATTGTACAAATAGTTAAAAGAATTATCATAAATTGTAAGAATACCCCGGTAGTTCTAGATCCAGTGATAGAAACATCATCAGGCGGGTCTCTAATTAATAATGAAGGCTTGAGTGAAATGAAATATAAGCTGCTATCTCATGTGGATTTAATTACACCTAATATAAAAGAAGCCAAAACCTTAACAGGTAAACATAATCAACAAGAAATTATTCAAGAATTGAATAAGGTTAAATCTAATTTTGTCTTAATTAAAGACAATGAAAAAAGAAACAAAATTGAAAACTCTTTATTTAAAAAGAACGAATTTATTAAGAAATGGGAAATATCTAAGGTTAAAGGAAAATTTCAAGGCACTGGCTGCTCCTTGTCCTCATTTATAGCTTCAAACCTGGCTAAAGGTTTAAGGATGCAAGAAAGTATAGAATTAGCCCAAAATTCAGTTTATCAGTCTTTACAAAATGCTATCGATTTAGGTAGTGGTCAAAAAATACCTAAAAGATTTAAGTAATGCTTAAAGGTATATATGCAATAACTCCTAATGACTTAGAGGAAAAAATATTACTCAGAAAAATTTCTTCTCTTTTTGATTTAAATATTCCAATAATCCAATTAAGAGATAAGAATAGAACATTTGAAGAAAAACATTACTTAGCCAAAAAGGTTATTAAATTAAAAGGTGACCATAAGACAAAGATTTTAATTAATGATGATCCTGCTTTGGCCAAATTGGTGAATGCAGATGGAGTTCATTTAGGAAGCTCAGACCCTTCTTATCAAACTGCACGAGAAATATTAGGGGAAGATTCAATTATAGGAATTTCATGCAAGAATAACTTGGATCTCGCCTTAAAAGCTCAAGGCTTAGGAGCAAATTATGTAGCCTTCGGAAGTATATATAATTCAAAAACGAAACTTGATAGCACTTCATGTTCAATTGAAGAACTTACAAATCTAGTTAAAGAGATTCATATATCTACTGTAGCTATAGGTGGAATCGATACTCTAAATATAAATAACTTAGCTATATCAAAAGTTGACTTAGTAGCTAGTTCTTCTGGATTATTTGAAGGAGATATCAGCAACAATTACAAAAGTTTATTTAGTGTTTACTCAAGTTCTTGGTAAATATTAAATAAGAAGCTTTCCCAAGAAGAAATTGTTTTATTCATTAAACCTCTTGAAGAAAAAGATTTAGATTCAATAATTAGACCTTGTTCAAATCTTAAGTGAGCCAATCTTAAATAAACAGCTGATTCCGTCTTGCTGAGCCTTAAAGCCCTCTCCAATTCAGAGTTTGTACTCTTTAAATCACCTTTAGACCAAAATTCATCAGAACTATTTAAAATACGCTGAATAGAAGGAGAGGCTGCATTTATTTTCATTATCTCTGACTTTAGATATTCTTTGCTGGTTATTAAATCTTCAACGGAAGAGCTAAACGAGTCCATCTTTATGTCACCAACAGAAATCTCTTTAACACTTTGATTGGAACAGGAAATTGAAAATATTGAGAAAGAGATTAAAAAAATTTTTCTAATTAGAGTCATTTTTATAGATTAACATCTTCTAAAAAATTATTAAGCTTATCTCTAGAAAAGATATCATTTTTAGTTCTACAATTTTTTCTAAGATTTGGAATATCTTGTGGCTCTGTTCCATTGATATAAGGAACTAGAATAGAGTTCTTACACCTTTTTCCACTTAGATTGCCATCTTCTTTGTCTACCCACTGATAATTTATTCTTTGCGGAATAGAAGTTTTAGCTGATAAAGGATCAACTTTCTCAATAAATGATTTCCACACTTGTAGTGAGCCACTCCTTCCTGTTAGGGGGGTCTTTCTATTGTCATCAAAGCCTGACCAGATTAAGACTAAATATTCGCCAGCATAACCTACAAACCAACTATCTCTTTGATCATCTGAGGTACCTGTTTTTCCGCCTACATTCCAAGATCTTATTCTATTTTCTGAATAACCCCTGGCTGTCCCTATCTCGAAAGTTTTCTTTAAAGAAAACCTGAGTAAATGTAGAGGTTCCGGTCTTAGTACCTGCTCAATGCTATAAGGAAACGATAGATTAAAATTTCCTGTAGGTCCTGAGACTTTCCTTACTGCCCTTAAAGAAGAATAAAACCCTTTTGAGGCTATCGGTTGATATGCCTGGATAACTTCAATAGGAGTTAATTCAAAAGAACCAATAAATTCAGATGGGTAACCTCTCAATCTTTTTTTGATCTTTAGAGAGTCTAATGTTGCTTGAATCTCTTGATGGCCTAGAGAGATTCCTAATCTAGCAGTTGCAATGTTATATGATTTCCAAAGGGCCATATGTAAAGGAACATTGCCATGGTAATCCATGTCAAAATTCTTAGGTGCCCATATATCTCCATTAGGCATTTCTAGCTCTAATATGCTGTCGTTTAGAGGGGTCATTAAATTAAAATCTTTATAGTTATTTAGAGCTGTCAAATAAATCCATGGCTTAATAAGTGAACCAACTGGTCTTGAAGCGTTCAAAACTCTATTAAATCCAAATTCTCTTGGATTAGAGCTCCCTACAGCCGCTTGAATTTCCCCACTTAATGAATCAATTACTATTGCAGCCATTTCAATATCTTCTAATTCCTGTCCATACTTCTTGATTAGTTCGATCTTAGTATTTGAGATACTTGTCTCTAAATAGAGCTGTATTACAGGGTCCATATTTGTATAGACTTTTAATCCCCTTGTCCTAAGGTCTTTATCTTTAAAGTTACTCCTTAGATCAATAGTGACTAAATCACTAAAAGTAGGATGTTTAGATTGACTTCTAAAACTTGGTTTTATTATTGATAAAGGTTTTTCTATAAATCTTTCATAATCTTTTAAAGTAATAAAATCTGAATCCTTCAATACTCTTAAAACAAGATCTCTTCTCTCTTTTGCTCTATTCGGGTTTCTTCTTGGGTTATACCTTGAAGGGCCTTTTAACATTCCAACCAAAAGTGATAATTGATCAATATCTAGATTTTTTAAAGAGGTTCCAAAAAAATGCTGAGCTCCTAATTCAAAACCATGTATTGCTCTCCTTCCTGATTGAGAAATAAATACATCATTGATGTATGCAAGGAGAATTTCTTGTTTTGAATAATTTTCTTCAATTAATAAAGATGCAAAAGCTTCTTTTATTTTTCTTGTATACGTTTTCTCTGGGCTAAAAAAAAGGCTTTTTGCAAGTTGTTGAGTAATAGTGCTTCCACCTTCTTGTTTACTCAATGAAATGGTATTTTTAATTAAAGCTCTAAATATGGACGTAGGTGATATGCCAGAATGTTCAAAAAAATTTTTATCCTCTACTAGAACTAGGATTTCAATGAGCTCTTTAGGGACCTGCGACCAATTTAGGAGAATCCTGTCTTGCATATGAGAAGGAAAGATACCGCCGATAGAAAGAGGCTCTATTGAAATTAAATCAACTGAGATTCCATCTGATCTCTTAATGGAACTTACTTCACCTCCATTAAAAAAAACTTTAAATAAACCAGGTTTTTGATCCTCATAACCTCTCAAATAAATATCTAGCCTTCCCTTTTCAAAATGAAATTCCCCAGGATCTTCAGGATTTCTCTTTTTTGAATAGGAAAGGAGTTCTAACTCTTTTTGAATATACTGAGGTTTTACACTGTACCCTTCTGCAATCTCTAGAGGTCTTGAGTAAACTTTAGCTGGGACAGTCCATAAAATACCATCTAATTTCTCCTCCACTCTATCACTGAGTAGCTCCAGGTATGCCAGCATAATTACTATGCTAGCAGTAATTAATCCGAAGAAAGAAGCCAATATGATTTTCTTTCTTTTCATTATCTTTCTAAGTAGTATCATTGTTATTTAAGATCTCTGTTCTCATTAGATTATGAAATATGACATTTGTTCACTAGGAAATGCAATTGTAGACATTACCTTTCAAATAGAAACAGAATTTCAAGAAAAACTTATTTCTAAAGGAATCTCTCCTAAGTCAATGACCTTGTTAGATCAAAAGGAACAAGGTGAGCTATTAAATGTTCTAACTACTGAATTTCAAAAAGATAGTTTCATGGCTTGTGGAGGTTCAGCGACAAATTCAATAATAGCAGCATCAAATTTTGGCTCTAACTGTTATTATTCTTGTAAAGTAGCTGATGACGAGTTTGGAAATTTTTATCTTAAAGACCTATCAAGAAATAAAGTTTCTCATAGCTCAGTTCCATTTCAATCTGCCCTGCCTTCTGGAAAGTGCATTGTTATGGTTACTCCAGATGCAGAAAGAACTATGTGTACAAACTTAGGTATTAGTGGAGAGCTAAGCGAAGAAGATATAAATGAAGAAGCGATAATTAATTCAGAATATCTTTATTTAGAAGGATACTTAGTAACTTCGAAAAAAGCTTTTACAGCTGCAATAAAATCTGTAGAAATTGCTAAAGAAAACAATATAAAAGTTGCTTTGTCTTTGTCAGATCCAAATATAGTTTCAGTATTTAAGGATCAATTTTTAGAAATCTTAAAAAGAAAATGTGATTTAATCTTTTGCAATGCATTAGAAGCATCTGCGTTCGCAAACAAAAAGAACCTTAAGAAATCTGTAGAAATAATGAAAAACTTTTCTCTAGAAGGATTAATAACAATGGGTGCGGAAGGCTGCATGGCATGGGATCAAGTTGAGTCCTTAAAGCTATCTACTTCTAAAGTAAATGCATTAGATACTAATGGTGCTGGAGATATGTTTGCTGGAGCCGTCTTAAATTCCCTATGTGAAGGAAAAACATTAATAGAATCAGCTAAATTTGGTTGTTTTGCAGCTTCTGAGAAAGTTAAGAGTTTTGGGCCAAGAGTTGATAATGATAAATATAGAAAAATAAAAAAAGAATTCTTTAGTTAAATATAGATATTCATACCTAAATCTGATAAATTGCGCCGCCTTTAAACTTTTAGATTTATTAGTCATGCCTAAAGCAAGAGCAACACCCAAGAAGAAGATTACTAAGAAACCTTCCAACAAAAAAACTGCTACAAAAAAAGTAGCTAAGAAAGTAGCTGTCAAAAAGTCGACAAAAACTAAAAAAATTACAAAATCAAAAAAGAGCTATAAAGGAGAAGAAGCTTTTCTAGCTTCCATAGAGCCTTATAAACTTACAAAAAAAGAAAAGTATATGAGCGCTAAACAAAAGAGGCACTTCTTATCTATTCTAAATAGCTGGAAAGAACAACTTGAATTTGAGCAAGACAAAACTGCTTCTAAAATACAAACTAATAATAATAATTTTGCTGATGATTCAGATAGGGCAACTCATGAGGAAGGGTTTGCCTTAGAAATAAGAACAAGAGACAGAGAAAGAAAATTGCTTTCTAAGATAAAGGAGTCTATAGAACAACTGCAATTAAATGATTATGGATATTGCTTAAATCCTTATTGTGGAATTGAAATAGGGATAAGAAGACTAGAAGCAAGACCAACTGCTACTTTATGTATAGATTGTAAAAACTTACAAGAAATAGAAGAAAAACAAAAATTTGGTTAATCTGTATTTAGCCTAAAAAATCACTTCTTGGTTATAATTCATTCTTACTTTAAGAATATGTAAGTTATGACAAAAGATATCTATAAAGTTCCAGATAACATTAAATCTAATTCATTAATGACTAATGACGAGTATAAAAATTTATATGATGAATCCATTGAAAATCCAGAGAAGTTCTGGTCTGAACAAGCACATAAATATCTAGATTGGGATTCTGAATGGACAAATGTAAAACATGAAGATTTTTTAAAGGGTGAAGTTAGATGGTTTGAAAATGCCAAGATAAATGCATCAAAAAATTGTATAGATAGACATCTTAATAAAGCTGGAGAAAAAATTGCGATCATATGGGAGGGAGATGATCCTGAACATTCAAAAGAAATAACATATAGAGAACTATATGAAGAAGTATGTAGGCTCTCTAATGTTTTAAAGCAAAGAGGAGTTAAAAAAGGAGATAGAGTTTGTATCTATATGCCAATGATTCCCGAGGCTGCCTATTCAATGTTAGCTTGTGCAAGAATAGGTGCTATTCATTCAGTAGTATTTGGAGGATTCTCTCCAGAATCACTAAAAGATAGAATATTAGATTCTGATTGTCGAACAGTCATAACAGCTGATCAAGGACTAAGAGGATCAAAAAAAATACCTCTAAAAGATAACGTAGATGAAGCTCTCAATAACTGTCCTAACGTTCATACAGTATTAGTTTATGAAAGAACAGGAGCAAACATAAATTGGAAAGAAGGTAGAGATTTACACTATCAAGAAAATGTTCAAAAAGCATCTATAGATTGTGAACCTGAAATAATGGATGCTGAGGATCCTCTTTTTATACTTTATACCTCTGGATCAACAGGAAAACCTAAAGGTGTTTTGCATACTACTGGTGGTTATATGCTTCAATCAAGCATGAGTCACAAACTTGTGTTTGATTATAAAGATAATGATATTTATTGGTGCACAGCTGATGTTGGGTGGGTAACTGGACATTCATATATTGTCTATGGACCCTTAGCAAATGGCGCTACAACCTTAATGTTTGAAGGTATACCTACATACCCAGATGCATCTAGATTTTGGGAAGTAGTAGATAAACATAAAGTTAATATTTTCTATACTGCCCCTACTGCTCTTAGAGCTTTAATGGCACAAGGTGATAAACCTGTTAAAAAAACATCTAGAGCTTCATTGAAAATATTAGGAACTGTTGGAGAACCTATAAATCCAGAAGCATGGGAATGGTATTACAGAGTTGTAGGTGAAAATAGATGTCCAATAGTAGATACATGGTGGCAAACTGAAACTGGAGCATCAATGATTACTCCTCTTGCTGGCTCAACAGAACTAAAACCCGGAAGTGCTACAAAACCATTTTTTGGAATAGAACCTGCTCTCTTAAATGAAGAAGGAAAAGAAATAGAAGGAGAAGGATCTGGAAATCTGGTAATTAAAAATAGCTGGCCATCTCAGATAAGAACTGTTTTTGGTGATCATCAAAGATGTATAGATACCTACTATTCTATGTACCCTGGATATTACACAACTGGCGATGGTGCAAAAAGAGATAAAGATGGATATTACTGGATTACAGGAAGAGTAGATGATGTCTTAAACGTATCTGGACATAGATTAGGAACAGCTGAAGTTGAAAGTGCTTTAGTCCTTCATCCTAAGGTTGCAGAAGCTGCTGTAGTTGGCTATGAACATGATATTAAAGGGCAAGGTATCTATTGCTATGTAACGCTTATGGCAGGAGAGCCTCAAAGTGATGAGTTAAAAGATTCTCTTGTTGGTCTTGTTTCTAAAGAGATAGGGCCAATTGCAAAACCTGACATAATTCAGTGGGCTCCTGCATTACCAAAGACTAGATCAGGTAAAATTATGAGAAGAATTCTTAGGAAAATTGCTTCTAATGAAATTGAAGAGCTAGGCGATACAACAACTTTAGCTGAACCTTCTGTAGTTGAAGATTTAATAAAAAATAGGGAAAATTACTAAATGTCTCTTACTGACTTACTAAATAAAAAAATACTTCTTCCTTCAGAGTCTGAAGCGCTGGTAGGAAGGGATGAAGAAATTGAAGTTCCTGAAGAGCATTTTTTAAATGGAACTCCTCTAAAAAAACCTTTTCCTGAAGGATTAGAAGAAGCAGTCTTTGCAATGGGTTGCTTTTGGGGTGTAGAAAAGAAATTTTGGGAAACAAAAGGTGTTTATACAACAGCATCAGGGTATGTTGGAGGGATAACTAAGAACCCTACTTATAAGGAAGTTTGCACAGGATTTACTGGTCATACTGAAGCTGTATTGGTTGTTTTTGATCCTCAAAAGATCACATATGTAGATTTATTAAAAATCTTTTGGGAAGAGCATGACCCTACTCAAGGAATGAGACAAGGTAACGATGTAGGGACGCAATATAGATCTGGTATTTATTATTTAAACATGGAACAAGAAGCTCTAGCTAAGGAAACAAAAGAAATCTATCAAAAAAAGTTAGATGAGAAAGGTTTAAATAAAATTACTACTGAATTAGCCCAAAATAATAACTTCTATTATGCTGAGCATTACCATCAACAATACTTAGGAAAACACCCAGATGGTTACTGTGGCTTAGCAGGCACAGGGGTAAAGCTAGATTAGAGATCAGTTTTTAGAAAAGTAGGTCTTTCCTTCCTTTTTAATTCTGTCTTCCTCATATAACTTAATTAAGTGTGACTCTAGAGACCATTTAGCTATTGGAAATAGAGCTTCACTTACATCATCATAAACTTTTTCTACTAGGGAATCTGGACTCCCTTTTCCAACCTCATCTAAAGCTTCTTTAACTTTCTTTTCTCTCTCTAGTCTGTGTTGAATAATCCAGTCTGCAACAGCATATGGATTCTCTAGAAGATCTCCATGTCCAGGTGCTATAGTTTCTAACTTATAATCCTTCAGAATCTCTAGGGATTCTAGGTAGTGTTTCATATTTCCATCTGGTGGTGCGATTACTACTGTTGATCCATTCATTATATGGTCACCTGTAAAAATTAATTCTTCTTGTTTCAGGATATAACAAAGATGATTTGAAGCGTGACCAGGAGTATGTACCACTTCTAAATCATAATCTGAAAAACTCAGAATCTGCCCATGCTCTAATTGCTCATCAAGAACTAAAGTTCTATCTTGGTCTTTAGAAGAATCAGTAATTAGACCATAGGCTGGAATATCTAGTTTATCTTTTAATAACTTTACTCCAGGAGAATGATCTAAGTGGGTATGCGTTATAACTATCTGATTTATGTTTGATGAAAAACTAGCAATCAAGTCAATATGCTCCTGCAATGCAGGTCCTGGATCAAGGACAGTCACATCTTTATCTCCAATTAAATAAGTATTTGTACCAGGGCCTGTAAAAACACTTGAGTTTCCAGCAGTTACTCTATGTACTAATGGAGAGATTTTTTCTATATTGCTTTTTTTATCTGTCATCATATCCAGGGTCTCCTGGAAGGAGACCTATCATCTTTCCATTTTCTATAAAAAACTTAGGTTCTATTGTTGGTATCGTTGATGGGTCTATGGAATTTTTATCATTCAGTAATTCTTCTGTATTTGAATAACCACATATGCTTTGCAAGTTTTTTATGGTTGGCATAATCATTAAAAGGCTACCTTCTTCTTGCCTTTTTAATGCATCTTCTGGTTTTATCCAAAGACTACTTACGCTCTCTGATCCATCATGGATTCCTTCTTGTCCACTTGGAGCTTGAGCAACAAAGAACCTAGTTGTGTATCTTCTTTTTTCAATTTTAGGTGTTATCCAATGAGCTAAATATGCCAGCCTGTCTGTAGCTAAATATATGCCTTCACTTGCGCACATTTTTTCTAATATTGATTCTCCATCATTTAGCTTTTTCCTATATTCTATAAACCTGTTCCTTTCATTACTGTCTTTTGGATCAAATGAATCTAGACTCTCTCTATATGCGATGAGTATTCCGGCTTCTTCAAAGCATTCTCTAATGCATGCTATCCAGTAAGCCAAACCTCCTTTATTTACTCCTAAAATTTTTGAAGATTCTATATCTCCAGGACCTTTACATAGCTTCTCTAAATCATCGGAAGCATCTTCCAAATCCACTTTTCCACCAGGAAAAACAAATGCTCCTCCAAAATTTGCTTTAGAAGCTCTTTCTACTAAAAATACTTCTACCCCACCTCCCTTAGAATCTCTTACTAAAAGGACTGTCGCTGCTGGTTGAGGTTCAGTAGGCTCCTCATTAGGGTCTGCCATTTGTGTATTAACTGTTTTTAATGGATCTTCCATAGTCTTTTCTTATAATTTCAATACCTAATAGATTACCTTATTTTGTTATAGTTATTAAAGGAAAGTTTTTAGCTAAGGAATGCTTTATGAAGAATCAACCCGACTGGTTTATAAAATCTTTAAAGACAGAGAAAAAAAATAAAAGCCTTGAGGTTCAAGGAGCTACTATAAATTTTCAACAATGGGGCGACCCAAAGAATCAAGGACTGGTATTGGTTCATGGGACAGGAGCTCATTCTCATTGGTGGGATTTTATTGCTCCATTATTTATTGATCAATATGAAGTTGTGGCTCTAGACTTAAGCGGCATGGGAGATAGCGATCATAGAAAAAATTATAATTCTGAGCTTTTTGCTAAAGAAATACTTGCTGTAGCAGAAAGTGTAAATCTCTTCTCAAACCATAGACCATATAAGCCGGTTATTTGCGGACATTCTTTAGGCGGATGGATGAGTGCTACTGCTGGATACATTGCTAAAGAAAAAGTAAGTGGTGTAATTATGATTGATTCTCCAATAAGACCCCCTACTTTTGATTACTCAAGACATAGAGGTAGTGGACCAATTAGAAAAATAAAAACCTACTCAACTAAAGAGGCTATCCTAGAAAGGTTTAGATTAGCACCAGAACAACCCTGTAAGAATAAATTCATTCTTGACTACATAGCTAATTGGTCCATAAAAAAGGTAAAGAAAGGGTTTGAATGGAAATTTGATGACACTCTATTTGAAAAGCTTCAACCAGCGAGAGGAGATAGAGAAGTTGCCTTCAAATTAGATTGCAATCTAGGAATAATATATGGATCGAATAGCCCCATGATGTCTGAAGAAGTAATGAGTTATATGAGGTCAAATGTAAGAGAAGGAACTCCCATAATACCCATAGAAGATTCTTATCATCACGTCCCTCTGGATCAACCAATAAGACTAATTGAAGAAATAAGATCTGTGATAGATTCTTGGAAGTAACGAAATACTAACCTCTATCAGGAAGACCTTTAACTTTAGTCAATGACACCAAGGGGGCTCCTTTTCTTCTGTATTGAGAAAGCTCTTGATACTCTGGATCGTTATACCAATTCATTGCAATCTCATCAGAAGGAAAAGAAAAAATAATTACTCTACCTGATAAAGGACTGTCCCCTTCTATGTGCTCATGTGAATCATCAAAAGTTATAAATTCTCCGCCATGTTTCTTCAGTATAGGAAAAAATCCTTTTTCGTATCGTAAATATGTTTCCTTATCTTCAATATTAAGGTTCGCTATCATATAAACTTTCTCTGACATCATATCTCCTTAAGCTTTTATGGATTGAAGTCTGTTGTTAATTATATCTTCTGCTCCTGAAACTAGCCTACTAACCATTTCTTCGCAGGTAGGGATATCTTTTACTCTTGCTACTGATATACCAGCCGACCAAATTCCTGCTTCTAAATCTCCTACTTCAAAGACTCCTTTACCTCGTTGTCCAGAGACTAGGTCTTTTACATCTTCAAATGTTGCTTCACCGGTAGACTCAATATCTACAACCTGATCAGAGATAGAATTTTTAAAAACTCTTGCTGTGTTATGCATTGTTCTAAACATTAAGTTAGTAGATAGTTCATCTGCTTCAGTCATTTTATCTTTTACGTTTTGATGTATTAATGATTCTTTTGTAGCCATAAATCTGGTTCCCATAACTATAGCTTCTCCTCCAAGTGCTAGAGCAGCAACCAAACTTTTTGAATCACTAAAACCTCCACATCCTGCTACAGGTACATCAAGAGCTTCTACTGCCTGAGGTAATAAAACTAAAGAAGGTATATCGTCTTCACCAGGGTGGCCAGCACATTCAAATCCATCAATAGTTATAGCATCACAACCTACAGATTGGGCTTTAAGAGCATGTCTTACTGAGGTACATTTATGAATTACTTTTACATCATACTCTTTGAATAATTCCATGAAGGGCTCAGGACTCCTTCCTGCTGTTTCAACAATCTTTATACCTGAACCTACGATAGCTTGTGCATATTCTTCATATGGAGGGGGGTTAATAGTTGGTAGGACGGTAAGATTCACAGCAAATGGTTGGTCCGTCATCTCTCTAGTTCTAGCTATTTCTTTAGATAGTGCTTCTGGATTGGGCTGAGTTAGTGCAGTCAACGTTCCAAGGGCGCCTGCATTTGCTACGGCCGAGACTAACTCTGCTGTCCCTACCCACTGCATACCTCCTTGTATTATTGGATGTCTTATACCAAAAAGTTCTGTGATCCTAGTTTTAAGCATTTCTTCTCCTTTATTTTTAGTATTTAGATTACTATGATGTGTAAGCAATACAAAATCATTTTAAATTTATGGAAGAAAAAAAATATCTAGAAATCAATAATAAGAAAATGGCATTTATAGATGAAGGAGAAGGAGATCCAATCCTATTTCTCCATGGCAATCCTACATCTTCATACCTCTGGAGAAACATAATCCCCCATATGCAAGGCATGGGAAGAATAATAGCTCCAGATCTAATTGGAATGGGAGATTCAGAAAAACTCGATGAAGTAGATTCTTCTAGTTATACCTTTTTAGAGCATGCTGATTATCTATATGGATTAATAGAACAATTAGGATTAGACAAAGTAACTTTAGTTATTCACGATTGGGGCTCAGCTTTGGGTTTTCACTGGGCTAGATTAAATCCAGAAAAGATCAAATCAGTAATATACATGGAAGCAATAATAGGTCCCATAGATAGCTGGGAAGACTGGCCTGAAAATGCTAGGAATATTTTTCAAGCATTTAGGTCTGAAGCAGGCGAAGAATTAGTTTTAGAAAAAAATATATTTGTTGAAAGAATATTAGGTGGTGATGGGAAACTCAAAGAAGGAGATATGAATGTTTATTTAAAACCCTTTTCTAACCCTGGAGAGGACAGAAGACCAACTCTGACTTGGCCTAGGCAGATACCAATTGCAGGCGAACCAAAAGAAGTAGTAGAAATAGCAAAAGACTATGAAGAGTTTATGAAAACCTCTACCTTTCCTAAATTATTTATTAATGCCGAGCCAGGCTCAATATTAGTAGGTAAAACAAGAGAAAGATGCAGAAGCTGGAAAAATCAAAAAGAAGTAACAGTTCAAGGGGGGCATTTTATTCAGGAAATATCACCTAATGAGATTGGTTCTGCAATTAGAAGATTTCTTTCAGATCTAGAGTAGCCTATGAGTCACTCCTCATTACGAATTTATCTACTATAAATAGACAAGGCAGAAGAGTTAAAGAAGCAAAAATAAATAGTAAAGAATAAGGATAATTCCCAAAAGATGATCCAACTATTTGACTGCCGATGATGAAAGAAAAGTTTGAGAAGCCCATATAAAGACCAAATAATGTCGCACTAGAGAGTGTATTAGAAATTGACATTGCCGAAGATAAGACAATAACTGTTGAACACGCAATTGATATATCAATAAGCATTAAAAGAAGAAAACCTAATGATTCTGGAAGACTCACCGAAAATACTGAATATAAAAGATAGGACAAAGACTCTACCAACAGCAATACTCTTAAAAGGTTATACACAGTAAAGCTAGATCGACTCTCTAATAAAAAGCTTGAAATAAATCCAATAGACAAACCCAGGAGGCCACCCATAAGAGTACCAGTAGCTCTAATGTTTGCTATGAGAGCTGGATCCCAATTATGATTATCAATTAAGAATTTACTTATTATTGGTTCATAAACACCATTGCCTATGCTTGCAATTATTAGAAAGAGAACAGCCCATTTTGCCTTAGGATTTTTTAAGCCCTTTAATGTCTCATCTTTAATCTGAATCAGAGTTAAAGAAGAGTTGTGAACAGGTCTCTCTATAGAAAGAATTGGAACTACAACAACTATTAACATAAGAATAGCTAAAGCTAGAAATCCTATTTGCAGTCCGTAATTTAAATAGATAGATGTTGCAACTGCTAATCCTATTGATTTTGCAATAACTTTACTTCCCCACATTAACCCATTTGCTTTACCTAAAGTTTCTTCATTTAAGCTATCAGTAGCTAATGCATCTGTTGCTATATCTTGAAAGGCAACGAAAAGATTAACTAATAAGATAAATATCCCCAATAAGAAAATATTGTTTTGATCTATTTCATATAAGTACATAATCAATAGTGTTAACGACATTGCTAATTGACTTAAAATTATCCAAAACCTTCTTCGACCGAATTTGGAAATTGTTATGTAATCAACTATAGGTCCTAAGCCAAACTTAATTGTCCAGGGCAATGTTCCCATGGAAATTATGTAGGCAATGTCTTTTAAAGAAGCATCTTGGGCAGATAAGAAATTAGTTACCGCTATTCCAAGAAATCCCCAAGGCATTCCTTGAGCAAAATATAGCCATGAAATAGTAAATAGATGCCAACTGCTACCAGAAAATAATAG
>Ga0208261_1000282_pt1 | contig 20870 bp, 18 predicted proteins | sample Knorr_S7_td_DCM__FD_185595 | JGI IMG/M metagenome (GOLD analysis project Ga0208261, IMG submission 185595) | Marine microbial communities from Southern Atlantic Ocean transect - Knorr_S7_td_DCM_ad_131m_LV_B (SPAdes) (version 3) | ecosystem: Environmental > Aquatic > Marine > Oceanic | place...
TATAGCCTTTCCTTCTATTTTCGATTAATGTTTTTTTTGCTAACTCAATAGTTTCTTTCATTATCCCTTAACACTTCCAGCAGTTAAGCCACTTACAAGATATTTTTCAAAATAAACAAAAATAAGAAGAATGGGTAAGGTCACTACTACTGAACCAGCCATTAAATATTGTCTTGGTGTTTCAGCATCTCCAGTTAAATGATTAATAGCTCTAGATAAAGTAAATGATTTTGGATTATCCAAAAACATTAAAGAAAATAAAAACTCGTTCCAAGCAATCATAAAAACATATAAGGCAACTGATGCTATTGCAGGTAAACTTAAAGGGATGATAATTTTTAGAATTATTCCAAACCAATTTTGTCCATCCATAAGACCAGCATCTTCAATTTCTTTAGGAATACTTTTAAAATATCCTTGTAGCATATATATAGCGACTGGAAGCGTGGTTGCAGTGTATACAATCAAGAGTCCTTCTACAGAATTTCTTAAGCCCAGCTGACTGAAGACCGTATAGAGTGGTATTACCAAAACTATAGCTGGGAACATGTATATTATTAATATTGATGTTGACAGGAATGTTTTTCCAAAAAAATTCAGACGAGCAACTGCATAAGCAGCAGGTATAGCAAATATTAAAGTTATTATTACTGTCCCGATAGAAACTAAAGAACTAGTTAAAATATATCTACCAAAATTATATGTTTTAAAAATTACAAAATAGGATTTAAAAACATCATATAAATTATTTTTAAAATCAATACTAAAATCTAAAGGATTGACCAATAATGCAATTTGAGTTTTGAAACTAGTTACAAACATTATATAGAATGGAAATAATATTACGAATGCGAAAAATATTATGCCAAATAAAGAAATAAAATCAAAAATTATCTTTTCTGTAACATAATCTTCCTTTAAAAAATCTTTATTATACTTTCTTATTCTGCTTGTAAAAAACAGTGTTATTAAGAACAAACCAAGATAAAACCACAAAGGTGTCAGCTCGTTTAAATAATAATATAAAGCAGTGAATAGTGTAGATAAAATTATAATTTTAATTAGATGATCAAGTTTATTTCCAATAAAGATGAATAAAAATGTTGTTAAAATACATAATAAAAAATTTTGGTTTATATTCAAATTTTGCAAATTTAGACCTTGAAGGGTTGCCAAAATTTTCCATATTGAAATTATTGATAAAAAGAAAACAGATGATATTGTTAAAAATATAATTAAGGGTCTATATTTCATTTGCTTTTTTTCCTATTAATTTAAAATAAATAAACATAAAGATTATGAGTAGTAAAACAATTACAATGGAGACAGCAGAGCCCATCCCAATATCTGATACACCAAATCCTTGCTGATAAACATTTATCGGTAAAGTTCTGGTACCAGACGCTCCACCAGTTAGTAAAAAAATATCTTCAAATTTATTAAAATTCCAAATAAATCTAATCATAAATAATATAGATATAATTGCAGTAATTTGAGGCAACGTAATATGAATAAATTTTTTTAATGGACCTGCGCCATCAACCTCTGCTGCTTCATAAAGATCCTTAGGAACTGCCTGAAGTCGTGCCAGAATAAACAGGAATGCTAAAGGAAAGTATCTCCAAATCTCAAAAAATATAACTGTAGTTAATGCTAATCTTAATTTAATTTCAAATCCTAAGATATTCATCATTATATACTTTTGACCTAACAAATTTATTGGTTGGTCTATGATTTGAAAATTAACTAATAATGCATTTAAGGTTCCACTATTTGGATCAAGTAATAAAGTCCACGTATATGCTAATGCAACAACTGGTCCTACATACGGGAAAAGCAAAATGCTTCTCATGAAAGTCCTTCCATAAAATTTTTGGTTAACTAATTGTGCTGCAAATATACCAAAAATTATAGCTCCAACTGTGCCAAAAAAAGTAAAATAAAAGGTTGTCAATAATAAATCAATAAAGTCATTTTCAATAAAAACTTTTTTAAAATTCTTTAAAGTAAATTTCATCGTTAATAATACATTATCAGCATTACCACTAAGGTTAGGTTTTTGTAATTTTATAATATTTTTATCAATTTTTTTATTATCAATATGTTGAATTAATATTTCAAAATTTTCTTTATATTTTGCCTCCCATTTCCCAAAATTGCATTTAATTTTATTTGAACTAAATTTACATCTAGAGTCTAAATTTATAGGTTTAATATTTTTAGGAAGCTTATCTGAAAATTTAACATCGTCTATGCTTTCAATTAATGAGCTGTTTCTTAATCTATAGAGAATTTTTAATTGTGATTGGTTCTCTGTAATTTCTTTTATAATTTTTTTCGCTCTTGGTTCTGGAATTCGTATATCTTTAAGTTCGACTTCTTTAAAACTAATCCATATATTTGCAAAAATAGGAAATAAAACTATAGCAAAGACGAGAAGCACAGCTGGTAGCAACAGTGTGTAAGCAGTTCTTTTTTCTATTTTTGATAATGTATCACTCATATAAAAAGCGGATAATATATCATTATCCGCTTTTTAAAAATTTAATTATTAGAATTTAGCTAATTCAGCGTTTATTTTCTTAACTGCTTCATCAACTGAAATTTGATCATCAATATACTCTCTAGTGATTCTATTCAAGAATTGAGCATTAATGATTTTTGACGCTCTAGAAAGTTCACCCTCTTTTACGCCCCATCTGTTTGCAGTATCTAATCCTGCAACTATATTATTGATAACATCTGGAGAATAAAGTTCTGTTAAAGGTTTTTTTCTATCTACACCAACTGGAAGTTTACTCCAAGCTTTTGTGTAAGCATTAGGATCACTTTTATTTCCTCTTCTTACAGGAAATTTTCCTTCAGGTGCAATACCTAATGTAGCTGTGTAACCCTCATCCATAGAATATTCTACGAATTTTTTAGCTTCATCAGTATCAGCATCTGCAGTTATTCCTAAGTATCTTACATCCGCCCAAGCAGCACCTTTTTTATTGTTTGGTCCACTAAAGTTTGTAATGAAACCAGTTTTTGATGCTAATTCAGGTGATGTTGGATCACTGTTAATAGTTGGAGGAGCAGAATCTCTTAATCCTGCCAATTCATCCATAATAAATGGAGACCAAATTATCATAGGTGTTTTTCCAGCAAAATATAGAGCTCTAGATTGTTTCCAGAATAATTCTCCTGGAGGGCTAGCTTTTGCTATAACTTTGTAAAATTCTAACGAATTTTTCAAAGCTTTTCCTTGTTTTTTAGTTCCACCTTTTTTAACAAAATTAACTCCATTAGCTAAAAGTACATGTTCCAGTACCTGGCTCATGAAATTTTCATCTGTTTTAGTAGCGGCAACAAATCCAAACATGTCACCACCAGATAATTTACTAACAGCTTTAGTGATATTTTCATAAGAAGTTGGTGGTTCTAAACCAGCTTGTTGAAATAGATCTTTTCTATAAACAACCATCTGTGTCCAACCATCAACTGGAACAGCTGCAATTTTTCCTCCTTTTTTAGCCATGTTAAGTGCACCAGGAGCAAAAGTTGATTTACCCAAAGATTTAACAACGTCATTATTAGCACTTACATCCAAAATACCTGCTTCTGCCCAAGGTAAAACATACTGAAGTGTATGGTATATCACGTCAGGTAAGTTACCCGCAGCGGCAGCAGCTGTAGCTCTTTTACCAAGATCTTTTTCTTCAACAGGTATTACTTCGACACTAATTCCTGTCTTGGCTTCAAAAGCTTTTGCCATTTCTTGTTGTTTTTCCATTCTTGCTGGCTGTACCTCAGTAGTCCAGAATGTAATTCCAGCATAACTTGAGTTTGCCATAAAAATAAAAGCAAAAACGTAAACTAATATTTTTCTCATTTTTTTCCCCCTATAAAATTATTAATTTAACGCGAAAACCTACCAAATTTATCAGGATAATAAACCCTTTAAAAAAAATATGGCAGACATGCATTTTTTACATTAACTTAAATTTTATTAAAATTATGAAATTTTAAAACTTGAGGTTGTAATATTTTATGGCAATTATTGAATTAACTAATATTGAAAAATCATTCGGGTCAAACAAAGTTATAAATAATTTTAATATTAAAATAAAAGATGGGGAATTTATTGTTTTAGTCGGACCTTCGGGTTGCGGGAAGTCTACACTGCTTAGAATGATATCGGGGCTAGAAAAAGTAGATAATGGAGAAATATTTTTAGACAAAAAGCTAATTAACAACCTACTTCCTTCAAGAAGAGAAATTGCAATGGTGTTTCAGTCATACGCTTTATACCCCCATATGAATGTCCATGAAAATATGTCTTTCGGGCTTAAAATGGAAAAACTTTCCAAATCTGAAATGAATAAAAAAGTTAATGAAGCAGCTAAAACTTTACAAATTGAAGATTTATTAAATAGAAAGCCAAGAGAACTTTCTGGAGGTCAAAGACAAAGAGTTGCGATTGGAAGGGCAATCACAAGAAATCCAAAAGTCTTTTTATTTGATGAGCCACTTTCAAATTTAGATGCCGCATTAAGATCTGAAATGCGAGTTGAAATTTCTAAACTACACAAAAAAATAAATTCTAATATGATTTATGTAACACACGATCAAGTAGAAGCAATGACCTTGGCTGATAGAATTGTATTACTTAATAAAGGAAATATTGAACAATTTGACACTCCTAAGGAAATTTATGACGATCCAAACAATATATTTGTTGCAGAATTTATAGGTACACCAAAAATGAATATAATTAAAATTGATAAAAATAATATTAAAAATAATAATGTAGTAAAACTTTTTAAAAATGAAATAAAGTTTGAAAATTTCAAATTTAATGATGATATCTATTTAGGTATAAGACCTGAAGATATTAGTTTAAAACATGATGGTGAGATTAAATTGGATATTAAAATTGATTTAATAGAAAACTTAGGATTTGAAAAAATTATTTACTCTTCAATTTCAAATAAAGAATTAAGAATTAAAACCTCTGAAAATATATCAAAAGAAACAAACAAGATATCTTTTTCAAAAAGTAAAGTTTTTCTTTTTGATAAAAATAAAAATAGAATACGATAATATTAATAAATTTGTTTTCTACCTAAAAGAGCGGCACCTCTAACACCACTTGCATCACCATACTTAGGCTTCAAAAAAACAGTGCGTAAATTTACATTTTTTAAATTATTGAAGTTTTTAAGATATTTTTCTGTAATATTTTTTACTTCTTCAAGGGAATCGATTTCGTTAGAAACTCCTCCTCCAAAAACGATTGCGTCTGGATCAATTATATTTATTATTAAGGATAAACTCAAACCTAAATTATCTATGAATTTATTTATAAAATCTTTATCATCCTTTGACTTATTTCTTGCATTCTTGAAAATTTCTTTTGCGATCAATTTTTTTTTATATTTAGAATAATACAATCTTTCTAATCCTTTACCTGAAATAAACTCCTCAATATTATTTTTATTATTAGGTAAACCAATTGGAATATGACCCCATTCTCCTGAGAAAGCATTTGGTCCAACAAGAATTTTTTTATCTATAACTAAACCACCACCACATCCAGAACCTAATATAATTCCAAAAACAATTTTATAATGCTGCGCTGATCCATCATACGCTTCAGATAATGCAAAACAATTTGCATCGTTTTCGCACAATACTTTCCTGTTTAAACTTTTTGAAATGTCATCAGAAAATTTCATATTATTTAACCATGGAGAATTATAAGCATTTTGGATTAATCCTGTATCTAAATTTGTTGAACCAGGATGACAAACTCCAACGTTTAAATTTTTTTTAAATTGCTTTTCAATTTGATTTACTGATATAGCTATAGAATTAATTGTTTCTTTATAATCTTTTGGTGATTCCTTGCGACTTCTATGTAATTCAATACCGTTATCATCTAATAAAACTGATTCAATTTTAGTAGCGCCTAAATCTATTCCGATTTGCATTAGTTTTTTGATAATCTATCGATTTCTTTTAATTCTACTTCAAGCTTATCTAATTCTTCTCCACCTGCCATCATTCCTAAAAGTTTTTCACGGGATAAATCTTTTTTATCAAAAGTTCCCATGCTTTTTCCCCTATTTAAAATTGTGAAACTATTTCCTACTGGATACGCATGATGTACGTTGTGAGTAATTAAAATAACTCCGAGACCTGAAGCTGCAGCTTTAACGATATATTTTAAAACCACAGATGCTTGGTGAACACCAAGAGCAGAAGTTGGTTCATCAAGGATTAAAACTTTTGCACCAAAATAAATTGCTCTAGAAATTGCCAAACATTGTCTTTCTCCACCAGACATAGTTCCAACTGCCTGTGACGGATCCCTAACATCAATACCTATCTGCCCCATTCTTTCAGAAGCAATACTGTTGGCTTTATTAACATCAAAGGTTTTAAATGGGCCGAATCCTTTCATAGGCTCTCTTCCCATAAAAAAATTTCTTGTCACACTCATTAAAGAAACTAAAGCTAAATCCTGATAAACAGTAGCAATACCCATATCTAAAGCATCCCTTGGCGAGTCAAAAATTGTTTTTTGTCCATCAACAATGATCTCTCCCTCGTCGGGCCTATGAACACCAGACAAAGTTTTAATTAAGGTTGATTTGCCAGCACCATTATCTCCAAGTAAACACATAATTTCACCTTTTTTAATATGCATGGTGACATCTTTAAGAGCAATTACAGAACCAAAAAACTTACTAATGTTATTAAATTCAACCAAATTATTAGTCATTACTTATTTTCTGTAACCCTTCTTCTAATATAATTGTTAAATATTACAGCTATCAACATCATTGCTCCTAAAAAAACTTTAAACCAATCGGTATCTACATCTGTGTAATATATTCCCATAGAAACCGTTCCGAATATTAGAGCTCCAAAGGCAGCACCAATTGCAGAACCATAACCACCTGTAAGTAAACAGCCACCAACTACTGCTGCCACAATGGCTTCTAACTCTTTTAAAAAGCCTCTCATTGTGTCTGCGGATCCAGCATCTAGAACTTGTACACATGCATAAACAGTTGCTGCAACAGCCGTCCCAATAAATAAACTTATTTTCACTCTTCCAACTGGAACACCAACATTTCTGGCACCCAATTTGTCACCACCTGAAGCAAAAATCCAGTTTCCATACCTTGTTTTCATTAATAACCAAGTCGCAAATATTGTCATACCAATCCACCAAATTACAGATGCTGGAATGCCTGTAGCTAATGGTGTTCCATCTTGTCTTAAAGCAATCAAGCCTAAAGACCCAAGCCATGTAAAAACTCCTTTAAATGCATCTGCTGAGAAAATCCAAGCAATAGGATCGTTTTCTATTAATACTCTTAAGCCGGGTACTTGTGTTCTACCGGTTATTAATCTTGTTAAAGCAAGTGTTGCTCCCCTTAAAATAAATAACATTGCTAACGTAACAATAAAAGACGGAAGCCCTGTTCTAACTACTAAAATACCGTTTGCGTAACCAACAAGTACTGCCATTGAGAATGCAAAGAGAATACTCGACCATAAAGGCCATCCCCAATAAATAGCTGGGATAGCAATACATATTCCTGCAAACCCAATCATTGACCCGACGGATAGATCAAACTCACCGCCTATCATTAATAAAGCTGCTGCTACTGCTATTATTCCAAGATTAGCTGAAACCTCTAAAAAATTAATTGTACCATATGCACTGAACATGCCGGTATCACCAGCAATAATTCCAAAGAATATAAAAACAAGTATTGATCCACCTAGAGCACCTAATTCGGGACGATTTAATAATACCTTGAGTTTTGAGACTTTTCGTAGTCTTTCATCTTTTGATTTTTCTTGAATACTTTTTGATTTAGCCGACATTTTTTTAAAATTTGTTTATAAATAAAGGCCTGACTTTTAGGCCAGGCCTTTATTAAAGATTTTTATCTATAACCTTGTGCTGCCCATTTAATTACTTTGCTAGCATTTTTTGGAGTAACGAAACCAGGTCCCGTCATAACAACACCGGCCGGCATTGTTCCCCATCTCATGTACTGAGCAAAAATAGCTATTGGCAAATATCCTTGCAGATATTGTTGTTGGTCAATTAAGAACTCAACTTCTCCAGCAGCAGCAGCCTTAAGCATGTCTGGTGACATATCAAATGTACCAAGTTTAATACTACCGGTTTTACCAGCAGATTTAATTGCTTTTAATGCAGCTTCTCCAGAAAGACCTGCGCCTAATGTAAGAATAGTATCTACGCCACCAAGTTTAGCAGCAACAGCTTTTTGAATTTCTGTTGGGTCATTTGATGTACCAAGAATTTCTACTGATCCACCAAAACCTTTTTTGAAACCTGCACATCTTCTATCAAGAGCTACGTTACCGACTTCATGGTTTACGCAAAGAGCTTTTTTACCTCCTGCAGCTTTCATTTTTTGACCACCACCTACACCAGCTTCAAACTCAGTTTGTCCTACGTGAGCGCTAATACCTAATTTAGCAAAATCATCAGAACCAGAGTTCATTGATACTACAGGTATTCCTGCAGCGATTGCAGCTTTTACAGATTTTCCTAGTGCTGCAGCATCAGGTAATGTTATTACAATTCCTTTTGGTTTTTGTGAAACGGCATTATCAATTAGTTTCGCCATTTCAACCATGTCGAATGTGCCTGGAGCAGTATACTTACATTTGATTTTCATATCTTTGCAAGCAGAGTCAACTCCATTTTTAGCAACTGACCAGAAAGGATCGTTAGCTTGTCCATGTGAAACAACTATTACATCAATAGCAAAAGATGCTACTGACATTGCTGCCCACGAAAGAAAAGCCAATATAGTTAAATATATTTTTCTCATATTTTCCCTCTATTGTTGTTAATATTAATTAATTAATATTTTTTTATTTAAGCAAAAAAATAATTAAAAAGGAAGGAATAGAATTTTTTTTACAACCCAAGGTTTTAAAAAAATATTAAATAATAACGACTTTTTTTGTTTTTAGAGATTTGTAAGCTGCATTGGCAATTCTTAGAGACATTTCGCCATCGTAGTATGTTGCCCTTGGTTTTTTGCCTTTAATTGCAAGTTGATAAAGATCATTGAGCTGTAGTTTATAAGCTAAATTGTATCTATCGATAAAAAAATTATATTTTTTTTTGTTCCCAGAAATGAGCATGCCCTTTTTTCCAAAAATTTCAATTCTTTGATCATAACCTAGAGAGGAGTGTCTTGAGTTGTTTATTATTGCTATAACTCCTGATTTAGATTTTAAAACACATGAGGCTATTTCATAATCTTTAACCTTTTTAAATTTTTGGTTTGAAATATTTGAGGCGGTAGCAAAAACCTCTTTTACTGGATCTTTTCCAAGATAAAATCTCACCATATCAAAATCATGAATGGTCATATCTCTATAGATACCACCAGAACTTTTTAAATAATTATAAGATGGTGGTGCTGGATCCCTACTTGTTATAATAATCTTTTCCAATATTCCTATTTTACCTTTTAGTAATGACTCTTTCAAAGCAAAATGGCTAGGATCATATCTGCGATTAAAACCAAGTTGAATTTTCGGATTGTACTTCTTTATTTCTTTTTTACATTTTACGATTTTATTTATGTTTAAATCTAAAGGTTTCTCACAAAAAATAATTTTTTTATTCTCTGCTGCCTTTTTAATTAAAGGAATGTGCGTAGCTGTTGATGATGATATAAATATTATTTTAATCGAATTATCTTTAAATGCTTTAACAGGATTAATTAAATTAATTGTTTTAAATTTCTTTGAAATTAAAAGTGATCTCTTTTTATCAATATCATAAACGTATTTAAGTATAAATTTGGGATTTAATTTAATATTTTTGGCATGCATAATCCCAATACGTCCCAAGCCAAATAATGCAACATTCATTTTCATAGTTAATTTTTTTATTGTTTGAACGAACAAAATAAAGCATTATCTTAACAAAGATTAAAAAACATGTCAGTAAAATTTGGAATATCACCAATAGCTTGGAGTAATGACGATATGCCAGAATTGGGTGGAGAAACCTCTCTTGAAACTTGTTTGTCTGAAGCTCGTAAAGCAGGTTTTAGTGGCGTTGAATCAGGTGGTAAATTTCCTAAAAATTCAAAAGAACTAATACCAATATTAGAAAAATTTAATATTAGTTTATGTTCAGGTTGGTATGGCGCTAATTTATTAAAAAGATCAGTTAAAGAAGAAATGGAAAATATTAGAGCTCAATTAGATCTTTTTAAAAATTGTAAAGCACCTTGTATAATTTTTGCAGAAGTTACTGGCTCAATTCAAGGAAATGATAAAATACCTTTGTCAAAAAGACCTCAGTTAAATAAAGATGATTGGTCAAATTATTGTAAAAAAATTAACGAAATTGGAAAAAGACTTGAGGATGAACAAATGCCATTGGCTTATCACCATCACATGGGAACAGTAATTCAGTCTCATGAAGATACAGAAAGATTATTGCAAGAAACAAATGATTCTGTAAAATTAACGATAGATACTGGTCATATGTTATTTGCTGGTGGTGATTCTTTAAAAATTATAAAAGACTTTAAGGAAAAGATCATACATGTTCATTGTAAAGATATGAGAAAAAATGTTTTAGAAAAATCATTGAAACATGATTTAAGTTTTAGACACGCATTTTTAGAAGGAGCGTTCACTGTGCCAGGCGATGGTTGCATTGATTATAAACCTATTTTATATGAGCTTAAAAAAAATAATTACAATGGATGGTTAGTTGTAGAAGCAGAACAGGATCCAAAAAAAGCTAATCCATTTAAATATGCAAAAATTGGCTATAATTATTTAAGGTCCAGGGCAAAAGAATGTGGTTTTTTAATTATAGATTAATATTTAATTATACCTGGTGATATGTTTCTTATAAAAATCATCAAATTTATTTTCTTTAATCGATAATCTAATTTGTTTCATAAATTCCTGATAAAAATTTATATTATGTAAAGAAATGAGCATAGACGCTAAAATTTCATTAGTATTTGTTAAATGATTTAGATAACTTTTTGAATATTTATTTAAATCTCTTATTTTTGTATTTTTATCTAAAGGAGTTTTATCCATTTTATATTTTGCATTTCTTAGATTTATTTTCCCTTCCCACGTAAAAGCTAATCCGGTTCTCCCTGATCTGGTTGGCATAACACAATCAAACATATCAATTCCTGATTTTACAGCTCCCAGAATATCTGAAGGTGTGCCAACACCCATTAAATATCTTGGCTTATCATTCGGCATTTTCTTTGTAATACCATCCAAAACTTTAAACATTTCATTTTGTTTTTCACCTACTGCAAGTCCTCCTAAAGCGTATCCATCAAAATCTATTTCTAATAACCTTTCTAGACTTTCAATCCTTAGGTCATCAAACAAGCCACCCTGAACAATTCCGAAAAGTGCTTTTTTATTAGCATCTTTAAATTCTATTTTTGATCTTTTGGCCCACTCTGTTGAAACATCAATCGCATTTGCTATTATTTTTTTATCATTTGTAAGTCTAGGACATTCGTCAAGAACCATAAGTATATCGGAGTTAATTATTTTTTGAATCTGGATACTTTTTTCAGGACTAAGTATGATTTTTTTTCCATCTAAGTGAGATGAAAAAATTGCTCCTTTTTTTTTATCTATTTTTCTAAATTTAGAAAGAGACATAATTTGAAAACCTCCTGAGTCTGTTAAAATTGGTTTATGCCAATTCATAAATTGGTGAAGACCACCCGAATTTTTTAATATCTCTAAACCTGGTCGTAAAAATAAATGATATGTATTTCCAAGTATTATATGAGTTTCCGTTTTCAATACATCGTCCACAAAAATCCCTTTAACAGTTCCTTGAGTTCCAACAGGCATGAATGCAGGGGTTTCAATATTTCCTCTTGAAGTTTTTATTATTCCTAGTCTTGCTTGATTGTTTGTTTTGATTAATTCAAAAAAATCTTTTTTTGAATTCATTGAATTACTTTATTTCAGAAAAGCTAACTATTTTATCAGGATTATCGACAGATCCGTTTGGGTCATTTCCTTTTTTGATTTTATCAATTAGTTCCATGCCCTTAACTACTTTGCCAAAAACTGTATATTGACCATCCAAATGTGGAGCTGCGTCAAAGCATATAAAAAATTGACTGTTAGCGCTATTTGGATTCATTGATCTTGCCATCGACAATGTTCCTCTTTCGTGTGGGAGGTTGCTAAATTCAGCTTTTAAGTCGGGCAAGGAAGAACCACCGGTACCAACAAGTTTAGAATTAAAATTTTTTGAGTTTCCAAATTTGACATCACCAGTTTGAGCCATAAAACCATCAATGACCCTATGAAAGACTACACCGTCATATTCTTTATTTTTTGCTAAGGTTTTGATTCTCTTTACATGTCCTGGCGCAATATCTGGGAATAATTCTATCTCAACATTTCCAGTCTCTAATTTCAAAATCATTTTATTTTCTGCAACAGATTTGTTCATAAAAAACAAGCTAATAAAAATAATTACTAAAAGTTTCTTCACTAAAATTTTGATTTAATTGCTTTAATGACTGACTTTGTAGCAAATTTTTTTAAATCCCCCTTAAGTTTTCCAATCTCTTTTATGAATTTTGATGAAATTATTTCATTCTCAATATCAGACATTAAAAAGATGGTTTCAATATTTTTATCAAGTTTTTTATTCATACCAGCTAATTGAAATTCATATTCAAAATCAGAAACAGCCCTCAATCCTCTTATTATTAAAGAGGCTTTATATTTTTTACAAATCTTTATTGTTAAGTCGTCAAATGATATTATTTTTATCTTATTCTTATTTAATTTTAAATCTACGAATAAAGATTTTTTCACCATTTCTATTCTTTCTTCGATACTAAAAAGATAATCTTTATGAATATTGTCAGTGATAGCTACTATTAACTTGTCTACAACTTTTAATGATTTTTTTATTACATCAATATGACCAAAAGTTATCGGATCAAAGGTTCCAGGATAAATAGCAGATTTAGACATTATTCTATATTATCTTCTATCTTGATTGCTGATACAACTTTTTCTTCTCCTGATAATTTAATAATTCTGACGCCTTGAGTGTTTCTACCTGCTATCCTTATTTCTTTGACTGCACATCTTATAACTCTGCCTTTGTCTGTTGATAATATGATTTGATCATCGTCTGAAACAACTATATTTGAAGTTACATTTCCATTTCTTTTAGAGTTTACAATTCCAATTATACCCTTACCTCCCCTGTTGGTTACTCTAAAATCAAGAAGTGAGCTTCTTTTACCATATCCATTTTCAGTGATTGATAAAATGTATTTATCTATACTTTGTTTTTTTGCACCATTTTTCTTTGTCAATTCAGATATTTTTTTTGTATCATCAATAACGGATAAAGACATGACGTTATCATTTTCTGGCAAATTTATACCCCTGATACCTTTGGAAGATCTTCCTTTAAATAATCGAAGTTTCTTCGACATAAATCTAATACACTTTCCAAACCTAGTACCTAAAATTATATCTTGATCTTCAGTACACTTTTCGACACCAATTATTTTATCATTCTCGTCTAATTTCATTGCTATTTTACCACTTGCATTAACATTAAGAAAATCTTCTAAAGAATTTTTTCTTACTTTTCCTTTTGCAGTAGCAAATACAACATAAAGTTTTTTCCATTCACCTTCGTTTTCTGGCAATAATAAAGTTGAAGAAATAGATTGATTGTTCTTTAAAGGAAGTAAATTAAACAATGATTTCCCTTTAGAAGAAAGACTTCCTTTGGGTATTTTCCAGGCTTTTAATTTATATGCAAGACCCTGTGTAGAAAAAAATAGAACCTGACTATGTGAATTACCAGATAGTATTCTTACAACAAAGTCTTCATCTCTAGTAGTAATACCAGTTTTCCCCTTTCCTCCCCTTTTTTGTGTTTTTACAGAAGATAAAGATCCCCTTTTTATGTAACCCTGATTAGTAATATTAATTACAACTGCTTCTTTTTGAATAGTTTCTTCGATATTATAATTAAGAACTGTATCAATTATTTTGGTTCGTCTTTTAACAGAAAATTTAGATTTAATTTCTTCTAATTCTTTTATTATTAAATTGAATAATTCTTTTTTTGACTTTAAAATTTTATTATAATAAATAATTAAATCTGATAATTTTTTTATTTCGATTTCAATTTCATTAATTCCAAAAGCAGTTAATTTTTGAAGTTTTAATTCTAAAATTGAGTCAACTTGTAATTCACTTAATTGATATTTCGATATATTTTGTTTTTTTTCAATCATCGAAACTAATTTTGAGCTTTTTCTAATTGGCCATTTCTTGTTTAATAGATTTAGTTTTGCTGAAGCCGTATCTTTAGAACCTTTTATAATTTTTATTATTGCATCTATACTCTCAACAGCTGTAGCAATACCTATTAATATGTGAGCTCTCTCTTCTGTTTTTTTTAAATCATATTTAATTCTTCTAAGAACAGTTTTTTCTCTAAAAGATACAAATTGAGATATAAATTCTTTTAAATTTAATATTTTAGGTTTTCCCTCAACTATTGCGAGGGTATTAAAACCAAAAGAGGATTCTATACTAGTTAATTTATAAAGTTGCCTTCTTATAGTTTCGGGCTCAACACCACGTCTCAAATCAACAACTACTCGTATTCCGTCTCTATTTGACTCGTCTCTTATATCGCTCACGCCTTCAATTTTTTTTTGTCTCGATAGATCAGCTATTTTTTCATTTAAAACAGATTTGTTTATTTGATATGGGATAGACTTAATTACTAATCTTGATTTTCCATTTTTTAAACTTTCTTCCCCAATTTCTCCTCTGATCTTAAATGAACCTCTACCTTTATTATATCCTTGTTTAATTATATCCTTACCAATGATTATTCCACCGGTTGGAAAGTCAGGTCCTGGTATAAATTTCATTAATTGAGATATCGTAATATCATTATTTTTAATGAAACCAATAGTTCCATCAATTATTTCGCCTAGGTTATGCGGAGGTATACTTGTAGCCATACCTACTGCTATTCCACCAGCACCATTTACTAAAAGATTAGGATACTGAGATGGTAATACAATCGGTTCTCTTTCAGTTTCGTCATAATTATTTCTATAATCTACAGTATTTTTTTCTAATCCTTCGGTCAAAAATTGTGCCACCTTTGAGAGTTTTGTTTCAGTATATCTCATAGCAGCTGGTGGATCACCATCGATTGAACCGAAATTTCCTTGACCTTCAATCAAAGGTAAACTCATTGAAAAATCTTGGACTAATCTAACTAAAGCATCATAAACTGCTTGATCACCATGGGGATGATATTTACCAATTACATCTCCTACAATTCTTGCAGATTTTCTAAACGGCTTTCCCCAATCATATCCACCTTTGTACATAGCATAAATTATTCTTCTATGAACTGGTTTAAGCCCATCTCTTACATCTGGTAAAGCTCTACTTACTATTACACTCATCGCATAAGATAGATATGAAGAACTCATCTCTTGATGCACAAAAATTGGTTTATAATTAGAATTATTTTTTACTTCTGACTTCTGCATTTATTTAAAAAGGAATCTCATCATCAAGATCGGGGCTTTCTTGCGATATTTGATCATTTGGTAATGAGCTTTTTTGTTGTGAGACTTCGCTAGTATTATTTGAATTATTTTTTCCACCTAACATTGTCAAAGATGAGTTATAACCTTGCAAAACTATTTCGGTTGAATATTTGTCTTGTCCTGATTTTTCGTCTTTCCATTTACGTGTACTAAGTTGACCCTCAACATAAATGTTTGCACCTTTTTTTAAATATTGTTGTACAATATTTACCAATCCCTCATTAAAAATCACAACTCTATGCCACTCAGTTTTTTCTTTTCTTTCTCCTGAGGTTTTATCTTTCCAGCTTTGACTGGTTGCAACACTTAACCTTGCGACGTTTTTACCGTTAACCATTTGCTTGATTTCTGGATCAGCTCCCAGTCTTCCTATTAATTGCACTTTATTTAAACTTCCTGACATAATTCTTAGGTTTATTGTTAGTGAATAAAAGATAATATAGCATAAATTAACAATAATTATAAGGTCTAACTACTTGGGCTGTTAAAAAGTATGCTTAAAAAGATATTGATTAAAGGGGCTAAAGAACACAATTTAAAAAATGTTTCTTTAGAAATTCCTAAAGAGAAAATTATAGTGATTACAGGACTTTCTGGATCAGGAAAGTCATCATTAGCATTTGATACAATTTATGCTGAAGGTCAAAGAAGGTATGTTGAAAGTTTATCTGCTTACGCTAGACAATTCTTAGATAAAATGAAAAAACCCAATGTTGATTTAATTGAGGGTCTAAGTCCTGCAATTTCAATTGAACAGAAAAATGCACCTAAAAATCCTAGATCAACAGTAGCAACAGTTACTGAAATTTACGATTATATGAGGGTGCTATTTGCAAGAGTTGGTGTTCCCTACTCCCCATTCACTGGAAAACCAATAGTATCTCAATCGGTAAGTGAAATGGTGGATAAAGTAAAAGCATTACCAAAAAATTGTACAATTTTTCTTTTAGCACCAGTAGTTAGAGGAAGAAAAGGTGAATATAAAAAAGATATTTTAAATTATAAAAAAAGAGGTTTTCAAAAAATAAAAGTTGATGGAAAATATTATGATATAAACGATTTTCCAGAATTGAATAAAAAAGTTAAGCACGATATTTCTATTGTAGTTGATCGTATAGTACTTAATTCTAAACTAGGCAACAGATTAGCAGATAGTATAGAAACTGCATTAAATCTTTCTAATGGTTTATTAATTGCTGAGTATGAAAATGAGACTCTACCAAAAAAATTTAGAAAAAAAGAAAGCGTATTGTTTTCATCAAAATTTTCTTGTCCAGAAAGTGGTTTTACAATTGAGGAAATTGAACCAAGACTATTTTCATTTAATAGTCCTTTTGGTGCATGTGAAGAGTGCGAAGGTATAGGTCATAATCTTAACGTTGACCCAAATCTAGTAATATCTGATAAAAACAAAACAATTGCTGATGGAGCAATTGAACCTTGGGCTAAATCAACATCGATGTATTACGCGCAAACATTGTCATCAATTGCTAAACATTATAAGTTTTCATTAGATACCAAATGGAAAAAATTACCAAAAAAATACCAGGATATAATTCTTTATGGATCAGATGATGAGGAAATTAAATTTTATTATGACGACGGGTACGAAAAATATGACACAAAAAAAACCTTTGAGGGTGTAATAAATAATCTTGAAAGAAGATACTTAGAGACTGATAGCGACTGGAAAAGAGATGAAATTGCCCAGTATCAAAGTGAAAGCAGTTGTGAGAAATGCAATGGTATGAGGCTAAAGGAAGAAGCTCTTTGTGTAAAAATAAATAGATTAAACATAAGTGAAATAACAAAATTTTCTATAGAAGATTCTCAAAAATGGTTTGAAGATCTTGAAAATATTTTAACCTCTAGAGAAAAGAAAATTGCGCAGCATATACTTAAAGAAATTAATGAGAGACTAAACTTTTTATTAAATGTTGGTCTAAATTATTTAACTTTATCAAGAGAATCTGGAACTTTGTCAGGTGGAGAGTCACAAAGAATTAGGTTGGCTTCACAAATTGGTTCTGGATTGACGGGAGTTCTTTATGTATTAGATGAACCATCAATAGGTCTTCATCAAAGAGACAACAAAAAATTAATTGCTGCTTTAAAGAAACTTAGAGATTTAGGTAATACAGTAATTGTTGTTGAACATGATACTGAGACCATGGAAAATGCAGATCATATTATTGATCTAGGTCCAGAGGCTGGTTTAAATGGTGGACAGATAACCGCTCAAGGCAATTTAAAAGATATTATAAATACAGAAGATAGTATTACTGGTAATTATTTATCTGGCAAAAAATATATAAGTTTACCCAGAAAAAGAAGAACAGCAAAAAATGGAAGGTATTTAGAAATACTTGGTGCAACTGGGAATAACCTTCAAAATGCAAACCTTAAAATACCAACTGGAACATTCACTTGTGTTACAGGTGTATCAGGAAGTGGAAAATCAACTTTAGTTTTACAAACTTTATATAACGCACTAAATCTATCTCTTAATAAAAATAAATCTAGAAAATTACCAAAGCCATTTAAGGGTTATAAAGGAATAGAGTTAATTGATAAAGTAATTGATATTGACCAATCACCAATTGGAAGAACACCTAGATCAAATCCAGCAACATATACAGGTGCTTTTGGTCCAATCAGAGATTGGTTTGCTAATCTTCCAGATTCTAAAACTCGTGGTTATAAACCTGGTAGATATTCATTTAACGTTAGAGGCGGTAGATGTGAAACATGTGAAGGTGATGGTGTAATAACATATGAAATGCATTTTTTACCTGATGTTTATATTCCTTGTGATGCTTGTAAAGGAAGTCGATACAATAGAGAGACATTAGAAATAAAATTTAAAAATAAAAATATAGCTGAAGTTCTGGATATGACGGTTGAGGAAGGTTGTAATTTTTTTGAAAATATTCCGACAGTTCACTCAAAACTTTTAACATTAAAACATGTAGGTTTAGGTTATATAAAAATTGGTCAACAAGCTACTACATTGTCAGGAGGTGAAGCACAAAGAATCAAATTAGCAAAAGAACTATCAAAGAGATCAACTGGGAGAACTCTTTACATTCTTGATGAACCGACAACTGGTTTACATACACATGATATAAAAAAATTACTTGAAATTTTACAGGCATTTGTGAACACTGGTAATACCGTGGTTGTAATTGAGCATAATTTAGATGTAATAAAAACAGCTGACTGGATAATAGATATGGGCCCTGAAGGTGGCGCTGAAGGAGGTAAGGTAATTGCTGAGGGATCCCCTGAAAAAGTAGCCTCTATTGATAATAGTTATACGGGAAAATTTCTTAAAAATTTAATAAATGGTAAGATGAAAAAAACTGCATAAAAATTAATTTTATGCTATAATTAAGCATGGTTAACATATTACAATCCTTATCAAAAACTATTCACCTTTCAGCTATATTAGCTATTTTATTGTTTGTTGGACTTTTTTTTACTGGTGGAGAGTGGGCTTTTGATAGATTATTTTGGAGCTGGTTGTTCAGATACTTGCATGTTGTAGTTGGAATAATGTGGATTGGATTATTATGGTATTTAAACTTTGTGCAAATACCAAGTATGCCAAAAATTACAGATGAACAGAAACCTGCTATCACAAAAATTATTGCACCAGCTGTTTTATTTTATTTTAGATGGGCAGCACTGGCAACCATAGTAACTGGTTTAATTGTTGCTTATTTAAATGGCTATGTTCATGACGCGATGATACTTGGAATTGGAAGTGGTGGAAAAAATACCGCAATCGGTATTGGGATGTGGCTTGGAATAATCATGGCGTTTAACGTGTGGTTTATAATTTGGCCTAATCAAAAAAAAGTTCTTGGAATTGTTGATTGTTCTCCAGAAGATAAACCTAAACATGCAAAAACTGCGTTAATCACTTCAAGAGTTAACACTTTACTGTCATTACCAATGCTTATGACAATGGTTATAGCTCAAAATCTTTACTAGTTTTTTTCTTTTTCTTTTTCAATAGTTTTATAGCTTACATTTAAATATTTTAGTATTGGGGCAGCTACGAAAATTGATGAATAAGTACCAATAATAACACCCACAATCATTGCAAAAGAAAAGCCCTTTAGAATTGAGCCACCTAATAAGAAAATTGAAAACAAGGCCAGGAGTGTGGTAACTGAAGTTATTACTGTTCTCGATAGAGTTTCGTTAATAGAAATATTTGATATTTCAGAAATATTTAAACTAGAAAATTTTGAAAGATTCTCTCTTATACGGTCATATATAACAACAGTATCATTCATTGAATAACCCACAATGGTAAGTACAGCAGCCACAATCGACAAATTAACTTCTAATGAAAGCAAAGAAAAAATACCCAGCGTAATTAACACATCGTGAAATATTGCGGTAATAGATCCCAAACTAAATTGCCATTCAAATCTAATCCAAATATAAAACAACATGGCTCCTAATGCTAAAGATATAGCTAATATACCAGAATTTAAAAGTTCAGTGCTTACTTTGGGTCCAACATTTTCTATCCTCCTAAAATTAACTTCTGTATTGAGATTATTTGTTACAGTTTCTTTTATGATTTTTAAATTCATTTGATCATTAAATTCTTTCATTTCAAATTTAATTAAATAATCTCCTTTTTTTCCAAATTCCTTAACATTTAAATCCCCTAAATTTAATTTTGAAAATGAAGATCTAATATCACCAATACTTACATTATCTGAAGCGACTCTAAGCTCCATTAGTGTTCCACCTTTAAAATCAATTCCAAAATTTAAGCCTTTAAATAGAACCAAAATTATACTCGTTACCATAAGAAATAGTGAAATGGAGTTTGCTAATTTAAACTTTGAAACAAAATTAAATATATATTGTTTTTTCATGAAAATAATTTCTTTTCTCTATTTTTAAATAAAATAAACGAAGTTAAGTGTCTTGAAATATAGTATGCTGAAAATAATGTAGTGACCAAGCCAATCGATAAAGTAACTGCAAAACCTTTAACTGGACCCGATCCAAATATAAATAATATTATTGAAGCTATTAATGTAGTAATGTTCGCATCCAATATAGTTATAATTGATCTTTTAAAACCGTTATCAAATGCTTGAATATTATTAGAATTCTCTTGTCTCAATTCTTCTTTAATTCTTTCAAAAA
>Ga0208261_1000283_pt1 | contig 20828 bp, 19 predicted proteins | sample Knorr_S7_td_DCM__FD_185595 | JGI IMG/M metagenome (GOLD analysis project Ga0208261, IMG submission 185595) | Marine microbial communities from Southern Atlantic Ocean transect - Knorr_S7_td_DCM_ad_131m_LV_B (SPAdes) (version 3) | ecosystem: Environmental > Aquatic > Marine > Oceanic | place...
CGCCAACAAGAAGATCCATCCTTCCATCACCATCAAAATCGCCAGTATCAGTCACCGAACCAAACCGGTCACCACTCTCAGCGCCAATCCAACCCGCAGGCATAAATCCCGGCGTATCCTGATCAATCTGGTTCGTATCAGGCTGTGATGGATCAAACGGGGCAGAGCTATCTGCGCAAGCATATCCATCGTTTCGAAGTGGAGCCCCATATGGGACTTCTTGCCAGTTTGTCGTTCCTAAATGATCTGGGTAGGTGACTTTTGTAGTGCCATGGCAGGCGAAAATCTTTCCAAAGTAAATTCTACTGACAGGAAGACTCTGTGGCAGAGTTTCATCATAATGAAGGTGGGTCCCTGTATAGGTGCATCCCGAACAGCCCGCATATCCGATTAAGTCACCTATTTCAACCCAGTCACCTACGTTCAAAGTGGCATTAACGTAAGCAAGATGGATATATCTGGCCCAATGATCACCGTGGTCGACTGAGATCCAGTTTCCTGCTCCTCCGTTGCAATATCCAGAGCCAGTCGCAGGTCCGCAGCCTTCAAATACTTGTTTAACTGTCCCAGCTCCGGCTGAGTACACAGGGTGGTTAAATGGAAGTTCAAAATCAATCCCCCATGTTGAATGGTGGTTACCGCAGGATCCTGTCCCTCCAGTAGCCAGTGTGCACCAAATATCGTATTCTCCGATGAATGGCATCCACGATGCGTCTGTAGTAACACCTGGGTCTGCCAGGACATCTGGAGCTGATTTGATATCGGCAATCATGACACTAGCTATCAGTAGGAAAACTGATAGGAGCCCCTTCGATAGTTGTTTTGGTTTGTATAGGTAAGCTCGTTTGAAGGTCATCTCTGAAGTCCTTGTTACTAACCGTTAACTGTACATTCATCAAACCTGTTTAGAATGTCGGCCTAGGCAGAAAGATTTTCAGAGGGTAGGGGAACTTTGACAGGATTGTTAGAATCAATTTATGTCAAGGATTTGCCAAGTAACCGGAAGAAAACCAGCTTTTGGAAATAATGTTTCCCACTCGCATAGGAAAACGAGACGTCGATGGAACCCTAATGTCCAAGTAAAGAAGTTTTGGGTACCGAGCGAGAAACGGTGGGTAAAACTTACTGTGAGCGCCAAAGGCATCAAAACTATCAATAAGAATGGAATTGAAAGTGTTCTCGCTGATATGCGGCGACGAGGAGAGAAGGTTTAAATGCCAGCCGGAAGCGATAAACGACCTGTTATTAAACTTAAGTCAACTGCTGGAACTGGATATACGTATGTGACTAACAAGAATAAGGTCAACACTAGAGACCGTATTGAACTTCGGAAGTATGATCCAATAGCGCGTAAGCATGTAATCTTTAAGGAAGAGAAGTAGCGCTCTTCTCCGCCACCGGCATGGAACTCAGCGTCAAAGAGCAGCGAGAAACTCTTAGTACTGTCTTAATGGATGACGATGTAGCTGGAGCGCTTTGGAGTTTTGTTGATAGTGGGTTGGCAGACAAGATTGTTCCTGAGCTTCCGGCTCTTCGACTTGAACAAGATCCTATTCATCGGCATAAAGAAGTTCTCTCGCACACTATTGCTGTAACGGCAAAAACAACACCGGATTTAGTTCTTCGTCTGGCGGCACTATTTCATGACATCGGTAAACCCGCTACGCGAAGAATCCAGGATGGAGGAGTTACTTTCCGTCACCATGAGGCAGTCGGGGCAAAAATAACGAAAAAGCGGCTCCGTCAACTTGAATACCCAGAGGAGGTTATCGGCGATGTTTCTGAACTAGTCCGACTCTCGGGAAGGTTCAAAGGATATGCACAAGGATGGGGTGACTCGGCTGTCCGAAGATATGCGAGGGATGCTGGGCATCTCCTAGGGAAACTAAATGACCTTGTTCGCTCAGACTGTACTTCTCGCCACGAGCGGATCCATCTTGAGATCCGTCATCATGTTGACGATTTGGAACGCCGAATAGGAGAACTTGCTGACGAAGAGAGAAAATCTGCAGAAAGGCCACTTTTAGATGGGCAGGAAATTATGCAGCGCTTCTCGGTAGACCCTGGCCCAAGAGTCGGGCAAGCTTTGAAATTCCTCTTAGAATTGAAACGGAACAACCCAGATCTGGATAGGGAACATACAGAAAAAGAGCTTGATATTTGGTGGGCGAACTACGAATCCTAAGCCTGATAGGTATTTACCAGAGTTGATCCGTGTAGATATCAGTTCCGACGATAGTTGGAATGAAAGGCGCCGCTAGCGATACAGTTGCAAGACCTGATTCACTAATTGTGTTTGCATAACTATGAAAGAGTTCCCATAAGTTACGTGGGTCATCTTCAAGAAAGAACATCTGATTGGTGCGTTCCTCATTTCCAGTGGGTGAACCAAGGTCCATTGGAGCATTCCCGTCAATGTCATCGTTTCGAGGGATAGGCTTCCAATTCACACAGGAGGCTATTGGGGACCCTGAAGACATGACGGATGGTAGGGCTTCACTCTCGATAAAGTCCCGTAACTCATCTTCGGTCGTTCCTTCAGAGCGATCTAGGAAGATATTCCCGAGCCCTTTATATGGGTGGTCAAAGGAGAGTTCGATTGGGACGTGATCGTCATCCCTGTAGTAAGCCCACGGGGAGTTAAACATAACGGTATGTGCATGTTGTCGTTCGGGAAATCCTCGGTCATTTGCATAGAGGTTCCATACTTGTTCGGCTGCCCACTTAAAATGTTCATCATGTTTGCCCTCTAAAACGAAATAAGTTGCCAGATAAGAGCCTCGGTCAGTCGGGGTAGCAACATTGCTATCAAGTGGGAATCTCATGTCCTTTAGCTCTCGTGTTGCGACCCAGCGCTTTCCTGCGAAAAGCCAAGGACCAATAAGACAACCAGCATAAAAATGATCCCGCTCATACCACCGGTTGTATTCAACCTCGTACCCTTTGTTTGGGTCGACGAGCGTGTAGAGCATACTTCCTGCTCGTACGGGGTATTCGTTCATGAGGTCTCCTTACATTTTCTCATTTCATTATTATCAGAGTCGGGAATCAAGTGCCATCAAAATTAGGACTACGTTTTTCCATAAAGGCAGTTATGCCTTCTAGGTAATCGTTGCTTTCATAGCAGTTATCTGTTGCTGCTTTCACCTCATCACCGCTAGCTTTACCAACCAAATGGGCCAAACTAATTTTTGCTGCTAGAAGAGTCTTCGGTGCTAATTTGCATATTTGAGTAGCAAGAGAGTGAACAACTTCCTTGAGTTGCGATTTTTCGCTGATTCCATGGATCAAACCAATCCGGTATGCTTCAGATGAATTAATAGTCGTTGCGGTAAGGACTAAGTGTTTTGCGTGCGCAGGTCCGATGATTTCAGTAAGCGACTCTAAAGCTGCATGTGGGAAAGCAATACCAAGTTTTGCAGGGGGTACTGCAAAACTAGCTTCCTCACTAGCAAATCTAAGGTCACATGCTAAGGCGATAGCCAGTCCACCTCCGCGACAAGCTCCATGAATCATCGCAATAGTTGGAATGGGTGCATTCTCGATAGCTTTGTGAGCATTTAATTCTGCTTTATCGTATGCACTCGCATTTTCTTTGTGGCGAAGGTTTAAGAACTCTGAAATATCTGACCCCGCCCCAAATGCCTCTTCTCCTTGCCCTTGTATAACAATTACCCGAACATCTGCGTCGGTTAGTTCCTCAATAGCGTCAGGCATCATCTGATACATGGAAAAATTCATAGCATTACGGTTTCCCGGATTGGCTATCGTTAACCACCCTATGTGGCCAGTTTGATCTGTATGTATGTAACCATTTGGGTTTTCTATCATCGGGCCTTAAACCATTTGAGATTGATATTTTTAAATTTCGAGTATCCCACGCTCAATCAGATTTTCAATTGTAACATTATCCATTTTGAGAATTTCGCTAGCGATTTCAACAGTATGTTCAGCCAGGTCAGGAGAAGGGAATGTCAACGGCCCTCCCATAGTTTCGCTTTCCCAAGCTGGCCCCTCTAGTTTCATGTATCCAACACCAGGTTGATCGATTTCGAGATTCCAGCCTCGTGCGCATAAGTGGACGTTATCGAGCAACTCCATACCAACTAGCATCGGTCCGCATGGAACACCAGCTTTCTGCAAGATGTGAAAGACATCGTCACGGTTTTGGCTTCTGACCCATTGCGAAAGATTATTATTAATGAGTTCTGCATTTTCTATGCGACCTTCTAGGGTGCTTAGAATTTCTTGTTCTGCCCACTCTGGAGATCCCATAACGCTTACAAGAGCCTGCCACTGAGAAGTTGTTTCAACTGAAATAACTACCCATTGTTCTTCGCCTGTGCATTGATAAGGCCCACGAGGGCAACGTTGTGGATGGAAGTTTCCTTTAGGCCCTGTAGAGCCAGAAGATAAATCCTCCTGTAACAGCTTTTCTGCGATTATATTTACAACCACTTCAACCTGAGCCACCTCTGTGTGAGTGGGGCTACTTTGAGTTTCCCGCCCTATCAAAGCGGAGATACCAGCAAGTGCGCATAGCCTTCCAGCGGCGTGATCTGGAAAAATTGTCCCATTCGTAGCTGGCGGATCATCGTCGTCGTAATCCCAAAGGTGTAAGAGCCCCCCGTAAGTTTGCGTTGTGGGCCCATATCCAGTCCAATGACTATTTGGCCCACTAGAACCAACCAGTTGGCTACTAACCATAACGATCTCTGGGTTAATAAGCTTCAACGTTTCAAAACCTAATCCCATCGAATCCATAACACCGCTGGCGCTATTTTCAACGAGGACATCAGATTCTTCTAGGAGCTTTTGTATTATTTCTAGACCTTCCTCGGTCTTAACATTACAGCCGAAGCTTCTCTTGCTCCGTGAGGAAGAAGCGAAAGAAGGAGACGTCTCGCTTAATGCTACTAGCCGAATAAAATCCGGATATGTTCGACTTTCAACCTTTATTACATCAGCGCCATATTCACCTAAAAGCCTTGATGTCTCTACACCTACACCGCCAATACCAAAATCAAGGACACGTACCCCAGACAGAGGCAGCTCAATTTCTTCGAAGGGTTTTTTGCGCTCGATTCGATCACTAGTAAAAGTAAATCCGTTGTGTTCCCCTAATTTAGGGGCACGCGACGTGAAGCCATGCCTTGAACCGTCAAGCTCGAAAAACCCTGAGGCAATTTTTCCAGTTTCACCGCTAGCCAGTTCAACTTCAGTGAAGGTGCCTCGCTCTTGCAGATGAGGATCGTTAAGTACTTCATCCGTTTTAAGTAAAGGAGTAACGACAATACCGCGGTTCTGACCCTCAACACATATGTCCAGCATTCGTTTATCGGCGAAGAATTCCTCGTATGCAGGATTCAAAACGTCGGCATTCATGATTCTGTTGCCTACCTGAGACCAGAATTCTTTATCTCCAAACGCCTCAGGTTTTCCCATCCAGTCCCATAATGAATCCCATTGTCTTGGACTCAAGATAACCATTCGGACCCAACCGTCAAGGCACTCGAAAATGGGGTACATAAAGCCTCCGCCTTGACGGACCTCGTTGTATGGTCGTCCAGCGGCTTTCAGAACAGAAGCATTTGAGTATGACCAATCAGTGGTTGCAGCCGCCGCAGTCATGATGGCAAGGTCTATGTGCTGTCCTACCCCTGTTCGTAATTTTTGATAGAAACCAAGGACGGTAGCAACTGCAGCTGAAATAGAAGCAATATCTGTAGCCATAGTTGTAGGTGGAAGAAGGGGAGTTTTGTTGGCGATTCCGGCCTTAAACATCATTCCGCTAATTGCCTCAAGAACGTCATCATTGGCAATAAGCCCTGAGTATGGACCTGAAGATCCGAAAGGAGTGATTGAGGTAATCACTAAATGAGGAAACATATCAGCGATTGAATCAACCGACGAGTTATAAAGATTTTCTCCACTTTCTATCCATATATCAGCTTCACTAAGGAGATGAGTGAACTCTTCGTATCCTTCTTTGGTTGAGGTATCGAGCGAGATACCGGACTTATTCGCATTCCTCCATAGAAACCCCAAGCTTTCATTATTTGGAGAAAAAGGGGCAGCTTGACGTAAGGTTGACCCTTGAGGGGGTTCAATAAGAACGACGTCGGCGCCAAGATCTGATAGCAATCTTCCACATAACTCACCACAGTTATTAGTTGTCTCTACAACCCGCAAACCCGCAAGTGGTCGTTCCAATATTCACCTCCGCATCTTCTGATAATCAAGTGTTGCAGATTTTGCGTCATCAGCAAATTAGAAAGTATGGGTACGTGCTAGTTAGCCGTTGACGTCAACAACTACTCTTCCCCGAACCTTGCCTTGTAAAATCTGATCAGCGACATTGATTGACTCTTCTAAGCTGACAACTTGTGTCATCTGCTCCAGTTTGTCGGGGTCTAGGTCAGTCGCCATTCGGTCCCAGGCTAGTTTCCTTCGAGCGAAAGGTTCATAAACAGAGTTAACTCCAACTAAAGTGACCCCGCGGAGTATAAAAGGCATCACTGACGTGGTTAGGTCCGCACCCTGAGCTAAACCACATGCTGCTACGCAACCATTCTGATTTGTTTGTGCAATAGCATTTGCAAGGGTATGGCTTCCAACCGCATCGACCACACCAGCCCATCGGGTGCCCTGCAGCGGCCTGGGGTTCTCTTCTCCTAATTCATTCCGGTCAATAATTTCAGATGCTCCAATGTCAGTTAAGTAGTCTGATTCTTCGGGCCTCCCAGTCGAGGCAACGACTTCAAAACCAAGTTTTGCTAGAATAGCAACAGCTGTGCTGCCGACCCCACCTGATGCACCAGTAACGAGAACAGGGCCGCTATCTGGAGTTACTCCATGCTCCTCGAGGGCTAGGACGCACAGCATCGAAGTGTAACCCGCTGTTCCGATAGCCATAGCTTGTTGGGTGGTAAAAGCGTCAGGTAGCGGCACCAACCAATCCGAAGAAAGGCGTGATTTCTGTGCTAGTCCTCCCCAATGTGATTCACCAACTTCCCAACCATTAAGCACAATTTGGTCGCCAACGTTGTAGTCAGAACTTTCACTAGAACTCACAGTGCCAGCTAAATCAATCCCAGGAATCATGGGGTAGCTGCGAACTACTCCCGGTTTCCCCATAATTGCTAGTCCGTCCTTGTAATTGATTGTCGAGTATTCGACATCAATCGCAACATTATGTTCTGGTAAATCCGCCTCATCAAGGTCAGTAATTTCAGCAGAAACGTTTTTCTCTTCATCTCGAGTTAAATAAATAGCTTTAAACATGACACAGATCCTAGATGCTCAATTGGGGTGAAGGCATACCCATTGTAAAGAAATCATTAACAGATCATCGAAATTCAGAGCTTCAAGTCCTCGGATGAACCTGGTTCTAGATAAATAATCTTGGCGAGAGGTTCAACCTCTCGTATCCGGTTTTCGATAGTGTCAACATCACCGCTGATATCGGAGGGCGAAGTTTCTCCACTGAACTCAATTTTCGCTGCTACTAAAAGGGTTTCAGGACCTAAATATTCTGTTCTCATGTCAATAAGGGATAAAACTTCTGGAGAGCTAGTAATGGCATTTTCAATTCTTACTATCTGCTCAGGTAAAGCCCCCTCGCCGATTAAAAGACTCTTAGTCTCGATCGCCAAAATAATTGCAATTAACCCAAGCAGGATACCAATCGATAATGTGCCGATTCCATCCCAGACTGCGTTTCCGGTAATATCTGCGATCAGAACACACACAAATGCAAATACAAGGCCCATCAGAGCTCCGAAATCTTCAAGAAGTACAACGGGTAATTCTGGAATGCGGGATCTTCGGATAAAGCTTTTCCAAGAGTGGTCGCCTTTGTAGAATCGGGATTCCTTAACAGCAGTTTGGAATGCATAAGCTTCCATCACCATTGCGAACAAGAGAATTGCTAATGCCCACCATAAAGACTCAATTTCATGTGGGTGACGGATTTTTTCGATTCCTTCGTAGACGGCATACATGGAGCCAAGTGAAAATAAGACCAGTGAAACAACGAATGCCCAAAAAAATCGTTCTCGGCCGAATCCAAATGGACGTTGGGCTGAAGGTAATTTCTTAGAGCGTTTTTTCCCGAGAAGAAGAAGTGCTTGGTTACTAGTATCAGCAAGGCTATGAACTGCCTCAGCAAGCATCGCAGAAGAGCTTGTAATGACGAAACCAAAAAATTTGGCTATCGAGATCGTAAAGTTAGCGATTAAGGCAGTAACGATTGTTCTAGTTCCCCCAGTTGCTGCCATTAGTTTGTCTCCTGCATCATCTAGTAATAAAGAATTCCTTACTAAGAGTGTATTCGGCTATCGTCCTTGTTATGACGATGATTTACGACACTCCAAAAGACCTTCTTGGCACAGAAGGTACTGATCTTGGTTCTACGGGATGGAGTGAAATCACTCAAGAACGAATTGACCTTTTCGCTGAAGCTACAGGAGACCATCAATGGATACATACTGACCCAGATAAAGCGAAAGACGGTCCGTTCGGCAGAACTATTGCGCATGGATATCTAACTCTTTCGCTTACAAATCAGTTTCTGCCTGAATTACTTCAAGTTACTAACATTTCAATGGGCGTGAACTATGGCGTCAACAAGGTTCGCTTTCCAAGCCCTGTCCCTGTGGGTTCTCTAGTGAGGGCGAAAGGCCAGATAGGTGAAGTCACTGAACTCGCTGATGGAGTCCAAGTCGCTGTCATCATCACAGTCGAGGTTGAAGGTAGTCCCAAACCTGCATGCATTGTTGAGAGCATTAGCAGATTCATCAACTGACACCCTTCAATAGATTTGTTAATTAAGGTAGCCTTAAACGTATGGCCAAACGTAAGACAAAGACCCCAAAAGTTCCAGCTTCCCTTCCGCCAGTTCGACAGGGATTGGTAAGCCCTAAGCGGGATGTTCCAAGTGTCATATCACGTCCGCCGTATGCTCAAACTGGCGATCCAGGTCCGTCCGTCCTGCCATTAGTTAGGACTGAGAATGAAATTGAATCCATGCGGAAAGCTGGGGCAATAGCTGCTGAAGTCCTTCTTTATGTAGGTGAAGAAGTGACGCCTGGAATTTCAACCGACAAACTTGATCAGATAGCTCATGATGAGATAGTTCGAAAGGGGGCATACCCGAGTCCGCTAAATTACCGAGGGTTTCCGAAATCGGTATGTACCTCCGTGAATGAGGTGGTTTGTCATGGAATCCCAGACAGCCGACAATTACAAGATGGGGATATTGTTAATATTGATGTGACGGTGTATTACGAGGGAGTTCATGGTGACACCTCCGTGACTTTTCTAGTAGGTGACGTAGATGATCACAGTCGCAGTTTGGTAGATACGACCAGAGAAGCCTTGTATAGGGGTATGGAAACTGTTCGGAACGGTTCTCAGGTTTGCGATATAGGTCAAGCGATAGAGAAATATGCTCATTCAAATCAGTTGAGCGTTGTAAGGGAATTCATCGGGCATGGTGTAGGTCCGGAGTTTCATAGTTCACTCGCAATACCGCATTATTTTGATCGTCGAGCAACCACTGAACTTCTCACTGGAATGAGTTTCACTATTGAACCCATGTTAAATCTTGGAGGGCATGCTTTACAGATGTGGGATGATACATGGACGGTAGTTACTTCAGATGGCCGAAGGTCAGCACAGTTTGAGCATACGTTGGTCGTCACTGATGATGGATTTGAGATTCTTACTCAGACTTCCTCAGGGACTATTCCAGCTGAATTCTTTGCTGGGCGCTAGATGAACCTCATTCCACAGGTTGCACAAATAGTGGACCAGAGGCTTACATAGGAAGATGGCTCATGAAGACAAAACCCGACTTATCCTTATTCGTCATGGCGAATCGAACGTCACTGTAGAAAGAATCCTTGGTGGAGAGAAGAGCTGCACAGGATTAAGTGATCTTGGAAGAGCGCAAGCAAGCGCTCTTCGTGACCGACTTGAAAAAGAGACCATAGAGGTTGACTGGTTGTACGCCAGCACTATGCCAAGAGCAATTGAGACAGCCGAAATTATTCAACCAGCTCTCAACGTAAAAGAGATGCTGACCGAGAAAGAACTTGTTGAACATCGTCCAGGAGAAGCAGACGGGAAGCCCTATGACGAACTCGAAGAACTGTTTGGAAGTAACGATTACTACGGACGCCCCCATACCCCATTTGCTCCAGGGGCTGAAAGTTTATCTGGGTTCCATTTCCGTGTATCTGAAGCTCTAGAAGCAGTTATTGCTAGACATATTGGCGAAACCATAATCATTGTTTGCCATGGAGGAGTTATTGACGTGGCGATTCGTCAACTACTTGACTTTCCTCGAAGAGGGCAATTTGATCTCTGGACGCTTAATACCTCATTAACTGAGTTTGCAGTTGATGACCGAGGAGATAAACGAGGGCGCTGGACGTTAATTCGATATAACGACCACGCTCATTTAGCTGGACTTCCATTTGCTACTAATTCAGAATGATAGGGCGAGTTATCGAAGCGAAAATCTAAGATAGAGGTATGTTCACAGAAAATGAAATCTCCCAATTCCAGGTAGAAGGCGTCCTCCTTGTTAAAAATGCCCTCAATATACATTGGTTGGATCTATTAGCTAAAGGAATAGAGCGAAACAAACTGGATAGAGGGCCCTGGTCATGCGATTACACGAAGACCGACGATGAAGGAGAGTTCTGGGACGACTACTGTAACTGGCAGCGGTTCAGAGAGTACAAAGAAGTTCTCTTTGAATCTCCGCTTGCAACTATGGCTCGTGAGGTCACTCGATCTAATGAAATTCGCCTTTTCCATGAACACGTACTAGTAAAAGAGGCGCACACTAGCGAGAAGACTCCATGGCACCATGACCAGCCCTATTACTGTGTTGATGGAAACCAGCTTGTCTCTTCATGGGTCCCTCTTGACTATGTTTCGCAAGAATCGGCTATGAGATTCTTATCTGGCTCACATAAAGGTCCAATGTATGCTCCCCGTCGCTTCGTAGACCATGCCCCTTATGAATACGACGGCTTTGAAGACCTGCCGAACATTGATGAAGAGAAAGAATCTTCGAAAATAAGATCATGGGAGATGAATCCGGGAGACGTTCTTTTTTTCCATATGCGAACCCTCCATGCTGCGGGAGGTAGTAGTACACGAAGGAGAGCCTTTTCAGCAAGGTGGTTAGGGGATGACGCTGTTTACGCCATAAGGCCTGGACCCACTTCGCCGCCATTCCCTGAATTAGATGGAGTGATGCATGAAGGAGATCCTTTCGATCACCCTCTTTTCCCTCTTATTTCTGGGGATAGTTAACTTTAGAAAGTTGTGAAGTGGCCACCGTTGACATCTAGGCTCGTTCCTGTACAAGCTGAAGAAAGTTCTGAGGCGAAAAAGATAACTGAACCGCAAATTTGTTGAGAATCTGGGATAAAGCGTAAAGCAATCTCATTAGCTACCTTGTCGTACTCGTCCTGATAAGTTGTCCCGTTTTGCTGCGCAAGGCTTTCTAAATACCATTTCACCGATTCACCAAAAATAAACCCAGGGCATATGGCATTTATACGAATCCCATCTGGCCCAACTTCTTTTGACATAGTTCGCGTCATCGATGTCATAGCTGATTTTGCTGCAGCATACGCACCGAACATAGGTTTATTGTTTCGGATTGACATCGTTGAAACATTAATTATTGAACCCTGATGTTGCTTGCGCATAGTAGGCAGAACAGCCCGACTCATTTTGAGCGCCGATGTGCAGTTGACTTCGAAACTTGTATACCAGGATTCGAGTTCCATTTTTTCAAGAGTCTCAAACGGTGGTTGAACGAATGCATTATTCACAAGAATATCGATTTGGCCGAACTCAGAAATGGTCGAAGAAACCAGATTATCAATTTCTGATAGGTCAGTAACATCAGTCGGAATAGCTAGAGCAGTTCCGCCTAGTTGTGTTACTTCATCAGCTACTGATTCGACTTTTGCTGCGGTTCGCGCAGCTAGAACGACCTTAGCTCCTTCTTTACTGCAAGCTAATGCGGCATCTCGCCCCATGCCTGGGCCGATACCAGAAATTATTGCAACTCTTCCATCTAGTAGGCCCATGATTAACGCATCCTTCGAGGGGGAGGAGATCCAGGGTCCTCAGAGTCGCGTTGACTTTCTTGATTGCTGAGGTAAGGGGGGAGACCTTCCATTTTTCGAAGAAGGTTAATTCGTTCGGAAAGGGGAGGGTGGGTATTGAACATATCGTTCATTCTTTTCCCTCGGTGCCCTTTCACGTGGTCATCCGGTGATTCAATCCACAAATGGCTAGTCGCATGCGATGTTTTACGAACAACTGTAACATCACGGTCGAGTTTCTCTAAAGCCATTCGTATTCCAGAGGGATTTCGTGTTAACTCTACTGCTGTTGCGTCCGCGAGCTCCTCCCTACTTCGACTGACAGCTGCTTTGAGAAGAGCTGCGGCAAGTGGAGCTAGCACCGTAACAAATATAAAAGCGACAAGAACAATAATTGCTTGAGGTCCGCCTCCTCGATTGTTACTGCTCCGGTTTCTACTTCCCCCTAGTCCTCCAAAGAATGCTATTCGCCAAAATAAATCAGCCATAATCGCTACAGCTCCAGCAGTTGCTGCAGCGACGGTCATAACACGAATGTCATAATTTCTAATATGTGCCATTTCATGAGCTATGACACCTTGCAGTTCGTTTCTATCTAACTTCTCTAAAAGCCCCGTGGTTGCTGCAACAGCGGCGTTCTCTGGATCGCGCCCAGTAGCAAAAGCATTTGGTGCTGGATCTATAACAATGTAGACATCGGGTTTAGGAAGACCAGATGCAAGGGCCATTTCTTCAACCAGATTATGCAACTGCGCATATTCATCAGGGTCAGCTGGAATAGCGCCCGTTGCCCGCAATGCAAGGCTCGATGATTTACGGTATTGGAAAAATGTTATAGCTCCAGAGAATACAAGAGCGAAAATTCCGAAACCCAAAAATCCTGTTAAAGCGAGGCCGGCAACAAACGAAACGATGAAAACTAGAAGAAAACTTGCGAGCACAAGCCATCGTGTAGTTCTCTTATTCTTTTTTTGTAGTTCTATAAAGTCTGTACTCATACGTTCACATTATGCACCGAACTGAGCTATGTTGCAGACGTGGAACAAAAGAAGATAATTATTGATACAGATCCAGGCCATGACGACGCAATAGCAATACTTCTCGCCCTTGCATCCCCAGAGCTTGATGTTATTGGAATCACGTGTGTCGCAGGCAATGCGCCGCTGCACCTAACAGAAGTAAATGCCCTTCGAATATGCGAGCTTGCTGGAAGGAAGGACATGAAGGTCTTCTCTGGCTGTGACAGGCCTATGGTTCGAAAATTAGTCACTGCCGAAGAGGTACATGGCGAAACTGGGTTAGATGGGCCAGATTGGCAAGATCCCAATATGGAGTTACAGCCACAGCATGCAGTCGATTGGCTCGTAGAGACGCTACTCGATGCAGAAGACCGATCAATTACGATCTGTCCAGTGGGGCCCCTAACAAATATTGGAATGGCGTTAGTTAGGGAACCAGCTATTGCATCAAAGATCCAGTCGATAATCACCATGGGTGGGGGGTATTTTGTCGGGGGTAATGTGACCCCAGCAGCGGAGTTCAATATCTTTGTTGACCCTCACGCTGCGGACGTCGTTTACCGGTCTGGAATTCCGATTGTAGCGATGCCATTGGATGTAACACATAAAGCCTTAATGACAAAAGAATGGATCAACACTCTTTCGGAATTAGGGACCGAAGTTGGGATTAAATCTGCACAAATGCTTACCTTTTATAACAGATTTGATTTAGCGCGTTATGGAATGTCTGGAAGCCCAGTGCATGACCCCGCCACGATTGCTTATCTCATTGAGCCGGACCTATACACAGGTAAAGATGTCTATGTCGAAATCGAGACGAGAAGCAGTTTGACAATGGGAATGACAGTTGTTGATTACTGGGGTGCAAGACGGAAGGACCCTAACTGCCATTGGGTTTCGGAGGTTGATGATGATGGTTTCTTTAGGCTGCTGCACGATAGGCTTGCAACGCTATAGAAACCTATCTGCGTTGGCATGACCGACAAAATGTAGTTCCCCGGCCATCGATAATCGTTCGCCGGAGTTCTTCTCCACAATTAATGCACGGCTCTCCATCTCTTCCATAACAAACTAGGTAATGCTGATTTTTTCCCTGTTCTCCATCAACATTTACATAATCACGCAATGTCGTACCCCCATTTTCGACGGCACTCGATAGGACCTTACGAATACTGCGGTGAAGGTCAGCTGTTTTCGCCCTAGTTAATTTCCTAACGCCGGGATAGATACCAGCTTGAAAACAAGCCTCATCAGCATAAATGTTTCCAACGCCAGCTACAGGAAGTTGACTTAAAAGTTGCGTTTTGATCTTTCTATTACTCCTTTTTAACGAAGTGTAAAACTGGTCAACAGTGAAATCTTCCGATAGCGGCTCAGGTCCAAGATTTTTAAGAGTTCCTTCGTATTCACCCGGTGAGTAGATTCGTATCCGACCGAATCGACGGACATCGCGGTAGCCAAGGATTACATTATTATCAAGTTTCCACCAAGCTCTCAAATGTGGATCTGAGAGATCAATTTCAGGTATTAATTGGCCAGTCATACCTAAATGGATGACCATTTCAGTTCCATTATCGAGAGTAAATAAGAGATATTTACCGCGTCTTAAAACGGCTTCGAATCCGAGTCCGACAATCTCTCTAGCCGCTATAAATTTATCAGATGGGTGACTATCAGATTCGGTAACGTAACGACCCAAAAGCAAAGGTTTAAGTTGCCGGCGAATTGATTCAACTTCTGGGAGCTCAGGCATTATAAGATAATGCACCTTGTAGGTTGGTTCTATCAAGACGCAACACTTGAAAGCTGTTAGCTATCTCGAAGGTGATACCCATTCTTGTCCTTGAGGGCAGTTTTGGAGAAATGAACACCACTTGCACAATATTTGAGGTTTAGCATGAAAAGTTCCTGAAGTGCAGGCAGCATTGAGCTCTTCCCAATTGCGTTTAAATTTTTTTGTAGCTTGCGTTAAATTTTTTTCGGTTACTTCTACTTCAACAACTCTTCGGTTCTGAGAGTTGCTTTTATCGCGATTATTGAGAAACAGTAATCTTGCTCGTTTAGGTCGATGCCCATCCAGTTGCTCCAGCGCTGCCGCGTATAAAAGAACTTGCTGCAGTTTGTCGTCTTCGAATCTTTTACTTGGAGCTTTTCCTGATTTATAGTCCGTGATTACTAAGCCGCCGTCTTCTCTCTCTACTCTGTCTATGAAACCGCGGAAAGGAATACTGCTTAACTCGACTTTGACTTCAAGTTCAGTTGAAGCAACTTCGACGCCCTGAGGATGCTCTAGCTCCCATAGTCCCTCAATGGCTGTCCAACTTCGTTTACGAAATTCTAGAGCTTCAACGTCACTGAGGCTTAAGGCTATGAAATCAGGGTCATTCTCAACTTCTGGCCAGATTTCACGAGCGATTGCTTTTGCTTTGGCTTTTGTACGGTTGTCCGCTGGCTCTTGAAGTAGAAGCTCTAAAACGCTATGAGTAAAAGTTCCTAAGACAGCATCCTCTCCTTTGGGGTCAGGGAGCTTCGCTACGTACTTGAAGTACCACTGTTTCGGGCATTGCTCGAAGGTGGCTGAACCTGAGGGGGAGAAAGCCGAAATATGCTCCATCACTGGGGGGTGGGAGATCTCTTGCAGCTCACTAGTTCGAAGATCTGTTTCTTCCATACCACTTGTCTATCAGTTCGCTATGACATGTTCTGTGATGAACACGTTCGATTTGACTTATTAGTAATCTCAGTTATTTCTTCAACCAATCGACGGTATGTGATTGAGAGTCATTATCGTTATGGGAAGATACTGGCAAGAGAGGTTAAATGGTCACAGCAGCCGTGAATGACAATGCGTATAACATTGTGCTTCTTCTGCACCTTCTTTCAGTAATTGTTGGGACCGGTGCAGCATTTCTTGCTCCAGCCCTACTTTCGCGAGAGCAGAAGGAGTCAAAGTTAGGCCCCAGTCCAATGTCATCGCTTCTAGGAACTGTGATGTCGCCTGCGTTACTGCTTGGAGGAGTATTTGGCGGAGCTCTTGTAGGCATGTCAGATGACGTCTACGATTTTGGTCAAACGTGGCTTGCTATTGGGGGAGGCTTATGGCTGTTGGCCGTCGGGTCTGCTGCTCTGGCATTTCCACCATCGTTTATTACTCTGCCCGATGTAACTGGGAAGCGGGCTCTGTTATACGGGGCATTACATATTTCTCTTGCTGTGATGCTTATTTTAATGGTGTGGAAACCTGGGTATTAAACGCAGTGGCTTAGACGTCTAAGGCATCTCTATCGAACAAAGCGCTCTCTTTTAGAACGAATGCTCTTCTTTTTGAAACATCTGAGCCCATTAAAGTGTCGAACATAGTCGTCGCTAGCTTTGCTTGCTTAGCATCGTCCATAGTGAGGCGTTTAAGAATTCGCGTCTCTGGATTAAGAGTGGTTTCCGCTAGCTCATCGACGTCCATTTCGCCTAACCCTTTGAATCGAACCCATTTATCAAGAGGAATCTTTTTCTTTTTTGCTATATCGTCTTTCTCTTTATCGCTAAATGCATAGTAGGTCTCTCCTCGCCATTTTGAGGAATACAGAGGAGGGAGCGCAGCAAATACTCGACCCTGCTCTAAGAGGGGGCGCATATAGTGAAATATTAGAGTTAGTAAAAGGCAGCGGATGTGACTTCCGTCAACATCTGCGTCGCATAAAATAATGATTCTTCCGTATCGTGCTTCTTCTATTTTGAATTCTTTACCGCTTCCGGCCCCAATAGCAGTAATTAATGCTTGGGCCTCAGTGTTATCTATCACTTGTTTCATAGTCGCCTTGCCCGCATTCACTACCTTTCCTCTGAGAGGAAGAATTGCCATATACTCGGCGTCTCGCCCTGCTTTTGCTGGACCTGCTGCTGAGTCGCCTTCAACAATGAGCAATTCGCTGTCTTCGCCGTGAGATCGACAGTCGGCGAGTTTGTCAGGCATGCCAGTACTGCCGAGGCTCGCCGCTTTTCTCTTTGCATCGAGAACTTCTTTTGAAGCTACTCGGTTTATCACGGCATTTGAAATCTTGTCACGGACAGCGTTTATATGAGTTTTTTTGCCGCTGCCATCGAACCAGTCAGATAAACTCTGTTTAACAATTTCGTATACGATTCCTTGGATAGCGGGTGTTCCCAGTTCTTGTTTAGTTTGTCCTCGGAATTGTGGTTCAGGGAACGTTACTTTAAGTCCAGCTATAAGACCTTCTTGGACGTCATCCTTAGAAGCTCGATCATTTCCTGTTTTCGCTAACTTAGCTAATTTTTTTGACCCTGCTAGTAATACGTCATTTACGGCTCGGGTCATTGCTCTTTCTAACCCTGCAAGGTGTGTCCCACCTTCAGATGTCGGGATGGTATTGACGAAAGAAACGATCTTACTTTCGTAACCTTCAACCCAGCGGAATGCTACTTCGACAGTGCATTCTCTTTCTACCACAGTCATTTTCCCATCAACAGGAACTTTTTCTTCGAAGTTATCAATGCCGCTGATCTTGATGATGTCGGAAACTGGTGGGCTTTGGCTAAGCGAATCGACTAGGTCTGACAGGCCTCCTCTGCTGACATATTCGAATGGTTCGTTTTTGTTGCCGGACCGTTTATCTTCAACTCGTACTTTCAAACCCGGGACTATAAAGCATGTTCTTGCTACTCGCTCACAAACTAAGTCAAAATCTATTTGTGCTTCAGAATCGAAGATTTCCAGATCTGGCCAGAAGCGAATGCGAGATCCTGTCTTTTTTGTTTTCTTTGGCTTAGCGAGTGTGTGGCTAGCACGAAATTTTCCATTTGAATTGTATTGCCCTGCAACGCGATCCTGAAAACTTAAACGATGAGTGCTTCCTGAGCGGTCGACTTCAGCAACTAATTTTGAAGAGAGCGCGTTTACGACCGATGCCCCTACACCATGAAGACCTCCAGAAGCCGAGTAGGCGCCTCCACCAAATTTTCCTCCGGCATGGAGTTCAGTTAAGACGACTTCAAGTGCTGAAACGTTTCGTTTTTTGTGCTTCCCGACAGGGATACCTCGTCCATTGTCTTGAACTTCCATTGATCCGTCGCGGTGAAGGAACACGTCAATCTTGTCGCAGTGTCCCGCAGCAGCTTCATCTACAGCATTATCAATTAGTTCCCAAAGCAGGTGCATGAGCCCGTCACTTCCAGTGCCGCCGATATACATTCCAGGTCTTTTTCTTACAGCCTCTAATCCTTCGAGAGTTTGGATAGCGTCGGCGTCGTATTTAACCTTGTTCTTGTTTGTTTTGGTCGCAGCTGTCATAGGTGTTTAATCCCTTCGGGGAGGTGCTGTACCAATGGCGCTCTCACCATCGAGCTGGTCCAACATCAAGAATCTTTCGGCTAGTTTTTGAACTCACTAGGTCACGCTTTGTAGGTTCGAGTGGAAGGTCAACCGGAATTGGGTCCGCTTTTTTAGGATCTTCGTCAGTAGCCATCACAGCTAGTACAACATCCGGTCCTACGATTTTTGCAAATGAAATCGATTTCTCTTTCGTGAATTTCGTAATGCGTATTCCGGTGCCCCCTCGTCCTTTCGTAGTGAGCTCTTCAAATGGCGTGGCTTTAGCACTTCCAGTATCGGTCACAGTAATCACCGCTCCGTCCCCTAAGGCAACACCAGCTCCTACAACCTTGACTCCGTCGCGAAGTTTCATCCCAATGATTCCTGCGGCGTTTCTTCCTTGGACGCTAATATTATCTACAGGCGTTCGAAGTGTTTGAGCATCTGATGCAACAATGATGGCATCAACTCCGTCTGGGCAGGGAAAAGCAGCTGCGACTTTATCGTTTGGTTTGAGCTTGATTACGGCTTTTCCGCTAGATGTTCCAGATAGTTCCTCTGGGGAGATTCGCTTTACAACCCCGTTTGTTGTAACTAAGACCAAGTTTTCTTCTCCTGGAGAAATCGCTGTCAGGATAAGTTCACCTTTTCCAGTTCCAAAAGCCTTAGCTGCTGAAACACCTCGACTGCGCCCTTTGACTTCACCAAGTTCGATAGCTCGGAGGCTAAGAGCGCGACCTTCAGTAGTTATTGCGAACACAGGGCTGTGGGTGCTGCTTAGTGTTGAAGATACCAATACATCATGCTGGCCTGGAGTGGTTCGGCTGCTTCCCTCAATAGGGGTTCTGCCGATTTTGCCAGAAGTCGATAGCGTAACGATGCACGCTTCGTCAGGGACTTCTTTTTCGTCTACAAGTGGAATGTCGTCGTACGTTGGGATGTCTTCAAGGGGGATAATTTCGGTTTTGCGGTCGACACCGTAAATGTCGACAATTTCTTTAAGTTCCTTTAAGACTGTGGTTCGTTGACGTTGCTCGGATCCAAGAATCTTTTTGTATTCAGTGATTCTCCCTTTTAGCTCATCTTGTTCATCAAGAATTTTTTGCATTTCTAGTGCCGTTAACCGGCGGAGTTGCATATCCAAGATGTGTGTAGCTTGTATCTCAGAGAGTTTAAGTTCTTTTCGTAACGCTGCTTTTGCTTCATCGGCATCTTCCGAGCCACGAATAATCGCTACGACCTGATCGATATTCTCAAGAGCAACGATTAAGCCCTTAACAATGTGAAGTCGTTCTTGAGCACGTTCGAGGCGAAACTGTGTCCGGCGAACAATGACGTTCAGTCTGTGGTCAATGTAGTGTTTGCAGAGATCATATATTCCTAATGTTTCTGGAATGCCATTGACAAGCACGACGTTGTTAATCCCGAACGATTCTTCAAGCGGTGTTTGTTTGAATAGTTCTCCCAGGACGGCTTCGGGGTTTATATTCGGTTTGAGCGTTATGAGAATGCGCAACCCAGATTTTCTATCAGAAAGATTCTTCGCATCTACGATCCCTTCTAGTTTCTCCGAAACGACTAGCTCGTTGATGCGTTTGACTGCTTTTTCTGGCCCAACCATGTATGGGAGTTCAGTAATAACTATTCCTTGACGAGATCTTGTGATTTTCTCGAATTCAAATTTTGCGCGAATTCGGAAACTGCCTCTGCCTGTTACATAGGCCTCTTTAAGGTCGTCGTTAATAATTATTCCGCCAGAAGGGAAATCGGGCCCTGGAAGAAGGGCTTGGAGTTCCTTTATGGTTGGTTTTGGTCGACGCTGTTTCATAACAAGCTCAATAGCGGCATACACTTCGCGTAAATTATGTGTCGGCATATTCGTTGCCATCCCGACCGCTATGCCTGTGGTTCCGTTTACTAAAAGATTTGGCATGAGGCCGGGAAGGCAGAGAGGTTCGGTGCTCTCTCCATCGTAAGTAGGTCGGAAGTCGACGGTATCTTCTTCTATCTCTCGAACCATTTCCATGGCGGCATCCGTTAAACGGCATTCGGTGTACCTTGCAGCAGCCGGAGGGTCATCTAGGGATCCGAAATTTCCATGCGGATCTACAAGGGTCACCATGCGGGAGAATTCCTGACCCATTCTCACTAATGCTTCATAGATAGCCATGTCTCCATGTGGGTGGTATTTCCCCATCGTGTCGCCGACTACTCTGGCGCATTTCCTATGAGGGTTAGTTGGTCGTAGTCCCATCCCAAGCATGGAATAAAGGATGCGTCTTTGAACGGGTTTTAAGCCATCGCGTATATCTGGAATAGCTCGAGCAGTAATTACTGATAAGGAGT
>Ga0208261_1000286_pt1 | contig 20764 bp, 21 predicted proteins | sample Knorr_S7_td_DCM__FD_185595 | JGI IMG/M metagenome (GOLD analysis project Ga0208261, IMG submission 185595) | Marine microbial communities from Southern Atlantic Ocean transect - Knorr_S7_td_DCM_ad_131m_LV_B (SPAdes) (version 3) | ecosystem: Environmental > Aquatic > Marine > Oceanic | place...
TATAGTTAATCACTTTCATGAGTGATATTAAAAACATACGTAATTTTTGTATTATTGCTCATATTGATCATGGGAAATCTACTCTTGCGGATAGATTATTAGAGTTTACTGGTACAATCTCTAAAAAAAAGATGAAAGATCAAGTTCTTGATAATATGGAACTTGAAAGAGAAAGAGGAATTACCATTAAAAGTCATTCAATTAGGATGTCTTTTAAGAATCATACACTTAACCTTATTGATACTCCAGGCCATGTAGATTTTTCTTATGAAGTTTCACGTACGCTTTCTGCAAGTGAGGGCGCACTATTAGTTGTTGATGCAGCTCAAGGAGTTGAAGCTCAAACAGTTACAAATTATTTACTGGCAGTTGATAATAATCTTAAAATAATTCCAATAATAAATAAGATTGATCTTCCTAATGCTGATATAGAAAATGTCAAAAAACAAGTTATTGAATTAACTGGATGCGAAGAAGAAGAAATCTTGCTAGCAAGCGCAAAAAGTGGAGATGGCATTGAAGATATATTAAATACAATTATTGAAAATGTACCATCCCCAAGTTTTTCAAAAAGCAATGAATTAAAAGCTCTTATTTTCGACTCTATTTTTGATAAATATCGTGGAGTTATTGCATATGTTCGTGTTTACGAAGGTTCTATAAAGCCTGGTATGAAGATTAAATTTTTTTCACATGATGTTTATTATGATGTTGATGAAGTTGGACATTTTGTGATTGATAGAAAAAAGGCTACATCTCTTGAAGAAGGTGAAGTTGGTTACGTTATCGCAAATATTAGAGATATTGAACATGTTCTTCCAGGAGATACAATTACAACTGTTAAAAATTCTTGCACTGAGGCTTTGCCAGGTTTTCAAAAAATTAAACCAATGGTTTTTTCAGGATTATTTCCTTCAGATGCAGATGATTATGACGATCTACGTACAGCATTAGAGAAACTTAAACTTAATGATGCTTCGTTGTTGTTTGAGCCGGAAGTAAGTGATGCTCTAGGCTTTGGATATCGATGTGGTTTTTTAGGTTTGTTACACATGGAGATAATTCAAGAAAGATTGGAGCGTGAATTTAATCTTTCGATTGTAACAACAAGCCCTAATGTAAAATATTTAGCAAATCTTAAAGATAAAACACAAGTTGAAGTTCATAGACCTGCGTTATTGCCTGCACCTAAAATTCTAGAGTCTATTCTAGAACCAATAGTTATGGCAGAAATACTAACTCCATCAGAATATATTGGCAATGTAATGAAAATTTGTCAAGACAGAAGAGGGAAGTATAAATCAACATCTTATTTGTCAAACTCTAAAGTGCAATTGATATATGAGCTACCATTAGGAGAGATTATATTTGATTTTTATGATTCTATTAAATCAGTTTCCAAAGGTTATGCTTCTTTTGACTATACGTTCAAAGAATACAGAGAAAGTAAATTGGATAAACTAGATATACTTATTAATAAAGAACCTGTAGATGCATTATCAATGATTTGTTCAAAAAAAGATTCTTATCATCGCGGTTTAGCCTTATGTAAAAAATTAAAAGAACTTATTCCAAGACAGCAAATTCAAATTCCAATTCAAGCATCTATCGGAACTCGAGTGATTGCAAGAACAAATATTCCTGCATTCAGAAAAAATGTCACTGAAAAATTATATGGCGGTGATGTTACAAGAAAAAGAAAACTTCTTGAAAAACAAAAGAAAGGGAAGAAAAGAATGAGAATGATTGGTAAAGTTGAAGTTCCTCAAGAGGCTTTGTTAGCTGTTTTGAAGATATAAGATGATCAAAGACTATCTAGAAAAATCAAGATCTCCTTGGTATAGTTTTATTTTCGCATTTCCTGCATTAGTTATATACGAATTGGGTCTTTTCTGGATGAGAAATGTTGAATTTACATATATTCAAAATGGCGCTGACGTTTTAATAGAGCAGATAATTTACAATTCTAGTTTTGAAGTATTGCATGTTAGCTCAACAATTTTTTTTATAGCACTAATTTTTGTTTTAGTATATCAAAAGAAAAAATTTAAATCACTTCAGGTTAACATGAAGTATTTGAATCTTATGATTATCGAATCATTAACTTATGCTTCTGTATTATTCTTTATTATGGGAAATATTTATTTAATGGATGTATCCTCCAATGATTTGTTATGTAATATTATTTTATCTTTTGGTGCTGGTATTTATGAAGAACTTATATTTAGAGTATTGCTTATTTATATTTTCATACAATTAATGAAATTTTTGTTTCGATTAGGAAACTTTTCTTCACAATTATATGCTATTTTCTTCTCAGCAATCTTGTTTTCTCTTTTTCATTTTATTGGAATAGAATCTTTTAATAATGAAGCATTTGCTGTTAGGTTTATTGCTGGTATTTTCCTTGCAATATTATATGTTCAGAGGGGTTTTGGTATCACAGCAATAACTCATTCAATTTATGATATCTTTGTTATTTTTCTATTAACTTAAAAGATGAAAAAAAGATTTATTTTTACTTTATTTTTTAGCTATATATTTTCTCAATCTGCAATTGATACGTTGTCAGTTACAATCTATCCAGAGTACTATTATCAAGGTGTAATGGTAGAGTATAGATTTGATAAATATAGTAATGAAAAACATACATTTAACTTATCAACTGAAGTTGATTCCGTTCTATATTTAGTATCTAAAGGAGATGAATTTTTTGAGGAAGTAATTAAGATTGATAATCAGTCAATTTCTTCCATTCAAAAGGCAGGTGAACATAAAATATATCTATTTTTAGATAAATATAGTCAAGTTCCTGGCTTAAGAGATTTCTCTTATCAGTTTAACACATTAAGCGATATCAAAACATTGATTATGGCATTCCAATTGCCTTTTGCATCTGAAGATTTTATTCCTAATGCCAATAATATTGCTTTAGAAGAGGTTGGTGACCAAAATGGACTAACTTTTTTGCAAGGAATACTAAATGATTATAAATCAGATGAATTGATTGATATTTCTTTGAGTTATTTTAATCCACATGGTTTGACTTCTATACAATATTCTGCAAATATAAGCGTGGATAATACTCCTCAAAATATTTCACCCCCTACGTCAAGAGATAAATTTGTTACTTATCCTTTTTTAACATGGGAACCAATGCTAATTTTTTTAATATTAACCTTAATATTGGTATTTTTATATGGGAATTCTCAAAGAAAGAACAATGGTTAGAATATTATTACTTATTTGCTTAATTCTTTTGTCTAGCTGTGAAACAAAAAGAGACTCAGTTGGAGGGAGCGATGATTTGATAGTATTGGCAGCAAAGGAAGATAGAGATAAGGTAAAAAGTCTTCTATCTACTGTTTTTAATGATACTTTATTAACTCCAGAGCCAGAGCCTTTCTATAATGTTAAGTTTTCTGATCCGTCTAATTATAATGCTTTAAAAACTCAAACAAATCTAATTATTGCTTCTATTGGCGATTTTGATCTTAATCCTGCTACAAAATTGGCAAAAAATCTACTTGGAGAAACACAATTTAACCAAACACTGGAAGGTCCCCCTGTTATTCTATCTAGAGATCAATTTGCTAAAAATCAGTTATTCATGATTATAAGCGGTTCTGATTCATCAATGATTAAAGATTATTTAATAGAAAACGGTGAATGGATAAAGCAACAGTACAATGAAAACTTTGACAAAAAACAATCTAAATATTTGATAGATGCACAACATCAAGAAGAAAAAGAACTTCTTTTGTTAAGGAAGCATGGTTGGAATATTAATTTACCTTGGGGATGGGAAATTATCAAAAATGAATCTAGTTTTGTTTGGATTGGACAAGAGATGCCATTCAGATGGCTGTCAGTTTATTGGCGAGATGGAAATTATTTTTCAAAAGAGGAAGCCACAAAACTAGCAAATAGTTTCCCAGAAGACTATTTCAAATCTATTCAATATAATGAAAATTTTATTTCAGTTGATTGGGTTGATTATAGAGATGATGCTGCCTATAAAATATCAGGATTATGGGAATCTATTGAAGGAGCAAAAGGAGGACCATTTGAAGGATACTTGTTTTATGATTATGATTCGGATAGAACATTCTATATTAATTATCTAGTATTCAATCCAGATGGAAGAAAAGCATTTTACATAAGACAAATGAATCTTATTGCTAGAACTCTTAAGGTACAGTAATGAAAAAGTTAATTATTCTGCCCACATACAACGAAGCAAAGAATATTTCCAAAACGATTGATATTCTTCTATCTTTAGATATTGAACTTGATATACTTGTTGTAGATGATAATTCTCCTGATGGAACAGCAGATTTAGTAAAAAATAATTATCAAGATTCTGTAATTGTCAAAGTGAGACCTAAAAAAGATGGATTAGGATCTGCCTATGTATTTGCTTTTGGTTGGGCGCTCGAAAATGGCTATGATTCTATTATACAAATGGATGCAGATTTATCTCATGACCCTCAAGAGATTCCTGCTATGTTTGAATTGCTTTCAGATAATGATTTGGTAGTAGGAAGTAGATATTATGGTGGATTAAGAGTTATAAATTGGCCAGTAAGGCGTTTGTATATCAGCTATTTCGCAAATCTTTATGCTAGGCTTATTACTGGAGTACCTATTAAAGATTTGACTGCTGGATTTAAAGCGTGGAGAGCAGATACATTAAGAAAAATTAATTTTAATGAATGTTCTTCACAAGGTTACTGTTTCCAAATTGAGACAGCATTTCGCGCATATCAAAAAAATTGTAAAATTATAGAACATCCAATAACTTTTACAGATCGTACTGTTGGAGAATCTAAAATGGATAAATCTGTTGTCATTGAAGCCATTTTAAAGGTATGGTTATTTGGTTTTTGGAGATTATTTAGGTTAAAAAGATAAAATGAAAAAATATTATTTAGACTTTGAAAAATCGCTTAAAGATTTTGATGATGAAATTCAAAATTTAATTTCTATTGACTCTGAATCAGAAAAATTAGATCAATTAAGGAATATGAGATCAGAAAAAGAAAAAGAAATTTTTTCTAATCTCAATCCTTGGCAAGTAGTTCAGTTAGCAAGACACCCTAACCGTCCTTACACTATGGATTATATTTCAAGTTGGTGCGATGATTTTATTGAATTGCATGGTGACAAAGCATTTTCTGATGATAAAGCGGTTGTAGCTGGAATTGGAACTATAGACAATCATCGTGTAGCAATTATTGGTCAGCAGAAAGGTAGAAATACAAAAGAGAATTTGCATAGAAATTTTGGAATGATGAAGCCAGAAGGATATAGAAAAGCATTGCGAGTGATGAAAATGGCAGAAAAATTTAATTTGCCTATAATAACTTTAATCGACACTCCTGGAGCTGACCCTGGTGTTGCAGCTGAAGAAAGAGGTCAGGGTTATGCAATTGCAAATAATTTAATGGAAATGGCATCCATTGAAACACCTATATTGTCAGTCGTTATTGGAGAGGGCGCAAGCGGTGGAGCTTTAGGCATTGGTTTATGTGACAAAATGTTAATGTTGCAGAATACATGGTTTTCTGTAATTAGTCCTGAAGGCTGTGCTTCAATTCTTTGGCAAGATTCTTCAAAAGCACCAGAGGCTGCTGCTGCATTAAGACTTACTCCTAAAGATTTGATGGAACATGATATCTGTAACATGATTGTTTATGAGCCAACAGGTTGTGCGCACCGTCATTTTGATGAGACCCTTGATATTTTGAAAAAAGCAATAGTAGAAGAGATAGCCTTATTAAAAGATAAAAACGTTAAAGATTATTTACATTCAAGAATAGAAAGATATGATAAGCTTGGTGCGTTTAGAGAACTTTAATACAAATCAAATCTGTTATCTTCAATTTCGGAGTCGTCGCGCAATCCTTGTAACCAATTACTCCATATAAGATTTTGTCTTTGTATAATTAAACTAAATTTTAGCGATTCTTTCTTTTCGTCAAAATCTTTTTCACTTAATTCATCAATCTCCAAGACTTTAACAAAAGCTTGTCCACGAAGTGTTGGTAATGGACCTAATAAATCACCTTTTTCAGAGTTAATTAGAGCGCCTGCAATATAATTGCTCTTTCCTATTGATTCAAAACTTCCAATCAGATTTCCACTTGTTTCTTTCACATATTCAAAATTTGGATTTTCTTCAGAAAGTTTTAATAAATCTAAATTTTCGTTTACAATACCATCAGCAATACGTTTAATTTCATCATCTTTTATATTTTTAGTTGATTGTTCTATCAAAGTTTCTTTTACGCTTTCAAAAGACAGTGTTTTTTTGTCTGATATTTGATCTAGATAACAGACAATAAAATAATCATCATTTTCTACATAATCTGACACTTCACCAATCTCACTATTAAAAGCAAATCTTACAGCATCTCTTGCTACGCCAATGTCATCTATAAATATTGATTTTTTCTGAATAGCACTTGCATCATAAATTTCCATTCCTAATGAATCTGCTAAATCAAAAAATCCATATTCTTTTGATTCTAAAGAGAATATACTTGATAGGTTGCGCAACCTATTTTCTGTATCTTTTCCTGGTACTATTCTCAATAATATGTGCGATGCATTCACTTGCTCTTCACCTTCTTGGTTAGTTCTTTTATCATCAATCTTGATAATGTGGTATCCAAATTGGGTTAAAATAGGACCAACTACTTCGCCTTTATTTGCGCTAAAAGCTGCTTCTTCAAATTCTTTTACCATTTGACCTTTATTAAACCATCCAAGTTTTCCGCCATTTAAAGAATCTGGATTTGCGCTATTACCTGGATCTTCTGTATAGGAATTTGCTAAATCAATAAATGATTCACCTTGGTTAATACGGTCTATTAAAGTTGTTGTTTCTATTTTGACTCGAAGTGAATCGCTATACTCCGACACAATTGGCCATTTCACATATTTCATATAACGCATTTCCGGCTCTTCATAATCATCAATGTTTTGATTATAAATATTCATTAATTCCTCTTCAGATGTCTCTAAAGCAAAATCTTCTGCAATTGCTTTATCTGTTATATGAAGAATTTCAAGATTGTAATTAATAAATCTCTGCCTATAACTGTCAACAATATCTTGATTAGATGTTGATGCAGCATTAATAATTAGTTGTTGCAGTTTATAATTTGGCAAATAAATATTTTGCATAAAATCTTCAATAGGACGCCAGTCCAATTCTCCTGGATTGGTTACTGCTTCCATATATTTTTCTAAGTCAAACTGTCCATCAGTTCTAAAGATAGGACTGCTTTGTAAAAAAGCAGGTGGATTATTTTGAAGTTGATATAATACCTCACTATCTGAAACCAAGATTTTATTTTCTTCTATCTGCTCTTGAATTAATAAATCTTGGATTAATCTTTCCCAAACTACGGCTCGAACATATTCTCTATCTGCATCATTCATGCTTTCGCCTGATTGTTTTTCAATGCGAGTAATTTCATCAAATACCAATCTATTGAAATCATCAACGAGAATTGGTTTTCCATTCAATGATCCAACATTATTGGAAGAATTTTGTCCAAATATATCGACAACGCTTGCGCCACCAACCAAACCTCCAACTGCCATACTAGCAATAAAAAGAATAAGGATAGCCCACATAACTACCTGCATTTGGGTGCGCATATTTGTAATGATTCCCATAGGTGTGCAATTTATAGAAGTATCAAAGAGAATGCAAAATTATTTAGATGATATTTTTTAAAAGTTTCTTTATTATAAGCCATGCGCAGAGTTATAATTTTATCTCTTTTCACCGTTATTCTTGCTCAAAACAAGACTTTGGAGCTACAAGATGTAATGGGTGGAACGTTTCGTTATGATAGAATTGGGAGCTATAATTGGGTTAATAATCAAGATGCATATTATTTTTCTGAATCAGACTCTCTTGGGAAGCATTTTTATGTATATGGTTTAGCAAAAGGAGATACAACAAAAGCTTTCAGTATATCCAAAGATCAATTAAGTCGTTTCAGTCATCGTTTTAGCAAAGATCAATCACATCTATTATTAAAAACAAATAGTATTAAAATATGGAGGCATTCTTCTTATGGCACTTATCATGTTTATGATATTGCTAATAATACTATTGTTCCAGTTTCTGCTAATCCTGATAGTTTGAGGAATGTAAAAATATCACCAGATAATAAATATGTGTCTTATGTGAGGAACGATAATAATCTTTATTTGTTTTCATTAGAAGATTCTGAAGAAATACAATTAACAACTGATGGCAGTGAAACACTCCTAAATGGACATTTTGGATGGGTTTATGAAGAAGAATTTGGAAGTTATGATGCGTACAGATGGAGCCCTTCAGGAAATTATCTCTTATTCTGGCAAGAAGATCAATCTATGGTAGAAAAATTCCCTTTAATTGATCAAATGTCTAAATATCCAACAGTAAAGTATATCTATTATCCTAAAGCTGGACAAACAAACCCAACAGTTAAACTTGGTCTTATTGATTTAAGTTTATTGCATGAAGAACCTGAAGTTGAGGAAGAACTTGAAGAAGAACCTGAAGCTGAGGAAAAAGACCATAATCATCATTACATATCTTGGGTAAATCTTCCTGAAGATACTTATTATATACCGAATGCTATCTGGCATAAAAACAAAGATGATTTATATATTACAACTTTGAATCGTAAGCAAAATGATTTGAAATTTTTTAGGTATAATTTAATAGAAAATGAATCAACGCTTGTTTTAAATGACAAAAATGAAACTTGGGTAGATGCATATGATTTCTTTGGTAGTCCGGGCCTTTTCAATATAGATGTTTTAAATAGCGACGAAATTATATGGATATCTGAACGCGATGGATTCAAACATATCTATAGGAGTCGCCCTGATGGTCAATTTATTAACCAAATTACAAGAGGTAAGTGGGAAGTAAATGGCATCAATGCTATTGATGAAGAAAATCAGATTATTTATTTCTCAGGAAAAAAAGAATCTGAAATTGAAAATCATATATATTCGGTAAGATTTAATGGTTCAAAGTTAAAACGTTTGACATCTGAAAGAGGATCTCATTCAGCAAATTTCTCTCCTACAAATAATTTTTTTATTGATTCTTATTCCAGTTTTACTATTCCATACAAAACAGTGTTGAGAAATAGCAATGGCAATTCAAAACGCATGTTGGCTGAAACAGATCGTGCACAATTTGATGAATACGGATTTACTTATCCTCGTATAATTAATTTATTTACTGATGATGGAGCACGTTTAAATGCAATGATTACGTTACCACATAATTTTAATTCCATGGAACAATATCCTGTCATTCTTTATAATTATGGCGGACCAGGTTCTCAGATGGTCAGCAATAGATGGGGAGCAGGCAATCATACTCTTCACCAATATTTTGCTCAAAGAGGATTTATTATTTTTTCATTCGATAACAGAGGCACTGGAGGCAGAGGAAAAGCATTTAAAGATATGGCATATGGTGATTATGGAAAATATATGGTTAAAGATCATATAGATGCTGCAAAGTATCTTCAAAGCCTTCCTTATGTTGATGGTGATAGTATTGGCGTTTGGGGTTGGAGCGGTGGAGGCTATCTAACCAATATGTGTATGACACTTGCAAGTGATTATTTCAAAGCTGGTGTTTCAATTGCACCAAATGTTGATCCATTGTTATATGATACTATATGGACAGAAAGATATATGGGATTAGTAGAAGAAAATCCAGAAGGATATAAAAACGCTTCTGTACTGACTCATGTGGATAAGGCACAAGGATACTTGCTACAAATTCATGGTACTGCTGACGATAATGTACATCATCAACATTCGATTCATTTAGCAAAAGCTTATGCTGAACATGGAAAAGAAATGGAAATGTTCTTATATCCAAATGGCGATCATGGAATGAGCAATAATAATTTTCTAACTAGCGAATATAAAGCAGATGGTTGGAAAAACAGAAAACACTTATACCAAAAAATGGTTAGTTTTTTTATGGAACATCTATCAAATGAAAAATAATCCTTTAATTCTATTAATCTTTTTTCTTATTTCATGCAATGTCGGAGAAGTACATGATGCAATACATGGTTCAAGCTCTGGTAGAGATTTATCTAATTACGGAGAACCAAGCACTCCATTAATATTGATATCAATTGATGGTTTCAGATGGGACTATCTTGATAAAGTAGAAACTCCAAATCTTGATCGACTTGTATCAAATGGTTCAAAAGCAGAAGGATTAAAAACAGTTTACCCTAGCAAAACTTTTCCAAATCATATAAGTATTGTTACTGGTAATTATCCATCCAATCATGGCATTATTTCAAACTATTTTTATGATATAGATTTTGATGAATATTTCTATATAGGAGCAGGGAGTAAAGCAGCTCAGGAAGGTAAATGGATTGAAGCTGAACCAATATGGGTAACTGTAGAAAAACAAGCTAAAAGAGCAATGATTATGTTTTGGCCAATGTCTGATGCTGAAATTATGGGAATCCGTCCATCAAAGTATTTTGTGTACAATGAAACTCCAACTAATATAGATCGTATGGACCAACTTCTTTCATGGTTGTTGCATACTGGAAATGCTAGTCCATCGTTTTTGGCTTCATATTTTAGCATAGTCGATAGCATAGGACATTCATATGGCCCAGATGCAGATGAAACAATTGAAGCTATTAGAGATGTTGATAAAGCCATTGGGCATTTGATAGATGGATTAGAAGCAAAAAATATTATCAATGAAGTAAACATTATGATTGTTTCAGATCATGGAATGACTGAAACACCTGATACAAAAGTCATTAATATTGCTGATTATATTAATTTAGATGACGTTGTAACAATTGGAGGAGGTTCGTTCATGGAAATCCGTCCAAATGAAGATAAGTTAGAATCTGTTTATCAGGCTTTGCAAAATATTGACAATACGCAAGTTTTTAAAAAAGAAGATATTCCTGAAAAATTTCATTATAAAAACAATGATCGTATTGAACCAATTTTGTTGCTTGCAGATGAGCATTGGAGCATAGTGACTCCAGGACGTACTCCACCTGCTGGATCACATGGATATGATCCAGATTATCAATCAATGAATGGAATTTTTATTGGACATGGCCCTGCATTCAAATCTGGGTTTTCTGGTCCAGAGATTCAACTTATTCACTTGTATGAAATGATGTGCAAGATTTTAGACATTACGCCTGCTAGCAATGATGGAAGTTTAGATGTTGGTAGCGTTTTCCTAAAAGACTAAGATAAAGAACGATTTTTCTGACTATCTTCTTTTTCAACCTGTAGTGCTATTTTCTTAAATCGATTCATAGCTTCTTTATGATCTTTAGTAATAGAAATTAAATCATCTGCCCATTCTATATTTGAATTTCCTACCAATTCTTCAAGCCTGTCGATACTATTAGTAAACATTTTTGGTAAGAATGAAGGCGTAGGACTTCCTCCTGTGCCTTTTGCTTTGGTTTGATGTTGATATGGATCTGGTGAACGTAAAATATATGACACAACCATTTTATAATGATCAATACGATGTTGAATAAGCCATCGTACTGAATTTGCTAATTGTCGTTTTGTTGAATCATTACCTTCAACATCATTGAAAAATGAAGAATGTTCAATCGCATCTTTTGTCTTTACAATTAACGCATGATGAGCAGGAGGGCGATAGCCTACACGGAATGATTTTAATAGCTTCGTTAGCGAATCAATTTCACAGTCACGAGACTTCAGGCATTCATCGGATACAAATCCGTTTTCAAGAATATTTTCAATAATAATAGAGTCTACTTCATCATATTCATATGCTTTTGTATATTTGCCAACTCCAGTTATTTCGTCACCTAATGGATGATAAGAACTGTTAGCACCTGTTTGTCCATGCAGATTTGATAAATAGCATCCTTTTGAATCATATTTTTCATCATAGGTATCACCGCATTGATCAAAGAATAATCCTTTTTTATCATAAATACGTCCTTGATTACCATACAGTCCTTGAATAAAAATTCGTACTTCTTTGTTGTATAAATCAGGATCACTGACTTTCCACATACAATTGAATATTTTGTTTGATAGATGTAATGCTTCTGAAATGTTATCTATATTTTCGGAAAAATTTTGTTTATTAACAGCGTTCAAGGCACCTTCAATCATAGCCTTTGAAGTATTTTCCATCGCAAGGTGCGTCATACGAAATCCTTGTTCATTTTTATCAATATCATGAAAGGATACAACCGGTTTAATAGAACGTATATATTCAACAATTGTATCATTATTATCTGATAGCGAAACATTGGTATCAGGCAAAATTCCAGAACGCAATACATAATCTGCTGCATATTCAAATTCTGGTTGTTGTCCAATAATTCGTGATGATAAAAGTAGTAAACCAGATAGTGGCCAAGGAATAAAAGAACATGCTGTTTTTTCTCCATTGAATATTGGTTCGATTTTTATTCCATTTGCTAACCACGATGTCCAACATCGTACATCTGCAATTAAATGCGCTGACTCTTCTGTTGGATTTTTAACATGATTTTTTACATGTCCTATGAAGTTGTCCATTAAACTACTATCTAGAGATGCAACTTCTTTAAATAATGCTTTTTTACCAATTAATCCTGTTTTTCCATTAAGATGTACAGTCATTTCTCCAGCAAGATCACTGATAACATTAAATGGGGCTGGTAAAGGCTTTGCAGTGGACCTGCACAATGTAGAATTTGGTTGCCAAATTAATTCAGATGTTTTTTGTATAAGGTTTGCATCAAACTTAATTCCAAATAATTCTTCTGTAAAATTGATACCGTTACCTAAATAGGGAAATCCGTTTTCAGCATTAATGGTGATGTTTGTTTTCAATGTATTATAATAGATTGTTAATATAGTTTACAACAGATGGGTCATTCCATAACGCAGATCCAACATCCTTCACTAGAATTTCTCCTTTACGATTCACAATAAAGGTAGTCGGTATTCCACTTGTTGCAAATAAATCATCATCTGTAATTATTTTATATATAGGAAGATCTTTTAGTGATTCATCTTTTGGAATATAGTCAATAATTGTTTGAGCTTCTTCTTTAGATAGATAGAGAAATACAATCTCATTGTTATCTTTATATTGGCTATAAAGTTCTGCCATATTTGGCATTTCAGCTAAACAAGGATTACACCATGTTGCCCAATAATTAATAAATAAAATTTTATCTTGAAAATCTCTTAGTGAAAATTGTGTGCCATCTAAATCTTGAAAAAGAAGCATATTAGAATCAAAGTCTACACTGGCAACTTCCATTTCTGGAGCAGTCATTTCTGGTTTTTCCATGATTTCTTGAATGTATTTAACAGCAACAGACTTGTAATAGTCTTTATAATCTTCTAATTCTTGCTTTAGATCATGATTTAGATATAAGGTATAGGCTAGTGCTACAGCTAGCACAATTATCAATCCTAAATAATTTTTTAACTTTATTGTATTGTTAAGCATCGTTCAATCTGCTAAATATTTACTTTTTTAAATATAAAGAAGTTATATTTATAACAGAGGATTTAAAATGGAAAAATTAGGATATTTTTTAATAACTACATTCTTTGTTGTTATCACTGTTCTTACTTTACAAGAAGTTGAAAGATTTTATCCAGAAGGACTAGTTCTTCTGTTGATTTATGGTGGTTTATTCATATTGTTTATTAAAGTTTTAAAAGAGCGTTTAGGCAACAAAGAAGACGATTACTATTCAAAGGAAATTCATAAATGATTGTTACAACTCAAGATAAAGTAGAAAATAGAACCATTTCTCAAACATTAGGCGTTGTAAGTGGCCAATCTATTCGAGCACGACATGTTGGAAAAGATATTTTAGCTGGATTACGCAACCTAGTTGGTGGAGAGATTACTGAATACTCAAAATTAATGGCTGAATCAAGGCAACAAGCAATGGATCGTATGGTCAAAGCTGCACAAGAAAAAGGCGCAGATGCGATTGTTGGTATACGTTTTACAACATCCATGCTGCAAGCAGGTGCATCAGAGATCTTTATTTATGGTACAGCAGTTAAATTGTAGTAATGTATCAAAAGATATTTCAAATTGATCATCTACATTTTAAGATATTCTATTCAAAAGATTCTTTGCTAAAACTGATTTGTACACATCAGAAAAAAGATTTAATTGATCCCCAGATTTCGTTAAATATTACTCAATCAAGCAATCTAAAATTTGCAAAACATGTACAAGAACAATTGGATGCTTATTTTCAACGCAAATTAAAAAAATTTGATATTCCTTATAGCATTGAAGGCAGTGCTTTTTTAAAAAAAGCATTATCGCAAATTGAAAAAATTCCTTATGGAAAAACTAAAAGTTACAAGCAGGTTGCAAATTTAGTAAAACAACCATCTGCATGGAGAGCGGTAGGGCGTGCAAGTGGAGCCAATCCTATTCCTATTATTATTCCATGTCATCGCGTGATTAAAAGCAGCGGTGATTTAGGCGGATATAGCGGGAATGGAGGTGTTCTTTTTAAATCATATCTACAATTATTGGAGAAAAAATGAAAAAATATATTTTAATAGCAATGCTATCAATTGCAATTGCACAAAATACAAACCAAGAAATTATTACTTTTGAAAGTGCAAATCCGTTTTCGTTTGAAGAAATCATTGTGCATTTAGATGATCAAGATACCCAAGAAGTATTTGGGACATTAACCTTACCTGACAATTATGATACTGATACAAAATATCCACTTATTATAGGGGTTGCAGGGAGTTTAAATTGGGGTACCCATCATTTAGAATACTTAAAAATGTATCAAGAGATGGGTTTTGCAACGTTTCAATTACAAAGTTTTGATAGTCGTGGAATACAATCAACAGTTGGTAGCCAAATAGAGGTAACAACGGCTATGGTTATTTTAGATGCGTATCGTGCACTAGAAGCGCTTAGTATGCACGCAAATGTTGATACTAATCGCGCAGGGATTACTGGGTGGAGCCTTGGGGGCGGTGTTTCATTGTATTCGGCATGGTTGCCATTAATTAACGCAATCAATGGTGGAGAGTTTATGTTTGCTGCACATTTGCCAATCTATCCAGGATGTTTGATATATCCACATCCGGGTGAGCTGATGCAATTTAGCGATGCGCCAATTCATATTTTGATAGGTGAATTAGATGATTGGGTGCCTGCAGCTGCTTGTACTGAATTGCTAGATAAGATAGACGCAAGCGGATTGCCAGTCAATATTGATATAACCATTTATGAAAATGCACATCATTCTTTTGATAGAACCACAGAAGTTTCAGTGAAAGAAAAAGGATATACACTTGGAGATTGTCGTTTTCCAATGAATGAGGAAGGGACCTTATTTCTAAGCGAATATTGGAAAATTCGTATCAATACACCAACCAGGCAAAAATTAGCATTATTAACATGCGCTGGAAGAGGACCAAGTTTTGGAGGCAATGCTGAAGCTCGCAAACAGTCCTTTGAATTTTCAGCAGAATTTTTCACGAATCATTTGTTAAATAAGTAATTTTTTCTAGATTTATTTATGAATAAAACAGCTATTATTGCTCTTGGAGGAAATGCACTTTCCCAAAAGAAAGAAGCTGGCACTATGTCTGAACAGTTCAACAATACGCGCCATTCTTTCGCTCAAATTATGGAATTTATTCGTCGAGGATATAATGTGTGTCTTACTCATGGTAATGGTCCACAAGTTGGAGATGAATTATTAAGAATGGACTTAACGCGAGATGCTGTTCCGCCTATTCCTCTTGGTATTTGTGTAGCAGGTACGCAGGGAACAATGGGATATATGATTCAACAAACATTTCAAAATGCGCTTCGCGAAGAAAAGATTGATAAAGAAGTTGTAACACTTGTAACACAAGTTATTGTTAATAAAGACGATCCATCATTTAAAGATCCATTAAAATTTGTAGGAAAACGATATTCGTTAGATGAAGCAACAGCGTTAGCTGAAGAGCTAGGATGGGATATCAAAGAACAAGAGCCAGGCAAATGGAGACGAGTTGTTCCTTCTCCAGACCCAGATTTTGTAATGCATGGCATTAGTATTCGTACTTTGGTTGAATCTGGAACCATTGTGATTGCAGCGGGTGGGGGAGGAATTCCAGTATATAATACAGAAGAAGATAAATTAAAAGGCATTGATGCTGTAGTGGACAAAGATTTAAGTGCAGCAAAGCTTGGCAGAGTAATTCGCGCACAAGAATATTACATCATTACAGATGTAGACCAAGTATACAGACACTATAATACGCCACAACAAACTCCAATTCGTGAGATGACAGATACCGAAGCAAAACAACTACAAGAAGAAGGGCATTTCCAACAAGGAAGTATGTGGCCGAAAATTCGCTCTGCAATCCATTTCTTAAAGCATTATGGAGAAAAAGCTATCATTACAAATATTGAAAATATTCAAGATGCTATTGATGGAAATGCAGGAACTACTATTGTAAAAGATAATTAGTTTTTCCTTGCCAACTGCCTAATCTATTCCCTAATATTGTAAGTAATGAATAGTGCTAAAATTTTTTATTATTATCTTAATGGAAGGGGTTATATAGAAGCCTAAAAATAGGAATCTATAAAAAGATATAAACCCCAGTAAACTTACTGGGGTTTTTTATTATTTAAAGCAATGGAAACATATGAAATAGAGTTAAATAGCGTAACAAGACGGTTACCGAAGCATTTGCATAAATATATCCTCAAACAACCTTATGATGATTATACGGCCCAAAATCAAGCTGTTTGGAGGTATGTGATGCGATCAAACCTTGATTTTTTACAGCAGGTGTCATACGGTGATTTTGCAGACGGCTTAAAAAAGACAGGCATTGCAATTAATGATATTCCTAGAATGGAAGGGATGAATCGTATTTTGAAAGATCTTGGATGGGCTGCAGTGGCGGTTGATGGATTTATTCCTCCATCGATTTTTATGGAATTTCAAGCGCATAACGTTCTTGTAATTTCTGCGGAAATTCGCACAATGAAACACATCGAATATACTCCTGCGCCAGATATCATTCATGAATCAGCAGGACATGCTCCCATTATTGCAGATGATGAATACGCTGCATATTTAAAACGATTTGGCCAAGTGGGTTCTAAGGCTTTTTCAAAACCACAAGATGACAAGCTATTCCATGCAATACGCGATCTATCTATTCTTAAAGAAAATCCAAATTCATCTGAAGAATCTATCAGAAAATCATCAGAACTTGTTGAATCATTGCAGAATAATATGGGCGAACTTTCAGAGATGGCTAAAATTAGAAATCTGCATTGGTGGACGGTAGAATACGGGCTAGTTGGAAGCGTTGAAAATCCAAAGATTTATGGGGCAGGATTGTTGTCATCTATTCGAGAAAGCAAAGAATGTTTAGATCCATCCTTACCGAAGTTACCATATGATTTGAGTGTAGCGGAGGTTAATTTTGATATTACGACTCCTCAACCACAATTGTTTGTCACTCCATCCTTCAAATTTTTAAATGAAATTTTAGAAGAATTTGCTAATGACATGTCGTTTAAAGTAGGGGGATTAAAAGCTATTCAAAATGCCATTGATTCAGAAAAAATTGGGACTATTGAATTAAGTTCAGGAGTACAGATATCCGGCACTTTTTCTAATGTGATTTCTGACAATGATGAGCCTATTTATATGCAAACATCAAGCTCTACAGCTTTATATATCAATGGGGTAGAAATTCCTAATCATGGAACTGAATATCATAAAGATGGGTTTGGAAGTCCGATTGGGCGTCTTCTTGGGTCTGATAAACCATTAGAACAATGTTCAGAACAAGAGTTAGATGCAATGGGAATCATTGTAGGTAAAGAAGTTAATCTTGCTTTTGTTGGAGGAATTAATGTGACAGGAACGTTAGCAAGCAAGCTACATGATGATAACGGAAATTTGATTATGCTTTCATTTTCAGATTGTACGGTTATCCATGATAAGACAACATTATTCCAACCAGATTGGGGTACATATGACATGGTATTAGGAGAGAAAATTACATCCGCTTTTTGTGGTCCAGCTTCCTATGATTCTCTTGAAGATGATGGCGTTATTTTATCTGGAACATTGCTTCCAATCGAATATTCTGATAAAGAACGATTACTACATGGTTTATATCAAGAAGTGAGAACTATGAGAAATGAAGATAATATTGATGTGGATGCGCTAAGCGATATTTTTCTAAAAGTACAAAAAGATTTTTCTAGCGAATGGTTGCTGGTTCTTGAAATGTATGAACTGTTACATCAATCAGATATGGACCTTGAAAAAGATTTATTAAATCACCTTAAATCATTAACAGATAATGTTGAAATTGCCCACTTAGTATCAAGAGGATTGCAATTAATTACATAAATAAAAAAGGCTACCGAAGTAGCCTTTTTTAAGTTAAAAACGAATAAGATTATCCGCGTCCGCCTCCGCTTCCGCCTTCACCTTCGTCACCACCACCTTTTCTTCTGCAGTTATCTTTCCAAGCTTGTCTCATTTCTTCTTTTGAGTTCACAGTTAATACCGTTCCATCTTCGAATTGAATATCTACTGGGAAATTAAGTTGTGGTCTTTTCTTTTCTCCATCATAAGAATCCCAAAATGCTTTCATTTTTTCTGCAAGATCTTCTTCGTCATCTGCAGTTAAAGTAGATCCGTCAGGCATTGTGAAGCTGACAGGGAAGACAAATGTAAAGCATTTCTTGTCATTTCCTTCGCCTCTACATGCTTGGAACGCTTCTTTTAATTCTTCATCAGAATTAATTGTCGTTGCTTCTTCTCTATCTTTAAACTGTACTTGAATTGGATAGGTGAATGCTGGCCTTTCTTTTTGTCCAGTCGCTTCATATTGCGCTTTTAATGCTGCACGGAATTCATCCTTATCATTTACAGTATGGCTAGAGCCATCTGAGAATGTGAATGATAGTGGAAATACAAAACGGAAACATCTTTTCTTGTGTCCACCTTTTCCTCTATCATCTGCACTTCTTGCGCCAAGTTCACGCCCATCTTTTGTGAAGTAAACTTCTCTTATGTCACCATAATCAAGATATTCATCTCCCATAGTCACTTGATATCCATGATCTGTAGATAATTCAGCGCTATAAGCATAATGATCAAAATAATTATTGACTATAACACCTTGTGATTTTTGTGGCATAGATGAAAACGCTACTTCCACTTTATATGGATCATTTTGTATTGCTTCAATCAATGCGTCATCACTCATGTAGTTACTAGACATAAAGTTTTCACATGATACAATGAATAACATTGGTAATGTAATTGTTAGAATTTTTCTCATTTTATAATTTTTCCTTAGTTATTAAGTAGTCGAATCTATCGCCTTCTAGCTGGACTTTCAAATCTTTTTTTATCATTTGATTTATTAGGACCATCTTTTTTTTGCATTTGATTCTTTTTCGCATTATCTGCTATTTTCTTTTTCATTGTCTGTTCAAAGGTCATCAATTTCATGCGTTGTTCTGTTGTAAGAACATCTTTTGTATCTTTCAGAAATTTAGCTTCTAATCTGATTAATCTAGCTTTCATTCCTGTCTCAGATTCTATTGCTGCATCAACGTCATATTTTGATCTGTCATCCTTCGCAGCAGTACGCAATTTTCTTACTGTTTCACGATGAGTTATTTTAACTTTTTCTGCTTCTTGATGAAATTCATTTTGTAATGGGAAAAATTTTTCAGCTTGTTCAGATGTTAGGTTTAAATGCTTGGTTAAAGCAGCTGTTTTCATCACTTCACGTTGCTGTTTTCCTTGTTCCATTTTCTTTTGTTGCATCTCTCTTTTTTTATTTGCGTCCTGTGCAGAGAGCGCTGTTGCAAAAACTAGGAGTGTAATTAGTATTTTTTTCATAGGTATTTCCTCGATGTTGTTCTAAATAGTTTTACCTTTAGTTATCTTTTATGTTCCAAATTATTTTTTTCGTGCGTCTAAAAATGACTTTATACCAGCAATAATTGCTGTCAAACATAGTATAAATGTTGTGAATTGTTCAATACTTGCTAATGGCCTTGTAAGTGCTTCTCCCTTAACAAGGTAGTCACAAATAGCAAAGACAGATTTATGCGTTGCTCCGCAACCCAATCCCAGTACAAATAGGTTTACATGTGCAAAATGTCTGTGTTGATTGGGAAATTTTTCTGATAAAAGTACCAATGCATAGATAATAGCGCCTAAAAATGCTGGAATAAGAATGGTAATACTTCCTGTCTCGCTAATAAAATAAAATCCTACCCCAAGTACGATTAATGCTAACCCAGTTTTTCTAAAAATATCATTCATAATATCCTCCTAATTTACTCAATTTCTGACCAAAATCTTACGCCATTCTTATCTGCTTCACATGAATTTGAATATATTTTTTCATCACAACCTAAAACAGGATCCCAAACTTCAGCACATATAGCATCGGGATTAATTTTACTTTCATCGATACAGATTTGTTCTGCTGCATCATCGCATGCTACTAAAAAGAATAGACTAATTATAATAATCCAATATCGCATGCTTCAATTTACTAAAAATTTTATTAAATTGTCCAATTGGGGCCGTAGCTCAGTTGGGAGAGCGCGTGGATGGCATTCATGAGGTCGTCGGTTCGATCCCGATCGGCTCCACTTTTCTTATATTACCTAGTGCAA
>Ga0208261_1000287_pt1 | contig 20726 bp, 22 predicted proteins | sample Knorr_S7_td_DCM__FD_185595 | JGI IMG/M metagenome (GOLD analysis project Ga0208261, IMG submission 185595) | Marine microbial communities from Southern Atlantic Ocean transect - Knorr_S7_td_DCM_ad_131m_LV_B (SPAdes) (version 3) | ecosystem: Environmental > Aquatic > Marine > Oceanic | place...
GACAACACCTCACAAACAAGAGGTGATGTTGTTTTTGATGGAGTAGAAAAAGTGTTTGCTGTTCTAATGGTATTTACGGCTTGTGCCATGGCTTTCGCTCATGGTTCCAATGATGTAGCTAATGCTGTGGGTCCTTTGGCGGCTATTGCCAGCGTGGTTCAATCTGGAGGCGAAATAGCCGCTAAGTCAGCCATGCCTTGGTGGATACTATTATTAGGTGCAGGAGGAATTGTCGCCGGTTTAGCAACCTTAGGTTATAAAGTAATTGAGACCGTGGGAAGAAATATCACTGAATTGACTCCAAGTAGAGGTTTTGCTGCTGAATTAGCTGCAGCCACGACTGTTGTATTGGCTTCTGGTACTGGATTGCCTATTTCAACCACTCACACCCTTGTAGGGGCTGTTTTGGGTGTTGGACTAGCGAGAGGGATAGCAGCTATAGATTTTTCAGTCGTTGGACGAATCATAGTCTCTTGGGTAGTAACTTTACCTGTTGGCGCGGGGCTATCAATACTATTTTTCTTTACGCTTAAAGGTATATTTGGTTAAAACCATATTTTTATAGATTTACTCAACTAATTATTAGAATATGTCTATATGTGTGGGCGTTTTACTTTACGCAATGTAGATACTTTAAAGTCTAAATACGGAGAAATAGATTTTGAACCAAGTTATAACCTTGCTCCTGGAAACTCAATTTTGATGCTTACGGATCAACTAAAATCTATAACTTGGTCTTTTACTCCTTATTGGGCAGATAAACCTTTTAATTTAATCAATGCAAGATCAGAAACCCTAAATTCCAAACCTTCTTTTGAAAATTCTAATAGATGCTTAATTCCTGCTGATGGCTGGTATGAATGGAAATCTGAAGGAGATGAAAAAATACCTTACTTTCATCACGCCGATGGTGATATTTTCTTTTTTGCAGGTGTGTATGGAGGTTATAGAGGAAAACTAGGGTGCGCTATTGTTACGATGGAAGCTCTTGAGACCACTAAAGAAATCCACGAAAGAATGCCCCTTATAGTTGCCAGGTCACATTTTAAGGAATGGCTGGAAGGAAGTGATAGTAATAGTTTTGATGAGGCAATGGTTAAATCCATTAAACATCATCGCGTTTCAACACATGTTAATAACCCTACGAATAATGACCCTAAATGCATTTTCCCTACTAGTTAAAAATGCCAAAACTTAAAGAATTGCTAAGCGAATTCACAGGAACTTGTTTTCTGTTAATGATAGTGGTTGGTTCTGGAATAATGGGCCAAAATCTTTCAGAACAAAACATATTAATTTTATTAGGCAATACCATTGCAACTGGAACGGGCTTGATGGTTCTAATTTGGATTTTTATGCAATCGTCTGGTTCGCATTTTAATCCAGCCGTATCGTTTATATTTTATTTATCTAAAGAAATAACTTCACTGCAATTGATCTCATACATACTTGTGCAAATCGTAGGAGCTATAACTGGCGTAGTTTTAGCTCATTACATGTTTAATTTAGATTTATTCCAACTGTCAGGTAATTACAGGTCAGGTATAAATATATATTTTGCTGAATCAGTGGCTACCTTTGGATTAATATTAACGATCCTAAGAGTTAAAGAATTAAATCAGATCTTAGTTGCACCAGCTGTAGGTTTGTACATTACGGCAGGGTATTGGTTCACATCTTCAACTTCTTTCGCTAATCCAGCAGTTACTATAGCCAGGTCTTTCACTGATACCTTTACGGGTATTAATTTAGACAATGTGATCTTTTTTATAGCATTCCAATTTATTGGAGCGACATTAGCTTTGGGTCTTAATAAACTGATTGAAGAATCTAAAACTTAGTTTGATAAATAAGATAGACAAGCTCTTTTAGATTCACCTAAGAAGGCGGGGCTTATACTTTTTTCAGCTTTAAATCCGCTATAAAGAGATGATAAAAGCATTTGTGTGGTTATTTTATTTTTTATGGGCTTAGTGCTGGGAGAAAGTTTTGAGATTTCTTCAGTGATTGCATTACTTAATAAATCTTCTGCAAACTTTGTAAAAAGTACTTCTGCAATTTCTTTATTTTGGTTTATGTAAATTGCCAATACATCAATAATAATTTTGTAATGTTCGGACGGACTAGAGTAAATAATATTTTCTAAGTTCTTCTTAATTAAATCCATCAGTTTCAAACAATGTTTTTCTGATAGAGCATCAACAATTGCTTCGTTGCTAGGAAAAAACTTATAAATAGATGGTCTTTTCATTCCAGAAACTTTAGCTACGTCTTGTATGGTTAACGAATAATTAGATTGTGATTTAAGAATGTATTCAGCTGTTTCCAGCACTTTCTCGAATCGTTTTATGCTTCTTTTCTGTTGAGGTTTTATAATTTCTGCAGACGATTCCATTTTTTAAGTTAATCAGCTAATTCTGATAAATGACTATATACTTTATAAGCGGGGTACTACAGTAAAAATTTAAATGAAAATTAAAGGATATTTACATCTTTTTGCGGGTATGGTCATGTTGGAGCTTGGCAACCTGTCTTCTACTTTAGCTCCTTTTAACGTAGGGGTTATCTCGGATGGCTTTGTAGCTTCATCTCAAGATTCAGGACTTGTGGTCTCTCTAGAGCTTTTTTTTGCGGCAATAGGTGCACTTCTTTTTGGAGCTTCGAAACTAAAAGGCAGGAATCTGGCTTTCTTAGGTTCTTTTATTGTTTCTTCTTGTTACTTTCTAGGTTCTCTCGTAACCAGTGTATCTGAAATCTTTTTAATTAAATCTGTTTCAGGGTTTGGTTGTGGAATGTTAATTGCCAGTGGGCACTCTATTCTTGCTTCTTCAAAAGAACCAAATAGAGCCTATGCTATGTTCACGGTTTTTGCTTCATGTACAGGAGCGACTTTAGTGTATTTCTCCAGTCAATGGATTGAACAAGGTGGATATGTATTATTTTTTACTAACTTTATTTTTATATACCTAGCTCTTTCTTTATTATTTCTTCTATCCAGAACATCAGATTCAACTTCAACCAATGAAGTTAAAAATTCTGACAATTCACGGTTCTATATCTTTGCATGTTTAATCTTAGCCGTTTTATTTTTTGAAGTACCATCAAGTGGAATTTGGGCTTTTATGGAAAGATTCGGAGTTGAAGATTTAGGCATGAGCGTTTCTTACGTTGGCGAAGTTATATCTATATCAATTATTTTGAGTCTACTTGGACCAGCTTTTGTCGGATTAGTAGGCAATAGACTAGGTAGAAAAGTACCCATTTTGGTTTGCCTATTTTTATCCAGTTTCTGTATATACTTTATATTTGGGGTAGCGACTGTTAATACTTTTTATTTCGGGAATATAACTTGGAACATTATATTTACCATTATGGTTATCTTCATTTTAGGTGCTTCAGCTGACATAGATCCTTCTGGAAAATTAGGGTCTTGGCTAAATGCCTGCATGCTTTTAAGTGCCTCTATCTCTCCGGCCGTATTTGGCTGGATTTTGCTGGATCAAAGCTTATCCGAGATATATCCCTATTTAATGTTCTTCTTATTGGCAGCTTTTATATGCATATTTATAACAAAAAGGGAGTTGGAGCCCGTTGATAAAGTATAATAGTAAGAAAAACTATGAGTATTCAACAGAATCTAAATTTAGATAACTACTGGCTACCCTTTACGCCCAATAAAAAATTCAAAGCAGATCCTAGGTTATTAGTTTCCGCTAAAGGAATGTATTACAAATCCGATGATGGGAAGGAGATCTTGGACGGAATATCAGGTCTATGGTGCTGTAATGCCGGTCATTGTCACCCTAAAATAGTTTCTGCTGTGCAAAATCAAGTTGCTGAATTAGATTACGCAACAGCATTTAATATGTCTCATCCAAAGGCATTTGAATTAGCTGAAAAAATTTCTGAATTAACACCTAAAGGTCTGGATCGTGTATTTTTTGGTAATTCTGGTTCAGAAGCGGTTGAAACCGCCTTAAAAGTTGCTCTTGCCTATCATGCCTCTAAAGGAGATGGTCAAAAAACTAAATTTATAGGAAGAGAGAAGGGATATCATGGAGTTAATTTTGGGGGCGTTTCAGTAGGAGGCCTAACACCCAATAGAAAGTCTTTTGGACCTTTGCTTCCAGGCATAGATCACATGCCTCATACCTGGAGCCCTGAACACATGGCCTTTACCAAAGGACAACCGGAATGGGGTCTGCATTTAGCAGAAGATTTAGAAAAGATACTGATATTGCAGGATCCCTCTACCGTCGCAGCTGTGATCATTGAACCAGTTACAGGATCAGGTGGCGTAATCGTACCTCCTATTGGTTACTTAGAGAGAATAAGAGAAATATGCACTAAACACGATGTTTTGTTGATTTTTGATGAAGTAATTACGGCTTTTGGAAGGCTGGGTGATTCCTTTGCTGCCAATAGGTTTAACGTTCGTCCCGATATAATCACCATGGCTAAAGGCTTAACTAGTGCAGTAATTCCTATGAGCGCAGTTGCCTTTGATACAAATATTCACGATCAACTTATGAAAGGCCCAGAAGCAATGATAGAACTCTTTCATGGTTATACTTATTCTGGTCACCCAGTTGCGTGCGCTGCTGGTATTGCAACCTTGGATGTTTATCAAGAAGAAGGCCTGTTCGATCAGGCAAAAGAATTAGAGCCAGTTTTTGAAGAAGCATTGCACAGTTTAAAAGGACTTAATCAGATCATTGATATAAGAAATATAGGTTTAATGGGTGCTGTGCACTTTGGTTCCGGTGACAAGCCAGCTACTGAATTTGCTGCAAACGTATTTCAACATTGTTATGAAAATGATGTTTTGGTCAGATATTCAGGAGAATTTTTAGTTCTCTCACCTTCACTGGTTGCAACTAAAGAACATATTCATCAAATTACAGACGCATTAAGAAAAGCAATAGAAGCTAATTCCTAAGGAACCGTAAGTGAACAACCTAGAGTGGTTTAATCAATCATTATTATCTACACCGACAGATAATTACGTTGACGTTGACGGGGCCAAAATTCATTACGCTACGTGGGGCGATACTAATAATCCGGGTTTATTTTTTATTCACGGTTTTAGTGCTAATGCTCATTGGTGGGATTTCATAGCCCCAGCTTTTATAGATGACTATTGTGTTGTTGCCATAGATCTATCTGGATCTGGTGATAGTGATCATAGAGATTTTTATTCACAAGAAATATACGCGAAAGAGATTAAATCAGTGTGCGAGGTTATGAACTGGCAATCTGCTGATTTTGTTGCGCATAGCATGGGTGGTTCTATTTCTTTAAATGCCACATCCATTTATCCTGAAATATTCAAGTCTTTATATCTTCTGGACTCTATTGTCGTTTTACCGCCAGATAAGGTAAGGAATTACTCCTCTAATCGTTCTATGGTTAGAGCTGATTTCATATACGAAGACCAAAATTCTGCCATAGAAAGTTTCAGGTTAATACCACCTCAACCATGTCAAAATGACTATCTTTTAAATCATATTGCAATAAATTCCTACAAACAAACGGAAGAAGGCTGGTTACTTAAATCAGATGGCAAGATGATGAGAAGCTACCAATCTAAAGACTTAACAGAGATTCTGATGGCAATTCCATGTCCTATTTATATTGTATATGGTTTAATGAGCCAAATTTTTACACAGGAGATTCTTGATTACACTGTCTATGTAGGAAATATTCCACCTGATAGGGTTGTTGGTATCCCAGGAACAATGCATCATTTGTTCGTAGACGATCCATTAAGTGTTATAGAAGAATTAAAGAAATTACTAGGAGATAATTAATGTCAGATGGACCTAAAAAAATCATTAATAAGATAACAAAAGGTTTTGCTAAACACGGCTATATTTGTAGCGATCAAATATCTACAGCTGTTTACTTAGCCTCAGAACTTGAAAAACCGATCCTTATAGAAGGACCCCCAGGAGTAGGTAAAACAGAATTAGCAAATACAGCTGCAATGTATTTCAAGAAAGAATTAATTCGTTTGCAATGTTACGAAGGACTGGATGAATCTAAAGCGCTATACGAATGGCGTTATGGTAAACAATTGTTGTATACCCAAATTTTAAAAGAACAGATGCAGGAAGTCCTTGAGGGCGCAAAAGGTTTAAGAGAGTCATTAGGCAGATTAATGAAGTTTGAAGATATTTTCTTCTCAGAAGACTTTTTAGAAACACGACCTTTATTGCAGGCTTTAACTTCAGATAAAGGATCTGTTTTATTAATAGATGAAGTTGATAAATCCGATGAAGAATTTGAAGCTTTGCTTTTAGAAATTTTATCTGAATTTCAAATTTCTATTCCTGAACTTGGAGTTAGGGTAGCTAAAGTTAAACCTTTAGTAATGTTAACTAGTAATAACAGTAGAGAGATTGGAGATGCACTAAAAAGAAGATGTCTGCATTTGTATATACCTTTTCCTGATGCAAAATTAGAAAGGCAGATTGTCCAAGCCAGAGTTCCGGAAATTTCTGAATCAATGCAAATTCAGTTAGTTAACTTTGTGCAAGGTATTAGAGAATTAGATTTAAAGAAACAACCGGCTATAAGTGAAACAATTGATTGGGCAAAAACTTTAATTTTATTAAATTCAGAAGAGTTGGAAGCGAAGCTTGCTGAAGAAACTTTAAACATACTTTTAAAGCATCAGCAGGATATCGAAGTTGTAAAAAAAGAAATACCTGCCTTAATTTCTAGCGCTACTGAAACTTCAGATGGAAAAAGTATTAACTGATTTTGTTAAGGCGCTTAGAAACTCAAATGTAAGAGTTTCTCCAGCTGAAACATTGGATGCAATGTCTGTTATTGATGAAGTTGGTTATGATGACAGAGACCTACTTAAAAGAAGCCTTTCAATAGTCCTTCCTAAAACTCCGGATGAGAAACAGAAATTTGATACCTGCTTTGATGACTTTTTCTCTGATGAAATAAAAGAACAAGTTCCTGTCACATTAAAAGAACTTAATGATATTGAAGATGTTAAATCTGATTTAGCTAAAACACTTTTAGAAGGTTCCCAAGCTGAACTAATGATATCTATTGCCGATGCCGCTGAAGCTTCAGAAATTAGAGAGATAAGGTATTTTACTCAACGCTCTGTTTTTAGCAGAAGAATTCTAGAAAAAATGGGAGTAGGGAAATTAGAGGATGAACTTATGCAAATAGGATCATTAAGAGAAGAAGATATACCTACAGATTTAGAGCAGGAATTAAGAAATCAATTAACAGGGTTAAGGGAAAGGGTATCAGATTACGTGCAACAACAATTCCTTTTACACGGAGATGTATCGGGAGAGCAATTACGTGAACAGGTGTTCAAGTCCATGAATATGTCGCAAATAGACAGATCATATATGCACGAAGTCCATTCGTTGGTAAGAAGAATGGCTAAGAAACTAGCTAATTTGCACTCAAGAAGAAAAAAGAATTACAGAAGAGGTAAGCTAGACATAAGAAAAACTATTAGAGAGAACTGGGCTAACCAAGGAGTTTTATTTAATCTAAGTTGGTCTTATAAGAAAGTTGATCGTCCTAAAATATATGTAATTTGTGATGTCAGTGGATCCGTTGGGGCATATGCAAGATTCATGCTGATGTTCTTATTTAGTTTGACGGAAGTAGTCTCTAAATTAAGAGCTTTTGTGTTTTCTTCAAACTTAGGTGAAGTAACGGATGAATTTAAAGATTCAAATCTTGATGCTGCTATTGAAACCGCATTACAGAAACATGGAGGAGGATCAACTGACTACGGACAAGCCTTAACTGATTTTGTAAGTTTATGTATAGATGAAATTGACAAGAAAACTACCGTTGTAATTTTAGGAGACGCTAGAAATAATTTTGGACCTGAAAAAGCTCATTTGATGAAAATTATCAATGAAAGATCTAAACAAGTTTTTTGGCTTAACCCGGAAGGAAAATATCGGTGGGATTCTGGTGATTCCGTCATGACCACTTATTCTGCTTATTGCACTAAAGTATTCCAATGCGGCAATATCGAACAGTTAGAAAGAGTGATATCAACCCTTTTAAAGACAGCTATTTGAAGATACCATTTAAACTATGAGAAAATTACTATTACTATCCATCTCCTTACTTACTCTTTCTTTCACATCGCACTTTTTTGCTCATGACCTTAAGGGGGCTGTGACTAGTGACGACCGCACTCCTAAGAATATGACTAGGGATATTTATAGACATCCTTATGAAACGCTTAAATTCTTTGGAATTGAATCAGATATGACCATCATTGAATTATCTCCTGGAGGTGGTTGGTACACTGAAATCTTAGCGAATTACATACATTATCCAGGCACTCTTATAGCAGCACACTTTAATCCAGAAGCAGGTGGATATTACAAAAGAGGAAGAGCTAATTTTGAAAAGAAAATGGACAGCAATCCTATGTATGGCAGAGTGGAGATAGTCAATATAGATTCAACACTAGCAGAGCCTAATAGCGTCGATGCTGTGTTAACTTTTAGAAACTTGCATAATTGGTTAGGGCCTCAATTAGACACTATATTTACGAATTCATATAAAGCTCTTAAACCAGGTGGTATTTTTGGTGTAGTAGAACACAGAGCAAATCCAGGAACTTCTTTAGAGTTAATGAAAAAAAGTGGCTATGTAACAGTGGATCACGCTATGAAGATGGCAAAGAAGCACGGATTTGAATTTGTATCCAGTTCAGAAGTAAATTCTAATCCAAAAGATATTAAGAATTATCCCAAAGGAGTATGGACCTTGCCCCCAAATCTCAGAATGAAAGAAGTTGATAGGGCGAAGTACATTGAAATTGGTGAAAGCGATCGAATGACTTTGTTGTTTAGAAAGCCACTTTAAATTTTTATTAGATTTAAAAGATTTTCTTTATATTTGACCTCTACGTTTTGCTTGGTAGAACTATCTTCTATTTTATCTATACCCTTTATTAATAGACTTTGTTTACCAGTCAAACGCAATTTTGGTAAGGTTATAAGGTAAACAAGATCACCTTTTGAAATCTCTTTACCTTTTGACTCATTAGAAATTAAATTCGCAACAAGAGAGTATAGTTCTTTGGCAGAACCATCTACATCCTCCATATTGATCTCATAACCATCTATGCTTTGAATTACTAAATGAGAAATGATGTTTGACTCTATACAACTAGATTGAAAAGTGACTATTTCTTTTTTAATGTCATTTAAATTATTTGTGTTTAGATAATTCATGATTTTTTAATTTTCTCATACTAAAATTAATAAATGGAAAAAAATAAATACGTTGAAAGAGCAAAGCGCGTTGAAAAAAGAATTAACAATTATTCGCAAGGGACCGAGAGTTTTGTAATCAACTCAATAAATTTACTTCAAGATTTTTTGCTAGATTTACACACGAAACCTGTAAATACTAATAAAGAGGACAAAATCAAAAAAAAGGGAGGTTAAACCTCCCTTTATTCTGTTAACTGAGCAATTTACTTTTAGAAGTAAATTCAATCTTCCTGGCTTTCTTTTCTTCAGGAATTATCCTTTCTATTCCTATGTATAACATACCGTTACTTAAAGCTGCTCCTTTGATGACCATGTCATCCGATAGAACGAATCTCTTCACAAAGTCTCTAGCCGCTAAACCTTGATGTAAAAGGCCTTCAGAGGCATCTTTGTCCTTTGATCCTTTTATAACTAAGTTTTCAGCTGAAGCCTCGATATCAATTTCAGATTCTTCAAATCCAGCAACTGCTAGTTCTATGGTGTATTTATCTTCGCTTACCTTCCTTATGTTGTAAGGTGGGTAATTCGAAGACTCTTGTTTAGAGTTAGCCAGAAGAGCTAAAGTATCGAAAGTTCTGTCAAATCCTACTGCAAAGGGAGAGATATCTCTCCAGAGTAGATCAAATGTATTATTTATCATTTTTTTTCTCCTTATAATTAAGCAAGTTAAATAATTTACGTAAGCCCCTAAGGCACTTACACTATGTATATGGGGGTTTTTACTTAAAATACAAGGAGCAAAATTATGAAAGATTTATTTTCAATTGAAGGAAAAGTAGCTCTTGTAACCGGTGGTTCAAGAGGTATTGGAGAAATGATTGCGGCAGGCTTTTTAGCTAATGGCGCTAAAGTTTATATAAGTTCAAGAAAAGCAGAAGTATGCGACGCTACAGCAGAAAGATTGGCAAATGAATATGGTGGTGAGTGTATTTCTATTCCTGCAGATCTATCTAATCTTGAAGGCATAGGTGCCTTAGCAAAAGAATTGTCTGCTAAAGAGAATTCCTTAGACATATTAGTAAATAATGCTGGAGCTTCTTGGGGGGAACCTATTGAAGAGTATTCTGAACTTGGTTGGGATAAAGTAATGGACACTAATGTTAAAGGTATATTTTTCCTAACCCAGCAGTTATTACCTCTATTAAGAGAATCTGGTAAATCTGATAACCCTTCCAGGGTAATTAACATTGGATCAATCGATGGAATTAAAACCGGTACTTTTGATGCATTTTCTTACGGACCTTCTAAAGCAGCTGTTCATCATCTGACTCGTGTCTTGGCTGCAAGGCTAATAAAAGATCAAATAATCGTAAATGCAATTGCTCCAGGACCATTTCCAACTTGGATGTTGAGTACGGGAGTAGGCGGAGGAGGAGATACAGATATAGATTGGTCAGCTGTAGGGCAAAGCAATCCAAGTGGTAGGGTAGGCGATGCTGAGGATATTGCTGGTCTTGCTATCTTTCTGAGTTCCAGGGCAGGTGCCTATACTGTAGGTCAAACGATAGCTTGTGACGGAGGAGCTGTAGCTAGTTCATAAATGAGCAAAAAAGCTAAAAGTCTTTTTATAACCGCCGTGGTTTATGTAATCGCTTTGGTGGTTGCTGTGGTGGGCTCTTATCAATTTTTAGGTCTTCACCAATGGTTGCTAGTTTTAATAGGACATTTGTTTGCAACAGTTGTCGTATTTATAGCTAGTCAACTTTATAAAAATTCTAGTTTATATGACCCCTTTTGGTCAGTTGCTCCTATACCAATTGCAATCTATGTCGCTTTTTGGCCTGAATCTTCTGACGTAAATATTGAAAAAGTTATTTTAATATTAATACCTTTTATGTTTTGGGCTCTACGCTTAACAGCTAATTGGATGAGGGACTGGGTTGGTCTAGAACATGAAGATTTTAGGTACATAGATTTAAAGAAAAAACCTTTTGCATTTCTGATCGATTTATTTGGTATTCATATCTATCCAACTCTACAAGTTAATCTGTCTTTATTTCCAATTTATATTGCTCTCTCAGTTACAACGAATGAGGCTAATATTCTTTTATATCTAGCTAGTCTGTTTACTATTCTAGCAGTAGGTATAGAGCTTATAGCCGATGAGCAAATGAGAAAATTTAGAAGGAATGAAGCAAATAAAAACAAAACAATGAAAGAGGGTCTTTGGGCTTATTCGCGGCATCCCAATTACCTAGGCGAAATTTTATTTTGGTGGGGACTTTATTTGATGACTATTTCTTTGGACTCTAGCTATTGGTATTTATTTATATGTCCTTTGATAATGAACCTAATGTTCTCTTTAATCACTTGTAAAATGATGGATAACAGGAGCTTAGAAAGAAGACCAGATTACGCAGAGTATATGAAAGCTACTCGTCAATTATTAATATTAAAGAAATAACGACTTTTTACTTATGATAAACGGATATTGTGATGAAAGATTCACTGAAGCAAGAAAAATCTTTGAAGAAAGTATTGCTAGTGGTTTCGAGTTAGGATGCGCTATTTCTCTTGAAGTAGACGGAGAGAAAGTAATAGACCTATGGGGCGGTTATAGCAATCTCGATAAAACTGAATTGTGGAAAGAAGACACAATAGTTAATGTCTTTTCAACCACTAAAGGAGTTGCAGCAATATGCTTGCTCCAACTCATTGAGAAAGGAAAATTAGATTTAGACAAACCAGTTTCAGAATACTGGCCAGAATTTGCTGAAAATGGAAAATCAGACATCCCAGTAAGGTATCTCTTTTGTCATAAATCTGGTTTATGCGGGATTAGAACTCCACTTGAACCTGGGGCTTTTACTGATTGGAACTTAATATGCAGTGAATTGGCTAAACAGGAACCTTTATGGGAACCTGGCACTGCCCATGGATATCATGCATTAACTTATGGTCATTTAGTCGGTGAATTATTAAGAAGGATTGATGGTAGAACAATAGGTCAATATTTTAATGAAGAAATAGCTATGCCTTTAAATTTAGATTTTTGGATAGGATTGCCTGATAATCAGTTCGATAGAGTTACTAACATAAATCCTTCAAAACCTAATCCATTGCTTCCTCTATTAGCTAAATTACCTAGATTCATGCTACCTGGACCTATGAAGTTTTTATTAGACTTTGCTGATACAGATAAACCAGTGGGTGCGGCTTTTAACAACCCCCCTTTAGGCAACAATAATAATAATGAATTTGAAGCTAATTCAAGAGAATGGCGAAAAGCAGAAATACCTGCGGCCAACGGACATGGAACAGCTAGAGCACTTTCCAAGTTATATGGTATTTTGGCGAATGGAGGATCTAGAGACGGAGTTCATGTCTTAAATCCAGAGACTATAGAGTTAGGAAGACAGACTCAATCTGATGGAAAAGATCTTGTTCTAGGCCATATGCATACAAGGTTTGGTTTAGGATTTATGTTAGGAACAAAGAATGTCAGTATGGGTCCTAATCCGCAATCATTCGGTCATGGCGGTGCGGGAGGATCTCTGGGTTTTGCTGATCCGGATAACAATATATCTTTAGGTTTTATTATGAATCAAATGCATCCTGGTATAACAGCATGGAAAACGGCAACAGATGTTGCTGCATCAGTATATAGGTCATTAAACATTAATTAATGAAAGCTGTATCTTACTCAGACGGCAAAGTTTGTACTAAAAATTTAGAAAGACCCTCTGGTGAGGGAGTGTTGGTAGATGTAGCTTCAGCTGGTATTTGTGGAAGTGATCTTCATTTATTAAATTCAGGAGCACACTCTCCACATGTAGCAGGACATGAGATTGCTGGGATAACACCAAATGGAACTCACGTTGCTATAGAACCAATAATTTCGTGTAGAGAATGCATTACGTGTAAATCTGGTGATTACCATCTATGTAAAGTCGATTTTCAGGGTATGGGTATGAGTATCAATGGTGGCATGGCAGAACAAATATTAGTGCCGGAAGAGTGTTTGGTAAGTTTAAATAAAAAAATTCCAATTCAAGATGCGTGCTTAGTTGAACCTTTAGCTGTTGCTTTGCATGGGTTTATTAGAACAAATACAAAATCTACTCATAAAGTCGCAGTGATTGGTGGCGGTACTATTGGAATGTGCGCTATAGCTGCTGCAAAATATATTGGCTGTGAAGTTGACCTCTATGCGAAGTATGATCATCAACAAGAGGCTGGAAATAAACTAGGAGCTAAGGTTTTGGATGGTGTATATGACCGGGTAGTAGATTGTGTCGCTACCCATGAAACTTTAGATTTAAGTGCTCAATCAGCAAAACCAGGTTCTTGGATAATACTCTTAGGAATCCCTTTAGCAGGAATAAATTTACCCGGTTTAAAAATTATTATGAATGAAGTTAAGATTTTTCCATCTATTATGTATGGCTCCACTGCAGAAGTTAAAGATTTTGAAATAGCAGCAAAACTTCTTTCAACCGTTCCTGACATAGGAGAAACTATTATTACTCACAGATTTTCTTTAGATGAATCAGAAGAGGCATTTAGAGTAGCGCAAGACAAGACCTCCAATTGTATTAAAGTAGTATTTGATCCTAAATTATAAAAAATACCCTATGTATGCAGCAGTTATAGCAGATTATGACAAAGAATCATCTATAGAGATTCATGAGTCAATTCCTGTTCCTGAACCTAAAGCGAATCAAGTTTTAGTTCGGATTACAGCCAGTTCAGTTAATCCTATCGATCTAATGAAGAAAGAAGGTTACGGAAGCCCAATATTTGAAAAACAGAGAAAAATAAAATTTCCTTGGATTCTTGGATCAGATTTTTCTGGGCATGTAGTCAGTCAAGGGAATAAAGTAAATAAATTTAAAGAAGGTGATGAGGTTTGGGGTTGTACCTCTAACGCTAGTAGCGGTACTTTTGCTGAGTTTGTTGCTATTGATCAAGAAGAAATTAGTATTAAACCTAGAAATTTAAATTTTGAAGAAGCAGCTTCTTTGCCTTATGTCTTTCTGACCACTTGGTCAGCGGTAGTTAGATGGGCAGGCTTAAGACCCCAAGATTTAGAAAATAGAAATATTTTTATACAAGGAGGAGCTGGAGGAGTAGGCACCACAGCAATTCAACTTTTTAAACATTGGGGATGCAATGTTTCTACAACTTGCAGTAAAAAAAATATAGATTTACTTAAGTCTCTTGGTGCTGACAAAGTAATTGACTATCAGAAGGATAAATTTTACGAAATATTAAATGATCAAGATTTGGTTTATGATCTTTTAGGGGATTCAGTAATGGATAATTCTTTAGACAAATGCACTTTAATATTAAAAAATTTACCTTCATCTCACTACATCGGGCTAACACATCCTTTCGTTAGCACTATTGATAGTAAGGGTCTATTTTTAGGCATACCTCACGCTCTGTTGATGAGACAAAAACTAAAATCTAAGCACAAACCAGTCAACGTGCATTGGTCAATCTATAGACCCAGTTTATCTGGTCTGCAACAGTTAACAAATTTAGCTGAAGATCAAATTATAAAACCTGTTATAGATTCAATTTACTCTCTTTCAGATATCAATAACGCTTATAAAAAAGTAGCTACAGGTCACGGAAGTGGTAAGGTCGTTATTAAGAATAAATTATAGATGACTAATCTCAGCGTTAACGTTAATAAAATTGCCTGGCTTAGAAATGCTAGAGGCGGTAATACTCCTGACATAATTGAACTATCGGAATTAATTATAGATTGCGGTGTTTCTAGTATTACCGTTCACCCTAGACCAGACCTAAGACACATAACACCCGATGACGTGTATAAGCTCAGAGAATTAACAATTTCTAAAGATGTTGAATTTAATATTGAAGGGAATCCTTATTCAAAAGCTAATAGTAAATATCCTGGTTTTATAGAGATCATTAAACTAACCCGACCCGATCAGTGCACACTTGTTCCTGACTCTTTAGAACAAATTACCTCCGATCATGGATGGGATTTTATCCAAAATGATACCGGTGAAGATCTAGATTTAGTTAACCTGTTAAAAGAGAGCGCTGGCAGGATAAGCTTTTTTATTGATCCAATAGAAGAACAATTAATACGAGCTAAGAAAGTAAATGCAGATAGGATTGAATTTTATACAGGCCCATATGCAGAAAATCCTGGACCTGCTTCCATTGAACCATTTGTTAGGAGTTATGATGTTGCTCGCAGTATTGAACTAGGAGTAAATGCTGGTCATGATCTTAATTTATCCAATTTACAATTTTTCTTAAATAATGTACCTGCAGATGAAGTTTCCATAGGGCATGCACTTATTTCTGACTCGTTGTTGATAGGGATAGAAAACGCAGTAAAACAATACCTAGATTTATGCAATTGAGATAAAATATTAAGAATGACAACAATTATTGAAGAATTAGAACAACAAGTTAAGGATAACCCAGTTCTTTTATACATGAAGGGTTCTCCAGACTCCCCTCAATGTGGCTTCTCATCAAAGGCTTCTCAGATTTTAATAGCCTGTGGTAAACCATTTTCGTTTGTAGACATATTGACTAACCCTGAAATTAGGGCGAATTTACCTCAGTTTTCAAATTGGCCTACGTTCCCACAGCTCTTCGTTAATGGAGAATTAATAGGTGGTTGTGACATCATTACTGAGTTACATGAAGCGGGTGAACTTCAGGAAATTATTGATTCAGCTGACACTGAATAAAGTTCTCTAAAAGAACTGCATTTATGCAGTTTATATGTTAAAAATACACTACTCATTAGATGCTATAGGGGAGATATATGTATAAGTTTGTTCCACCTTTTGAATTAAAAGATTCAATCTTAAAGAAAACCGTCGCTTTTGGAGGAATTGCAGCTATTTCTACCTTTGAAACACATGATTTGTTTGCCGACGAAGATGAGGCTGATATTGAAGAAGTTATTGTAACGGCATCTAAAAGAGAATCCAGAATAGAAGATTTGCCTATGAGCGTTCAGGCCATAACAGGAAGCAGGCTCGAAGGAGCAAATGTGAACGATTTCATGGATTATGCAGAATTAATTCCTTCTTTATCCTATATTCAATACGGACCTGGAAGATCAGCTTTCTACATTAGAGGAACATCTGATGGTAATTTTGGAAACCTAGCCGGACCCAATACCACTGTTGCTATGTATATTGATGAATCTCCCATTAATACAGTGGGTCTTAACCCAGATTTGCATATTTACGATATGGAAAGAATTGAAGTGCTGAATGGCCCTCAAGGAACTCTTTATGGATCAAGTGCTCAGGGAGGTACAGTAAAGTTAATAACTAACAAACCACAAAGAGATGAATTTGAAGCTGGAGCTGAACTCGACTTTTCATCAGGTAAAGAAAGTGATAATTCTGAAAGTTTAGAAGCCTTTATCAACATTCCGATTAGTGACAGCATGGCAGCACGTGTGTCTGCTTACGATGTTACGGAAGGTGGCTTTATTGATTTAGAAGGTGGAACAAGAACATTTTCTGGAAGTGGATACACGGTACCCTTAATTAGTGCTGAAAATCATAACGAAAGTGAGGTTAAAGGATTTAGAGCGTCTTTGAGAGCTTGGGTTAATGATAATCTAACTGCAACTCTCACACATATAAATCAAGAAACATACACAACTGGAAGTTGGGATCATCAACCTAGTACATTGGGTGATTTAAAAAGCAGTAAAGTTATTGCAGAATTTACTGACGATCAATGGGACCAAACCAGCTTAACCTTAGAAGGAAGTTTTAATGAAACTTCTTTTACTTATGCAGGAACCTTTTTTGACAGGGATGTTAGGTACCTTTGGGATTATAACGATTATGTTGAATATTATAATCTAGACAGCACATCAACTAACGGTTTTGGATATAACAGTTACTACACGTGTGATTATTATTCTTATTATTATTACGGCACATTTGATGGGGCGTGTAATGATCCAACAATGTGGGCAGATTATTCTCTAAACATGGAAAGAGAAACGCATGAATTTAGGCTGTCTGGAGGAGAAGAAGGTGACAAGCTTCAATGGTTAATTGGAGTTTTTTATGACAAATTAGAAAATCCCTATAAATACACTTATTTATGGCCTGGAATGCAAAGCTACTATTCAGATGGTACTTGGGGCGGAACTGGCTTACAAGGAAGAGAAGGAATTTGGTGGGAAGCGGATAATTTAAGAGAAGATGAGACTAAAGCTATATATGGAGAAGCAATAATCTCTCTAAATGACAGTACTTCTTTAACGTTAGGTCTAAGAGCGTTTGACTCTAAATTACTATTTAATGCTAAAGATGGTTATTTTGGTGGTTTTGGTATTCCATATTATGGGCATGACGCAAATCGTACTGAAGAAGATTCTGGTATCTCCCCTAAAATTGCTATAGCCAGAACTCTAGAAAACGATGCTTTGCTTTACTTCAATTTTTCTCAAGGATATAGACCTGCGGGAACTAATCGTACTAATAAAAATAGTGACGCAGCTCCCATGTACTATGATGCTGATGAATTAATGAATTACGAAGTCGGGTATAAATATTCAAATCCTCAAAACACACGTAAATTCAATGCTGCATACTATTTAATGGATTGGCAGGACATGCAAACGGCTGTTTATGACAGATCCTTAGCAACAATTCAATTTAACACTAACATAGGAGATGCAAAAATTACTGGATTAGAAGTTGATTGGACTTTCTTTACAGAGAATGGATATACAATAATTATTGGTGGATCTTTAACTGATCCTAAATTAGATGAAAATTTTATGCTAAATGGAAACTTATTAGCTACTTCTGGCACTCAGCTAGCTAATGTTGCGAAAAGAAAAGCCTCTTTATCCATTAGTAAAGGTTTTACTATCTTCAATGGACAAGAAGGATCTTGGGATCTGAATGTATCAAGAACCGGAAAAAGGAAATCTTCCATTACGAATCCTGTTAATCAGGGTGCATATACAATCGCTGGTCTTTCAAGCACACTTCAAGGTGAATCCTGGGATGCTGTTTTATATGTAGATAATCTATTAGATGAAAGGGCTGTTATATGGGAATACCAAGGTTTTAGACCTGAAACTAAATTCACTAATAGACCAAGAGAGTTTGGACTTAGATTAAAGTATAAATTTTAAGATTTAGAGTATTTCTTTTAATTTCTTTATATGTGAAGGCTCTGTTCTGCAGCAACCTGCAATTATTGTTGCTCCATTTTCAACCCATTTTAATGCCTCTTCCGCATACCTACTTTCATCAATTTCTGTTGCCGAGAAGTTATGGTCTTCTTCTGGCTGTTTACTTAGGTCAGTCTTTTGATTTGTTGTAGAGATTAATTCAGGATTAGCGTAGCCCCCAATAGGTTTGTTTACAACTTTGTTCATGCCTGCTAAAGCTTCTGTAACAAGATTTGCACCACAGCAATTAACAAGGTATGCATCAGCCCTCAAGTGACTTATCTCTTTACAAGCTTCAAGGATATTCTCTCCACTTGGCAAAAGGTTTGCTCTATTTCCCATAAGTGTCCAACTCAACCAAACTTTTGAATTAGAATCTTCAAGACAAGAAAGAGCGCATTGAGCTTCGAGAACGCAAGACATAGTTTCACAAATAATAATATCCACTCTGCCTTCTAAGATAGAAGCCATTTCTGCATATTGATCAAGCATACTTTCTCTATCTTGAATTAAATCTGCACGATAACTAGTCTCTAGAGGGGGCAGGGAACCAGCAAGCATAATATCCTTATGGGATTCCTTTATTGCTTGTTCTGCTAGTTCAATTGATTTTAAAGTTAAATCTTCTATTTCATCTTCTCTACCTACTCTAGCTAATAACGGTCTAGTTACAGCGTAGTTATTAATGGTTATGAAATCACTACCTGCTTCAATATAGTCTAAGTGTATATTTTTAATTTCGTCTGGATTCTCAGTTAATGCTAAAGCAGACCAAATAGACTCAGTATGGGATGGTACTTCAACACCCCTAGATCTTAATTCAGTTCCTAAAGCTCCATCGCCTAGGATGATATTGCTCATAATATTTCAATCAAATAATCTAAAACCTTATTAGGATCTTCTGACATTAAGGTATGTCCAGAATCTTGAATCTCTTTCACTTGTGGGTCTTTAAAGCTGTTAATTAAATCGCTAGCTTTTCTTCTGGGCGTAAGAAAATCGTTAACACCAAGAATTAACTGAACATCAGCGGTAACTTTTTCAGCCTTTTCAAGTCCATTCGTAAAATTACTACAAGCCAGGAGGTCATTAAAAATAATCCCTTTTTTTGATCTTTGCATTAATCTTCTTGTAGATTCGGTCATCCATATGCCTGGATTTTTATTCCTTCCAATACGAGCTTTATGGCTATAACCCATGAATGTAAGTATATCTATTGCTTTTTCTACATCTGATTGAGCAAACTCCAAGAGTTGTTCGTTTACCTGCATTGGAAATGCGGTCCCTACCAACGACATAGATTTTACCCTTGATGGCTGAGACGATGCCATTTCCAGTGCTATTAAAGAACCCATACTGTGTCCGACTATTGAAAATTTATTGATGGAGCTCTTATCTAAGAGTTCAAAAAGTTTATTTGAAAAACCAGAAATGGTATTTATGGTTCTGCCTAAGCTTTTTCCATGTCCTGGAAGATCAACAGCTAAAACGTCTCTTTTTTTTCTTGTAAAGTATCTTACTGGCAATGTCCATACTGAGTGGTCCATGCCAGTGCCATGGACGAAAACAATCGGTTCACTGTTCTTTTTCAATTCTTTCTTTGGAAAAAAATACATTACTTTCTTGTTGCGTAAGTTAGCGCTTCATCCAAATCCTCTATAAGATCATCACAATCTTCAATACCAATTGATAAACGTACAGTAGATTCAGTTATACCTGCTTTCTTTAGGGCTGTATTACTCATTCTATGATGTGTTGTACTTGCTGGGTGTATGACTAAGGATTTCGCATCACCAACATTTGCTAAATGTGAAAATATATTTAATTGTTCTATAAATTTTTTCCCAGTTTCTCTGTTTCCTTCTAATTGAAAAGTAAATACTGCACCAGATCCTTTGGGTAAAATTTTATTAGCTAAATCATGATCTGGATGATTAGATAATTCTGGATAACACACGCTTTTAACAGACTTATGGGCATTTAAAAAATTAACTATCGTTCTAGTATTTTGTATATGTTTCTCCATTCTAAGACTTAAAGTTTCCATTCCTTGCAGAACTAGAAATGCTGTATGAGGGCTCATACAAGCTCCAAAATCACGTGCACCTTCTTTCCTAGCTCTATTGATATAAGCAGCTGGGCCATATTCATCAACAAAATTCATATTATGGAATCCTTCATAGGGCTCAGTTAGTGTTTTAAATTTAGAACTAGAACTCCAATCAAATTTACCAGAATCCACCAAAAGTCCTCCAATCACGACTCCATGTCCAGATAGAAATTTT
>Ga0208261_1000288_pt1 | contig 20723 bp, 20 predicted proteins | sample Knorr_S7_td_DCM__FD_185595 | JGI IMG/M metagenome (GOLD analysis project Ga0208261, IMG submission 185595) | Marine microbial communities from Southern Atlantic Ocean transect - Knorr_S7_td_DCM_ad_131m_LV_B (SPAdes) (version 3) | ecosystem: Environmental > Aquatic > Marine > Oceanic | place...
AACGACAGCAGCAATAGCGAGTCAAATCTGCCGACACCCATATGTGCAGGCTACGGCCCAAAGGACGGCATAATCACTGTTATGGATGAGGAAGAAATTCTTGAAGGCGAGCTGGTAGAGGGCGAGGTCGAAGAGAAGCTGTCTGAACAGGCCCAGCAACTCGCTGCGGCAGGATTGATTTCTGAAGAGATCGATATTTTTGACATTGCAGCCACCGACGGCCCGGCCTACGAACTGGACGATCTCACGATTGAACAGATCGGCGAATTGACGAACCGTCTTGACTCAAGCGGAATTCGATGGGCGATTGACGGAAATCCGCAACTGCTGGTGCATCGCAACCACGAACGGAAAGCAGATGAGGTTTTTGATTTGATCTTCGGACCCGAAGACTGACCACTACCATCAGCTATATCGAAGGGGAACACCATGACCATGATTGAACTTGAGCCGAGTGCGATTCACCGCGGAGAAGATGACCTGCCATGGATTGATAGCGGTCGCGGCAACGAAGTGAAATTACTGACAGCAAAGATCAGTGAGAGCTTGTGGATTGTTCGCACCAGGTTTCAACCAGGCACCGCGGTGCAAACCCACCGTCACACAGGTCAGGTGTATGCCTACACAATGAGTGGCAGTTGGCATTACAAGGAAAGCGAATACGTCAATCGTGCAGGCTCGTTCTTATATGAGCCAGCCGGATCAGTTCACACTCTTCTCGTTCCAGAAGACAACACCGAAGTCACAGACGTCTGGTTCCAGATTTATGGAGCGAACCTCAACTTGGACGAGGAAGGAAACGTTGAATCGGTAACCGATGCCGGGTCAGTGTTGCAATGGTATTTGCAGGGATGCGCGGAAATCGGTTGGGAAGACCCTCCGGTTCTCACCGACGGATGAGTCGCATCCCACCCTGGGGCGAAGGGACTAGCCAGGCGCTTGCCGCAGAACCAGTTCGTTGAACGTCATCGTTGAACTCCGCGGCCTCTACGGTCAGTGGAGCCGACGCTCGAGTTGCCGTCCTGAGTAATACAAGAGATATAGCGGAGAAGACAATCGCCAATCCGATAGCGGTTTCATAATTGCTGCCGTCAATAACAACACCGATCACAGGTGGCCCAACTAACCCACCGATCCCCGCAGAGGTGTATAGCGCGCCCAGCACTCCTCCAAGCCCCACTGGACCGAACAGGTATGCGGTAACAGCGGGGGAGAGAGCGATCCAACCGCCATAAGCGGTGCCCATGCATACAGCAAAGATGACGAGTGTCGTGTAATTGGCGCCAGCGAAAATCCAGATCACATAACTCGCGCCGAGCGCAGCGACGCACGATTGGTAGAGCCCCATCAAGTCAACTTTGGCTCCCACAGCTCCAAGAGCGAGACGGCCAATCACTGACGTTGCACCGATAATCCCGATAAGTAACGCGCCCCCGGTTTTGCCTTGCGCTTCCAAGTAATCGTCGAGATAAATCATGGGCACAAAGAGACCGGCGCTGAGAAAAGTCATAGACGTGTACAGCCACGTGAACCGGTGATCGCGAAGCAACAAGCGAAGTGGAGGAGGTGCTTCTTGAGCTCCTGCCGCTGGAGGTCGCCGTGCCCCTATGGAAGCTAAAGCTAAAAGGGCTGCTGACCCGATACCTAACGCAACAAAGGTCGTCCTCCAGCCATAAGAGACCACTAATTGTTTTGCGAGTGGAGCTCCGACCAGGGTGCCCACTCCAATACCAGCGACTGCTACGCCCATAGCTTTCGTTCTGTCGCGTTCGAACCATCCCCCGACGGCCGCGACCATGGGAACGTATGCACATCCGACGCCGATGCCTGCACCGATGCCATAGGTGAGATAGCCGACGACGATGTTGTTTACCAACGATGTGAGAAACAACCCTGCACCCATTGCCACCGCACCGACCAGAAGCACTGGCCTGGGTCCATATCGATCTGCCAATCGGCCAGTAAAGACTCCGAGAATGAAGTAGATGAAAGTTGTGATCGAAAAGAACAGGGCGGCTTGCCCCTTGCCGACACCGAATTCATCTCTGATCGCTGTGAAGACGGCGCCGAAACTGTAAACGACACCGAAGACCGCGAACGTAGAAATTGCTGTAGCAGCGACCACTACCCAACCGGCTGCAGAATCAACGCTATGAGACCGGTTAGCCACTTTCCCCCCACAATCGGAATAGCTTCCTCTCCGCACCATACCTAACATGTGGATGTCGAGAGTGAGAGATCGCAATGTCGGACGTAACAGTCAGAGATCAACAATCCGAGAACCTGCTTGATGAAGGCGACCACGAACGGTTCGCTCACTATGTCAACAAGACCGACATGACTAAATCCGCAGTGACTGGGACCCCAGTACGAGCGCTGTGTGGGAAAAAGTGGGTACCCAGCAGAAACCCAGAACGATTTCCTGTATGTCCAGACTGCAAGAAGATTTATGAAACTTTGAAAGCGGCGGGGAGATGAGCACAACCGATACCGACATCACCTTCTTTTGGCGTCCAGGCTGCGGATTTTGTATGGCGTTAGAACGTCAACTGGCGTCAACCGACCTCACGATCACATACCGCAACATTTGGGAAGACCCCGAAGCAGCTGCGTTCGTGCGAAATCATGCCCAAGGAAATGAAGTCGTACCCACCATACAAATCGGCTCTTCAGTATTAGTGAACCCCACTGCGGACGAAGTGACCTCCACCGCAGCCACTAGTGGCGGCAACTAGTTCCTCTGCATAGCCGCTGACTCAAATTTTGAAGGTTAAAGCTGCAGTGGCCAATATCTTGCCTTCTGCTGTCTGCACAGCTGCATTACAAAAAGCAATTGACTTCCCTCTGCGAGTCACCCAACCACAAGCAACTAAATCGCTGTTTGAGGTCCCTGACAAAAACTGCACCTGCATGGAAATAGTGCTGTAAGGGCGAGCCTCATCAAATCCACTTCCTACAGCTGGCACACAAGCAGTATCTACAAGCGTTGATATGACACCGCCGTGAACAGAGCCTCCAGCCTGGAGGAGTTTGGGGTGAAAGGGCAACGAAAGACGGCAATAGTCCAAACGGACCTCATCCACCACCAGACCGAGCGTTTGCACAAACAGAGGATCCTTCCCCGATCCATATTTGGCCCACAGGGCCTTTTTCGAGGCGGATAACTCTTCGAACGATTGGGGATCAGGGATCAGCACACTATTGAGGGTAACGAGGGCTACCTTCTTCAGTGTGTCAGATACCTTTCCGAGACAATATGCGCGCACCCAACGCTTCAGCTTGGGGGTTCCTCGCGACTTCGCGGTTATAGGAGAGGGCAGCCACGTACTGTTTCTGCGAAGCTCGGGACCTGATGACCCAGTCAACGCACTGTGGGCATTCGACACCTCCACTGGAGCTGAACGAGTTGTTGTTGACCCGAGAGAACTAGCAAAAGATATTGATGGCGAAATGCCTGCTGCTGAACGAGCGCGACGCGAACGGGTCCGCGAAAGCGCTGCAGGGATCACCTCATATGCAACGAGCAATAACGAGCTGAAAGTAGCTTTTCCTCTCGGAGGTGAACTGTTCGTCGCAGACCTGGTCAACGAAACCTGCGTAACCATCGAAAACTCGACTGGCGCTTTCGACCCTCGTCTATCTGGAGATGGGCAACTGGTTTCATTCGTAGTCGACAACAGCCTGCGGGTAGCCCCCACTGATGGATCGAAACCAGCAGCAACACTCATTGCCGAAGATACTGCTGGCGTGTCGTGGGGTAGCGCAGAATTCGTAGCCGCCGAAGAAATGAGGCGGAGCCGAGGTCACTGGTGGGACCCGACGAGCAGCAAACTTGCCGTTGCCCGAGTAGACCTAACAGATGTCAACGTCTGGCATATATCGGCACCAAATGAACCCACCGATACCCCGAGAGCGATCAGCTATCCAGCGGCGGGAACGAACAACGCCGATGTCAAAATGTATGTGATCGATGTGTCAGATGCATCGCAGGTAGAAGTCGACTGGGATCGTCAGAGCTACCCATACCTAGTTGATGTGACATGGGGTGACAACGAACCACTCACCTTGACAGTACAAACCCGAGATCAGCGATCGATGAAAATAGTCGAAGTGCAAGCTGACACCGGCGAAACCGTCAACGTGACAGAAATCGTCGATCCCGACTGGGTTGAAATAGTGCCCGGCACCCCTCGCCGTTGGCGCGATGGGTGGCTGACAATCCAAGAGCACGGTGCCACCCGCGCTCTGCTGCATAACGGAGCACCAATATCGCCACCCGACCAGTGGGTTCGATCTGTCGTGGACCTAGATGAAACAACCATCACCTACACCGCCTCGGTAGACCCAACCACCATCGAGCTCTGGTCCTACGGTGAGGACGGCAACAAATGTCACTCAGATGGAGATGGTGTTACCTACGCGAACGGATCGAACTCAGTTTTGGTGACTCAGCGCAGCTCTATGCACCACGCAACCACGACAACTGTTGGCAAAGGCGATGACCAATGGGTCATTGATTCGTATGCCGCTGTTCCTCTCGTAGAACCTGACGTCACGTTCCATCAAACAGGCCCAAGCCAGTCACACACAGCGGTTGTGTTCCCCACAGTTGATTTCAAAGACCCCCTCCCTATTCTGTTAGATCCCTACGGTGGTCCACACGCTCAACGGGTCATGCAAAGCCGCAACAGTTATCTGTTATCGCAATGGTTTGCTAACCAAGGGTTCTGTGTGGTCATCACCGACGGCCCAGGTACACCAGGGAGAGGCAACGGGTGGGAACGAATGATCCGCGGCGACCTAGCCACCCCCGTTCTTCAAGCGCAGATCGAAGCTCTGCAAGCAGTCGGCGAACTGTATCCAGGCAAGGTAGATCCCTCCCGAGTGGGGATACGGGGGTGGTCCTTCGGCGGTTACCTTGCAGCTCTTGCGGTGATCCGGCGACCCGACCTCTTCCACGCAGCAGTAGCAGGCGCGCCAGTCACAGACTGGCGGCTCTACGACACTCACTACACCGAACGATATTTAGGTCACCCTGACCTAGAACCAGACAACTATAAGAACACCTCCCTGTTAGAAGAAGCAGAGAAGTTACAACGACCTCTCATGCTTATACACGGACTCGCAGACGACAATGTGGTCGCAGCCCACACGCTTCAGTTGTCAGCAGAGTTGTTAGCTGCGGGACGCTCTCACGAAGTGCTACCTCTCTCAAATACCACCCATATGACGCCACAAGAAGAAGTAGCCGAGAACATCTTGCTGCTACAGGTCGACTTCTTGAAACGGAACCTCGCAACCACGCCTGTTTCAGACAACATTTAAGTGCTCAACCTTGTAGCCAATTACGAGCAACAACGAGTGTTTGACATTTGGACATCGCGCGGACCCCTCGTGGCGCTAGCCTCCACTGTTAGTTCGTGGTCCCAGGAGTGGATTTGAGCGACACCCAAGTCAGAATTCATGTGCCAGGGAACCATCTCATGGTGGGCGTCCTCGGGCAACGAGACGAACATCTGCGGATCGTAGAAGACCACTTCAACGCAGCTGTGATCCATGTCAGAGGCAACGAAATCACCGTGGAAGGACCAGAAGCACCAATAGTTGGACAAGTCTTCTCCGAACTCGTCCAGGTGCTAGAAGGCGGACAACGTCTCGGCGAAGCCGAAGTCACACGGATGATCGACATGGTCAAATCCGATGAACGTCCTAGCGAAGTTCTATCCACCCGTGTTCTCAAAGCACCAAACGGTCGCATCATTCGAGCCAAGAGCGCTGGGCAGAAGGCTTATGTCGAAACCGTAAGAAACAACATCGTCACCTTTGCCATAGGCCCTGCTGGAACCGGCAAGACCTGGTTGGCAGTGGCACTAGCGGTTGAAGCCCTCATGGCCAAACAAGTGCGTCGCATCGTTCTTACTCGACCAGCGGTCGAAGCAGGAGAACGGCTTGGGTTTTTGCCCGGGGATCTCATGGCCAAAGTAGACCCCTACCTCCGTCCCCTATATGACGCCATGTACGACATGTATGACGTAGAGGCAGCAGAAAGACTCTTTGAGAAAAACACCGTTGAGGTCGCCCCACTCGCATTCATGCGCGGCAGAACACTGAACGACAGCTTCATCATCCTCGACGAAGCCCAAAACACCACCCCCGAACAAATGAAGATGTTTCTCACCCGAATTGGCTTTGGCTCTCGAGTGGTTGTAACTGGAGATATCACCCAAATCGATGTTCCAGGCGGAAAAAGCGGTTTGCGTGACGTCCAACAAACACTCAACGACGTGCCTGATATCGCTTTCGCTCACCTGGGTGGACGCGACATCGTCCGCCATCGAATAGTGCAAGCCATTGTGAATGCTTACGAACAGCGCGACAAAACGTCGCAGCACCCGTGACACAGCCGAATCGGTCCACGCCGGGCGCCGCTACGTCGCCCACAAACACAGAAACTCAGCTAATCGTGCACGTCGCCGATGATCAAGACGACGTCCAGCTCGACGCGTCCCGTTACGAGCAACTCGCCAGGTCAGTGCTGACCAGTGAAGGCATCAACCAAACCAGCGAACTATCGGTTCTCTTCGTTTCGTCGGAAATGATCGCTGAACTCAACGAACAACACATGGGACATACAGGCCCCACTGACGTTCTAGCGTTTCCAATTGATGAAGATGCCACCCAACCCCAAGCCGAAAACGATGCCCCGCTCTTGTTGGGAGACGTTGTCGTATGCCCCTCGGTAGCGGCGACAAACTGTTCCACCAACAAAGACTCCTATCCGGGGCATCAAGGAACGATCACCGATGAGATTGACCTGCTCGTCGTTCACGGAATATTGCATGTACTAGGCATGGACCACGCAGAGGTAGAAGAACGACAAGATATGCAGGAACTAGAGCGAACACACCTAGCAGCTTTTCGGAAGCGTGAACCGTAATGGGAGGAGCAATCGTTGCCCTTCTCGCGGTAGTGCTGCTGGTTGCACTCATACTGTTTCGTCTCATCGAAGTCACGTTCATTCGGTTAGGGCGTGCCCGCGCAGCTGGGTTAGATGAAGCCAGCGGCGACGAATCACAGCTCGCCGACCTCATCTCCGACCGCGAAGTACTGCTTGCGCCAGTCACTATCTTGAGAATCATCAGCCAAGTTGGTTTGATCGTGCTCGCAGTGAACATAGGTCGGTCAGCTGGCGGGACCCTGCTCAGCGTGGCGGTAGCAACATTCGTGTTGTTTTTACTTGGGGAAGCCATACCTAGAAGATGGGCTATCGAAGCAAACGACGAAATGGCCAAATGGTTATCTCGACCAGCGCGAGTGATAGCTCGGCTCGTCCCCTTACAGATCGTCGCGCGCCCATTAGTGGTTCTGGTGCGGCGCTTCGGTCCACGCGCCCGTCAAGAAGACCTAGATCCAGTCGTAGAAGACGAACTCGTAGCGCTAGCAGAAGCCGCTGCCGAAGCAAGCCTGATAGAAGACGATGAAGCACATCTCATCGGGTCCATCATCGAACTAGGTGACACCATTGTCCGCGAAGTAATGGTGCCTCGACCAGACATGGTGACCCTTGAAGCACACTTAACGGTCAATGAAGCCTTAGGCGTAGTAGTCGACACAGGCTTCACCCGTCTCCCAGTCGTTGGAGACACAGTGGACGATGTGCTCGGACTAGTTCTCGCAAAGGATCTAATAGCAGCGCAGCTGCGTAATCCAAACGAGACAGATATGCGAGGGTTGGCACGAGAAGCAGTGTTCGTTCCTGAATCCAAACGCGTAGTCGAACTGATGCGCGAAATGCAGTCATCAAAATCACACTTGGCCATAGTGGTAGATGAATATGGGGGAACAGCAGGACTGGTCAGCCTCGAAGACATCCTGGAAGAACTCATCGGAGAAATCGTTGATGAGTTCGACAGAGAAGAATCGCTTGTCCAAGAACAACCAGACGGATCTTTGGTGTTGTCGGGTCGCCTCCCAGTAGACGACTTCGAGGAACTCACCGGACTGAGCACCGGAGACGGAGATTGGGACACCGTCGGCGGTTTCGTATTCGGTCTGTTAGGTCACGTACCCGACGTCGGTGAAAGCATCGGATACCAAGGCTGGAAACTCACCGCTAAAGAGATCCACAATCGACGGATACATCTGATTGTCGCCCGCCCCGAGGCAAGCGAATGAAGTCAGGTTTCGTTACCTTCGTCGGACGCCCGAACGCAGGTAAGTCAACCCTGATCAACCAAATACTTGGAACCAAAGTCAGCATTGTCTCAGACAAACCGCAGACCACAAGGCTGCGAGTCATGGGAGTTCTCCATCGAGAGGCGAGCCAAATTGTGTTTGTCGACACCCCCGGAATCCACAAACCAGTAACGCAGCTGGGAGAGCGACTTAACGAGACCGCCCGAGCAGCACTCAATGATGTGGACGTCGTATGTCTGGTCATAGATGCCAGCGCCCCAATCGGCCGAGGCGACCGACTTATAGCGGAAGGACTGCCCCCCGGTTCGGTGGTCGTAGTCACCAAATGCGACCAGGCCAGCCGAGACATGGTGCTACAACAACTAGCGGAGGCATCCACCTTCGAAGCCGAAGAGTACTTCCCGGTTTCAGGTGTCACCGGCGAAGGCGTCGAAGCGCTCATCGATTACCTCGAAAACAGAATGGTCGAAGGGCCTGCATACTTCCCGCCCGACCAAGTAACAGACCTACCAGAGCCATGGTTCGTAGCTGAACTAGTACGCGAACAACTTCTCTCAATGTTTCGCGACGAGCTGCCATACAGCATTGCGACACGGATTACCGAATGGGATTGGCCGCGTATCCGCTGCGAAATCTTGGTTGAACGCGACTCTCAAAAGGGAATGGTGATTGGCCGCAATGGAGAAGTACTCAAAGAAGTAGGTATCGCGACTCGCAAACAACTCGCCAACAACGGTGAAGGCATACACCTCGAACTCCACGTCAAAGTCGAAAAAGATTGGCAAAGACGTAGAGAGTCTCTAGACCGTCTGCTTGATTTCCACGAACCGGATTAACCTGCAAACTGTGATCCCAGAGGCTCTCGACCTATCAAGCGTTCCGAACCATGTCGCATGCGTCATGGACGGCAACGGCCGATGGGCCCAAGCCCAAGGATTAGAAAGAACTGAAGGTCACGCTGCGGGCGAAGATGCTCTCTTTGATGCCATCGAAGGTGCCAAGGCAATCGGAGTGAAGTGGCTAACCGTGTTCGCGTTTTCGACCGAAAACTGGAAAAGACCACCAGAAGAAGTGAAGTTCCTCATGAACTTCAACGAATCGCTCCTGGTGCGTCGCTCCCACGAACTTAACGACATGGGAATTCAGATTCGCTTCGCAGGAAGAAAAAACTGGCGTGTCCCTCAGCGAGTGCTTCGCAGAATGGACGAAGCGGTCCAACTCACCAAAAACAACAGGGAAATGACCTTAACCATCGCGTTCAATTACGGGGGTCGAGCAGAAATAATCGACGCAGTAAAACAAATGCTGGAAGACGGCGTTCCTGTAGACCGAATCACCGAACGAAAACTAGAGCGCTACCTGTACGAGCCCACTATGCCCGACGTTGATCTCTTAATCAGAACCTCGGGCGAACATCGACTTTCCAACTTCTTGCTGTGGCAGGTCGCATACAGCGAACTGTTATTCACCGACACCCTGTGGCCCGACTTTCGACGCAAAGATCTCTACGACGCCATTCTCGAATATCAAGCACGGGATCGCCGCTTCGGTGGCCTCAACAGGTAGGAACTGCAGTGGCGCACTACCGAGATAGCGGCGTCATTGTACGAACCCACAAACTCGGTGAAGCAGATCGAATTTTGTCGATCATCACCGAAAGCAACGGCAAAGTAAGAGCAGTAGCCAAAGGAGTGCGAAAAACGCGCAGTAGATACGGAGGACGCCTCGAACTCCTACGCCACCTGGACCTCCAATTTTATAAAGGTCGAGGAGATCTCGACATCGTTACCCAGGCAGAAACCAGAGATCATTGGCCCCAGGTGCGCGACAACCTTGATCGGTTAGGCAAAGCACTCACCATCGCGGAAGCAGTCGACCAAATAGCGCAAGATAAACAACCAGACCAAGAGCTGTATCGGATGCTGTGCGGAGCGCTCAGCACGTTAGAGAAAAGCGATCCCGCACTCGTGGTGCCGGCGTTCATGTTGAAACTTCTTGCCCACGAAGGAGTCGCACCCGCATTAGGCCAATGTGTGGTTTGCGGCGAAACAACCAATCTTGAATTCTTCGACTCTGCTGCAGGTGGTGTTACCTGCATAGCCCACCAACGGGGACGAACAATCTCATCGTCGGCGCTGGAACTGATGCGAGCAACCCTCGGAGGGGCACTCGCTACCGTTTTAGAAGTGCAACCCGCACCTCACACAGACGAGGTCACCTCAATTACCCACCGCCTGTGGGAATTTCACATAGAGCGACGGCTTCGTAGTACCGAACTGCTGCAGTAACAGATCCAGGCTTCGAGTAGCTAATCGAGCATGCCTTTGGGTTTGCCTGAAGTTTTCGCGTGGAGACGAGCGAACTTCTTTTCCTCCCGAGCGTCAGCTGTTGACAGCCACCACAGTCGACCTTTCCAGATTCCTCCGGCTAAGGAAAGTAAACCCAACACCAGTTGAGTCCCGTTGAGTACACGGCACTGGGGGTGTTGGCTTTCTACCGGAGACTCGGAAGTGGCAGCTAATTCGGCGCGCACAACATCTAAGTCAACTGATGCTGGCAGTGGGGAAAAAATAGGTCGAGGGCATGACCATTCCATCCGGTCGTTATCTACACCCTCAAACTCGGTATCAAAGAACGTGATTGGGGTTGACCAAACAAGCACAGTCAAAACCAAACACAAAAATGCAACAGTTCGATCTCGCAACATAACAAATTAACCCTAACCGAATTTGTTGCAGCTACTCGGTGAAGTAACCGCCATCGGGATGCAATATCTCACCAGTGAAGTACGACGCCTCGTCGCTCGCAAGGAACAACGCGGTATTGGCTATCTCGTCTGGGACGCCTTTGCGACCCATTGGAATATTCGCAAAGAACTGCGTCAACCGTTCCTCTGGAATCAGATCAATCATTTTGGTCATATGTGTATCGATATAGCCCGGACCGATCGCGTTCACTCTGACCCCTGACGTCGCCAACAGCCTCGCTAGCTTCTTTGTGAGCATCCACACTGCCGATTTGGAACACACATATGGAATCGGCCCAGCATCAGGATGCTTCGCCGCAATTGAAGCGATTGTCACTATGGAACCCTTACCGGCTTCAACCATGTGCGCCCCGCAAGCTTGAGCAGCTAAAAGTGTTCCATCCAAATTGATGGCCATCACCTGACGGAAATCATCCAAGTCGAGATCGAACAACTCATTGGCTGGGCTTTCGAAATAATCCATGCGTTTCGCCCACCACTTCACGCTGGCATCTTGATCCCCGCTTTTGTAGCCAGGATGGCTAACGCCAGCAGCGGTGACCAAAATGTCGAGCCCACCAAAAGTTTCCACTGCGTGTGCGGCCATTGCATAGTTGTCGTTAACGCTCACTGCGTCACAGCGAACAAACGAAGCGCTCCCACCTTGATCATTGACCATCTGGGCGGTCTCTTCACCCAACTCGTCAATAATGTCTGCTACGACGACCTGAGCTCCTTCAGCGGCGAAACGAAGCGCAGTAGCGCGCCCTAAACCGTTGCCTCCGCCGGTAATGACTGCAACTTTGCCCTCTAATCGCATACACCCTCCACGCGCCCACAGTGCCGTTTCGGAGCGTGAGCCAAACATAGTCAAATAATTGCGTAGCCAGACAGGGTAAGTGGTCGGTACTCTCGGCGCCATGGCTTCGCCCAATTCCGAGCTCTTCGACAAAGTAGTAAACCTCTGCAAACGCAGAAGTTTCGTGTTTCCCTCAGCGGAAATATATGGGGGCTTTCGCAGCACTTACGACTACGGACCCCTTGGCGTGCTCATGTTGCGCAACGTCAAAGACGCCTGGTGGCGTTCCATGGTGCAATTACGCAGCGACGTAGTTGGATTAGACGCTGCCATTTTGAGCCCACCGCAAGTCTGGGAGGCTTCGGGTCATCTTGAAAACTTCAGTGATCCACTCGTCGACTGCACAGAATGCAAAACCCGACATAGAGAAGACCAGCTCGAGGACCCCAACATCTGTCCCTCGTGTGGCAAATCGGGCGTCTTCACCGAAGCGCGTGCCTTCAATCTCATGTTCAAAACACAAGCCGGCCCAGTCGAAGGTGCTGGAGCAGATGTGTACTTGCGTCCCGAAACTGCGCAAGGCATGTTCATCAACTTCAAAAACATTCTTGAAACAAGTCGGAAAAAGCCGCCATTCGGGATAGCACAGGTCGGCAAATCATTCCGAAACGAAATCACTCCAGGAAACTTTGTGTTCCGGACCAGAGAATTCGAACAAATGGAACTCGAATTCTTCGTCCCGCCCGACGAAGCACACCAGTGGTACGAGTACTGGATGAAGGAACGATTCCAGTGGTATCTCGACCTAGGCATCCCCGAAGAACAGATCCGAATGAGGGCACACGACGACGACGAGCTGAGCCACTACTCATCAGGTACCAGCGACGTCGAATTCCTGTTTCCTTGGGGTTGGGGTGAACTCGAGGGTGTAGCGAACAGAGGCGATTTCGACCTGCTGCAACATGCTGAACACTCAGGCCAAAAACTCGAATACTTCGATCAAGGCACCGGCGAACGATATGTACCCCACTGCATAGAGCCCGCTGCGGGCGCGACTCGTTCGATGATGGCGTTCCTGATGGCTGCCTACGACGAAGAACAAGTGAATGACGAAACTCGGACAGTTCTTAGGCTGCACCCCCGGCTAGCTCCCTACAAGATCGCAGTGCTACCTCTCTCTAAGAAAGACACGCTGTTACCCAAAGCTGAAGAAGTTCTTGCGCTTCTACAACCGCACTTCATGTGTGATTACGACATCACCCAAGCAATTGGTAAGCGGTACCGGCGTCAAGACGAAATCGGCACCCCATATTGTGTAACCATCGACTTTGACTCCCTAGAAGACAACGCAGTTACCGTCCGAGAACGCGACTCCATGGAACAGGAACGTGTCGCCACCGGCGAGCTTGTCTCATACCTCACTGAACAGTTAGCTCTGTAATCGGCCCGCAGAGGCAACTAGCCTGTCGGAAGAGGGGGAGCAATCATGAGCTACACCATCGTGATAGGTACAGTCGGCGGAGGCCTGTGGGTTGGGTACAACGGCGGCGAGAAATGGCGCCAAATCCAAGGGCCGATGGATCCAGAAGCCAACGTGCGAGCATTAGCTGTTGACCCCAGCGACTCTCAACATCTCCTAGCGTCGGTAGATGGCGATGGTATCTATCAGTCTCATGATGGAGGAAGCCATTGGGAGAAAACGACCTCCCTTACCGATCGACCCATTTGGTCTCTCGCCTTCGACCCCCACGACCCTCAACGCATCTATGCGGGAACCAGACCCGGGCTGTACGCCTCCGATGACGGCGGCCAAACATTCACAGAACTCGACACAACTATCAGCGACCGTTGCCCTATTGGGGTGCCTCGAACCACGAACGTCTTCGTTGACCCCAACGATGCCAACACCGTGTACGCATCAGTCGAAATTGACGGCTTGCACCGCAGTCGCGATCGCGGTGCCACGTGGGAATCGCTCGGCGAACTGGGACCATCGGAGTTCTACAACGATGTTCACGGTTTCGCTCTGCGCCCAAACGGCGACAGCACAGAGCTGCTCGTCACCTCACCTTATGGGTTAGGCCGCAGCAATGACGACGGAGAAAGTTGGGACTGGCGCGAGTTCCAACCCTTCGAAGGATCAAAATTTGAATTTGCTTACTCCCGGTGCATTCGCACACCCTGGGAAGATGACACCGTCATCGTGTGCGTCGGCGACTACATACCAGGGCAAACCGGAGCAATCGAAGTCAGCAAAGACGGCGGCGAATCCTTCCACCGAGCTCAACTCCCAGAAACACCAAAAGCAACCATGTATTGGCTCGCAACACACGAAGAATTGCCTGGGGTTGTAGCAGCCACCTCGGTATATGGACAGATATATGTCAGCGGTGACTACTGCGACACCTGGAACAAACTTGATCGGGAACTAGGCGAGATTCGAGCATCGCTACTCGTCCCGTCATAATGAACCCTGTGGAATCCCAATCAGAGATAGCCGCAGCGATCAAAGAGGCGGTGACGCTCGCGTCAAACCCGACCGCCAGCATCTCGAAAGAAGAAGCTTTGATGCGGGTGTCTCCCACCCAACTCGAAACTGTGCTCCACACCAGCTTCAAGCCCTCGAGTCATGACATTCTCACTCGCGGTTTGGGTGCGTCGCCGGGCGCAGCCGTCGGAAAAATCGTTTTGTCCGCAGAGGAAGCAATGATGGCAACTGAGGACGTCATCCTTGTACGCGAAGAAACCAACCCGGCCGATGTGCACGGCATGCAAATAGCCGTCGGCATCCTCACCACACGCGGCGGACTCGCAAGCCACGCCGCGGTTGTCGCCAGAGGCTGGGGCAAACCAGCTGTCTGCGGCGCAGAAAACATCGAACTCGCTGATGACCACATCATCATCAACGGCGAACGTATCGACGTCGGCGAAAAACTCTCTATCGATGGAACCTCGGGTGAAGTGATGCGAGGAACGATACAAACCACCCACGTTGAGCAGATCCCCGAAATCGACGTCCTCCTTCAATGGGCAGATGAGGTCCGTGAACTCGACATTCGAGCCAACGCCGACACAGCAACCGAAGCCCAAGTTGCTCGCGGCAACGGCGCTGAGGGAATAGGACTATGTCGCACCGAGCACATGTTTCTCGACGAACAACGCCTACCAATTATCCGCCGCATGATCTTGGCCAGTACCGCCGAACAAGAAACAGAAGCGCTACAAGAACTGAGAGAAAGCCAACACAAAGACTTCACCGAACTTCTTGAAGAAATGGACGGCCTACCGGTAACCGTGCGCCTTCTCGACCCACCCCTGCACGAGTTTCTCCCACAAATCGAAGAACTCCTCGAAGATGCCGCACGACAGGCATTGGATCAAGAACGACAAGACCTCTTGAAAGCCGCCCGCCGTTGGAGCGAACGAAACCCAATGCTCGGAACCCGCGGTGTGCGTCTCGCATGGCTGAAACCGGGTCTATACGAAATGCAAACGCTCGCTCTCCTCGACGCGATCGCTGATCGAACAGCTAACGGAGGCACCCCGCTGGTTGAAATCATGATTCCCCTCACCATCGGCGGCGAAGAACTCGCCGGAATGAGAGAACGGATCCAAACCACAATCGACGAACACCCTTCGGGAACGCCCATCAAGATAGGGACGATGATCGAAACCCCAAGAGCAGCACTCGTAGCCAACCAATTAGCCGAACACGCAGATTTCTTCAGTTTCGGCACAAATGACTTAACCCAACTCACATTCGGATTTAGCCGCGACGATGTCGAAAGCAGCATCATGGGCCTATACCTCGAACAAGAACTCCTGGAACACAACCCCTTCCAACAAGTCGACGCAGAAGCAGTCACAGAACTCGTACAACTAGGAATCGAACGAGGAAGAAGCAGTAAGCCCGAGCTATCTATCGGGGTGTGCGGAGAACACGGAGGTGATCCCGTCAGCATCGGTGTACTCGCGGCTACCGGCATCGACTACGTCTCCTGCTCACCACCACGCATCCCAATCGCCAGACTCGCCGCCGCCCAAGCCGCCATCACACAAAGCATCAAGAACTGAGCAATAGGTGCACCCCTATAGGCACTAGCGTCAACAGGTAATGGGTATACACGACGAAGACCTCCAACGCGTCAAGGACGAAACGGACCTTGCAGGCATCGTGTCTCAATACGTCGCGTTGAAAAAAGTCGGACAACGATTCAGTGGTCTCTGTCCCTTCCACAACGAAAAGACCCCGTCATTTTCGGTTAACGCCGACGAAGGGTTCTTCTATTGCTTCGGTTGCCAAAAAAGTGGTGACGCCATCACATTCGTCCGCGAAATCGAACACCTGGACTTCGTAGGCGCTGTCGAATGGCTCGCTAACCGACTCGGCATAGCCCTCCGCTACACCGACTCCACAGATGGAGCCAACCGAAAAGAACGACAAGAAATCAGCGAACTCCTCGAAAAGACCGCAGAGTTCTACCACCAGACCCTCCGCACCGGGAAACAAGCAGGAAAAGTCCGCTCCTACCTCCGCAGTCGAGGCTTCGACTCTGAAACAGTTGAACAGTTCCGAATCGGGTATGCACCCGACGAATGGGATGCGCTCGCCTCTCACCTTGGAGTAGCAACCGAAAAACTTGAAGCGGCAGGGCTTGGACGCCCCGGGCAACGAGGTGGAGCAATCGACTTCTTCAGAGATCGAGTCATGTTCCCGGTATGTGACGCAAATGGAGCAGTAGTGGGCTTCGGCGGGCGCATGCTCCCCGACGGTCAGCAACCCAAATACAAAAACACCCCCCAAACTCGCCTATACGACAAAAGCAAAGTGCTCTATGGCCTTCATTGGGCGAAGAAACAAATCGTGCAAGCCGACGAAATTATCGTCTGTGAGGGATACACCGACGTCATCGGATGCTTCCGGGCTGGACTAGATCGCGCGGTCGCGACCTGTGGTACAGCCCTAACCGATGACCACGTGAAAACTATGGTCCGTTTCGCCAAACGAATCGTTATTGCGTTCGACGCCGACGGAGCCGGGAAAGCCGCGGCGGACCGATTTTATGAATGGGAACATCAACACAACGCGGAAGTATTCGTTGCTGCGATCCCTGAAGGCGCAGACCCTGGACAACTCGCAGAAGAAAACCCTGCTGCTCTCACCGAAGCAATCAACTCTGCCGAACCTTTCTTGAGTTATCGCATCAACAGAGTTCTCGATCGGGCCGACCTTGAACGAGTCGAAGGTAGAGCTCGTGCCGCTGCAGACACTGGAGCGATTATCGCCGAACACCCCAACGAAGTTGTGCGAGACCAGTACCTCGTTGAAACCGCACAAAAAGTGCGAGTCGATATTGAACAAATGCGTCGGCTAATCGTCAAACCGTCACCCCAACAGCGACAGTCCTCAGCAGTTCGACAAGATGCGTCGCAACCATCCGACCAGGTTGAGTCAACACCACCTCCGCCAGTCGAAGTCAACCTCCTCCGGGCGTTGATCCACCAGCCCGACGCCGTCATCTCCTTGGTATTACCTGCAATGTTCACCGACCCCATCGCCGCCGAAGCCCACCGACTTGTAATCAGTGATGGGTGGCGAGACCAGATTAATGATTTCTCCCAACCAGTAGTGATACTTGTTGGACGGCTTCTTGTCGAAGAAGTAGATGCCGATCCGGTTGAACTTGTCTCACGGGCGTTAGACGCAGTCATCGACCGGTGGCACACCGAACTTCGCTACGACGTCAACGACATTGAACAACTGCGCAAACACCAACCGATGGTCCAGTGGTTAGCGCAACGCCAAGAAGAAATGCACAGTGAACAAACCCGAACCGCAGCGGTTGAGGCCATTGTTGACTGGTTACGCACCCAAGACCCCAACAAAGATTCAACTTCACAAAATGACTCGGTCTAAAGGCTGGGTGTCTGAATGGCTCCGGGGGTGGGGCTCGAACCCACGACAAACGGATTAACAGTCCGCTGCTCTGCCAACTGAGCTACCCCGGAAGGCAGAGGCCGAGGATATCAACCCACAGAGCTAATTGGGTAGTGGGCCGAGCGGGGATCGAACCCGCGACCGAGCGATTATGAGTCGCCTGCTCTAACCACTGAGCTACCGGCCCGCTCAGAGCGTAGGCAGTTCACGCCGATATCGCTATTACTGGCAACGATTTATGGCAAAGCGCAGCACGCTCTATGCCTGAGATTCCTGTTAGTTGTACCAATCCGTGGACAATTTCAGAAGATGTCGACATATTTCGTTGCATCGGTCTAAAACAGCGCACATTCCGTCGTCGCCGTTCATCAATCCACGGAGCGAAAGGTCAATCCGAGCAATGATCGTGAGGGTTCGCTGCGCTGGATCAGTTACCGAGGGGAACGAATCAATAGCTGAAACTTCCACAGGTAAGACCTGGCCACCGAGTCCGGCCAGTTCGGTAGCTAACACCAGCAGATCAGGTTGGTTGTCCAGGGGAGGTAAACCCCATGTGAACGTCAAAGGAGCCCAAAACTCATCCGGTGGAAGCTCTCCCTCGGCGCCAGCGAGTAACACGTCTTCGAGAGCGAGCATCGTTCTGGGATCGGACTCCAACGTCAAATGAAGATCAAGAGGCCCCCCGCACGCTTCTTCAGGGTGAAGATCAACTTCCCATGCTTGGCGAAGGTTGTACGTCTCTAAGAAGTGACGCTCATCATGGATATGGAAGCCATGTTCAGCGGCGTGATCTTTGAGATCAGCGACGTAACCAGACATGTCAATTACTGCCATAGAAGACCTTTCAGCGGAGGCGAGGTTAGCGGTTGACCCGAGTCGATTCCCTGAGAAACCGCTACGGTCCTGATTGTGAACTCGAAAGACTTGCTAGCGCTTCTCGACGAAGCAGCTGTAGCGGTGAAAAAAGCGCTAGAGACTTTTGACCGCTGGAGTGATGGGGGAGAACGCCCTGATCAATACGCGCTGGACCAAGTTGCAGATTCCGCTGTCCTTGGAGTACTCACGTTGTCGGGACTGTCTGTGTTAAGTGAAGAGTCGGGATTAGTTCAAGGAGACACAAGCGAGTTAGTCATCGTGGACCCAGTAGATGGTTCCACGAATGCGTCGCGACGGATCCCGCACTACTGCACCAGCCTCTGTGTCGTAGACGACAAGGGTCCCTCGGTGGCTTTCGTGCTCAACCTCGCGAACGGTGAACGGTTCCACGCAGTAAGAGGCCAGGGAGCGTTCCTCAACGGCGAAGCCATTCAACCAACAGACTGTGAACGGCTAGATGAAGCCATCATCGGAGTCGCTGGAGTTCCCCCAACGGGCCTAAGACCGCTCCAATATCGTTCATTCGGTGCTGCGGCACTCGACTTGTGCTCTGTCGCCGCCGGGAGACTAGACGCCTACATTGACCCGCTCGCCCATCACGGCGTATGGGACTACGCCGCCGGCGTACTCATATGTCAAGAAGCCGGAGCAGTCGTGGGAGAACTCCAAGGTCGCGACCTAATCCACTCCGATCATGCTGCACGCAGAGGGCCAGTAGCAGCAGCATCTCCAGATCTCTTAGCTCAACTCGGTGTGGACCCAGCGATAGACCGTTAGTCTCAACACGTCGGGCGCTTAGCTCAGTTGGCTAGAGCACCTCCCTTACAAGGAGGGGGTCACAGGTTCGAGTCCTGTAGCGCCCACGCCTTAACATGTGACTGCCCTCTCAGGGTCCATAATCGCTCGCCCCGATACGGGGCAACAACCGTACTTCAGGACCGCTTCTGGGGTGATTACGTCCTATTTGGGTAGAAGTAAGCAACAATTGAGGAATGCGACTGACAGTTTCGATTTTTGCTGCTGTTGTTTTGGTTTCTGGATGTGGCGGAACCGCTCCTCAGACTGATGTTGCTGGTCCTAGTGAAGAAACCGCCGCTGAAGAAGAGTATGAAGATCAAGAATCCGGTCCTGTTGAAACCGATTCTGGGGGTTCCTCGCCAAAGTCGACGTCGCTTGCATCGACTTTCTGGAATGACCCCAACGACGGGCAATGGGAAGAAGCCCCGTTCCCAGACTGTGACCGCGAATTCAGTTTCCAAAACCCGATTGTCGAATTTGACGAAGCCATTTCCCTGCATTTTTCACCAGGCTGGCACATTGCCCCTCACGACCACATGCTTTATTGGTTAACTGGACGACTCTCGGACGAGGATTCGGGCTGGGCGCAAGGTGTCCAAGTATCTCGAAGAGTCGATATTTTTGCCCCAACAGACATTTATTACATGAGCCTGATGCGGTGGATTTGGCCGGCGGACGACGGCGGAACTTACCCTGAGTGGAGTGCCTACTTCACAACCTGCGGCGGCCACCGACTCGTCTTCCACCACGTTGATGACCCTTCAAACCAAATCATCCAACTCTTAGAAGGCGTGAAGCCAGACTGTGCGAATTCGACAGCGGAAGCGCTGGCATCCGATGAACATGAAGCTTGTCGTTGGCAGCTTCAGGCTTTGATCCCGGCAGGAGAAAAGTTGTTGAAGAGTAGTGGTTACTCTGCTGGCTTCGACTTTGGCTTGACACTGATGGGTCTGACTTCTGAAGAACTGCAGACTCAACCTGGATATGGCTTTGCTTTGAACCCCTGGCAACCCACCTCTGGTAACGCCGTGTGCCCTCTTCACTATTTCCCCGAGCCGCACCGCAGTGAATATCTTGAGACACTTGACTCGGAGTGCGGCCTGTTCAATCAGGATGTTCCGGGAACAGCCATGGGATTTTGGCTCTCGCGACCAACGCCAACCGAAGTGCCTCCCGTAAATGACAGAGTGGTCGACGAAAACACAACTATGTGGTTATTCAAGCTGGATGAAACCGAGGTTCATAGGCTTACCGTTGGCAGTTTCTTAGCCGGACTCCCAAGAGGGCAATACAGGTTTGAGATTCGTGGAGAAGGCATCGTTAACCGCGCTTGGAACGAGGTGGTTCCAGATCTTGTCTACTGCTCCACC
>Ga0208261_1000289_pt1 | contig 20707 bp, 22 predicted proteins | sample Knorr_S7_td_DCM__FD_185595 | JGI IMG/M metagenome (GOLD analysis project Ga0208261, IMG submission 185595) | Marine microbial communities from Southern Atlantic Ocean transect - Knorr_S7_td_DCM_ad_131m_LV_B (SPAdes) (version 3) | ecosystem: Environmental > Aquatic > Marine > Oceanic | place...
CAGACCTTACATCTTGTGCCTGAGCAGCAGGAGCGAGTGCTAGTGAAGCCACCAAAGCCACTCCCAATGCCGCAATAAGCAGTTTTACTTTTTTCATGAAAAATTCCCTCTCATAGTAGGCACCAACACGTTATTGGGCCTGAAAGTTCATGTGCCAAATGACACACCATGTTCAAGATAGCCTTTTCTAGGGCTAGATGCCATGGTTCTTCATCTTTTTTCTATGAAAACCCTGAAAAATAAGGGTTTATCGCCAAGCCCATACCGGTTCTTCAATATGATCTGTCCGAATCAAGTTCCCTTGTATTCCAATTTCACGGAATTGATAGATCAAGGCAGCGGTCGGGGCGTGGATAAGGCGATTTCGTATTGGAAGCTGTAAGACAAGCTTGTCGCTTTCTGGGATTTCAACCCACCGCGGGCTGTCTGGGCGGAAAAGCTCACTGAAAGCAATGATAAAAATGTCATCTACTTCTCCTGGCTCTGGCCTGAGGTCTTCAAGATTTGGAGTCCAGAGAACGATCGGTGTGATCATAAAGCCCGATCGCGTAATGTAGTCGTCGAGGTAGCCAACTATGTTTTCTCTATTTGCTTGAATACCTACTTCTTCTTGTACTTCTCGAAGGACGGTTTCTTCTTGGGTTTCACCTTCATCGATCTTTCCACCGGGAAGGGCGTATTGATAAGAATGTGTCTTAAGGTTTTTTCCTCTTCGAGTGAGGATAAATCCAGATTGCCCGTTTTCTAAAGGGGCGATGGCGATAGCCACTGCAGCTTTGCGAAGATCATGCCCCTCGTGTGTCACAGTTGGGTGGTTCTCGAGGTTAGTTGTTACTCGCTTTCGAAAATCCTCAGAGAACGATAGATCCCCGCCGTTGTCGTTTAGCGTGCTTTCCATTCAGGAGGTCTTTTCTCAACAAAGGCTAGTGGGCCTTCTTTTGCGTCTTCACTTGTAGCCACAGGACCGAAGAGCTCAATAGCGAGACGAATCCCATCCTTATCTGGTACCAAGGCACCATCGAGAATTGCTTTTCTTGTTGCTCGAACAGCAAGAGGGGCATTTGCATTTATACGCTCCGCTAGTTCCTTAGCTGTTGCTATTGCTTCACCCGGTTCACAAAGAATGTTGACCAGTCCATGTTGGTAGGCTCTCGTTGCATCAATAGTGTCTCCGGTTAGTGCCATTTCCATGGCGATGTTCGGTGGGAGACGTTTCGGTAGTCTTGTTGTTCCTCCAGCCATGGCAACGAGGGAGCGTTTAACTTCAGGTAAGCCGAACGAAGCAGTATCAGAAGCTACAACCATGTCACATGCAAGAACCAGTTCGCATCCTCCTGCGACAGCAGGCCCTTCAACAGCTGCGATGATCGGCTTTGTCCGTTCAAGCGTGACGAACCCACCGAACCCGCCTCGCGAAGTTCCAAGATTCGCATTTCCAGAAGCAACCGCCTTTAGGTCAGCTCCTGCGCAAAAGACCGGACCATTCCCAGCTAAAACCCCGACCCATAAGTCATCGTCGTTTTCGAAACGGTCTACTGCTTCTTCAAGTGCTTGAGCAAGCTCTCCAGACACCGCATTTCTCGCTTCCGGACGGTTCAATGTTATGACGGCAACCCGCCCATCTTTTTCATATTCAACAATCATGAAACCAACTCTATTCGAGGTGGCGGCGAAATGGCGATTTCCAGCCTTCTGAAACTGTTTTGGTTATCGATAGGCATGAGAGCTTTTCACTGGCTACTGTCTCGGTATGGTCCTTGGTAAATGGAGAAAGCGTAAACGACGAAACCTTAGCTACGCTTACTCTGCTTGGGATGGCACTCAGACAGGTTTTGATATTTCGGCTGAAGATCTTCTCGCTGAACTTGGCGACGACCTTTTGTATGACGGTGACATTAATTCGGCTTTGCGCCGAATGATGCAATCCGGTTTCGATATTGATGGTGAGCGGATCCAAGGCCTTCAGGAAACACTCGACAAAATCCGTCAAGAGCGGCAGGACCGGCTGGAAAATTACGACCTCGGTGGCGTATATGAAGAAGTAGCAAGCGAGCTGCGTTCTGTTGTAGATGAAGAACGAGGATCGTTAGATCAACTTCTCGAAGAAGCCCGAAAATCCGGTGATGACCGCAGGGAAGACATCACTCAAGAGACTGTGACAAATCGGAATTTGCAACTAGATATGCTTCCTCCCGATTTAGCTGGCCAGGTTCGAGAGCTGCAGAAATACGACTTTACCTCTGCAGAGGCACGTCAACAGTTTGAAGACCTTATGGACAAACTTCGTGAGCAGCTCATGCAGCAATACGTGGATCAAATGTCTGACGAGGTGCAGAATATGCAGTCTGAAGATATGCAGAGGCTCAAAGACATGGTATCGAGCCTCAATGAAATGCTGGAACAACGTGCAAATGGTCAGGAACCCGACTTTGACAAATTCATGGACGAATTTGGTGACTTTTTCCCGGAGAATCCATCGACCTTAGATGAACTTCTCGAAATTATGGCTCAGCGGATGGCAGCAGCGCAGTCGATGATGAACTCGATGACTCCCGAACAGCAACAGCAATTACAGGAGCTTTCTGATCAGCTTCTGGAAGACATGGACCTTCAATGGCAAATGAACCAGCTAGCGCAAAATCTTCAGGAAGCATTTCCGAATTCAGGATGGGAGCAATCCTACGAGTTCTCCGGTAATGATCCGATGGCTATGGCTGAAGCTCAACAGATCTTTGAAGAGCTCGGAGATCTTGATGCTTTAGAACGTATGCTCTCTTCGGTGACGAACCCTTCTTCGTTAGCGGAAGTAGATATTGAGAGGGTTCGGGAGTTGCTTGATGATCAAAGTGCCATGAGTTTAGAAAAGATTGCTGAGGCAGCACAGCAGCTCGAAGACGCTGGGTATATCGATGCAAAGGAAGGAAGGTATGAATTAACTCCCAAAGCTATTCGAAAGATAGGACAGCAGGCGTTAGCTGATCTTTTCCGGAAACTAAACACTGATCGAATGGGGAAACACCATCTCGAACGACAAGGTATCGGCCATGAAAGGGATTACTCCACCAAACCGCATGAGTTTGGAGATCCATTTAATTTAGATATTCAACGCACTGTTAGCAATGCGATCCGTCGAACAGGTGGCGGTACTCCGGTAGATCTCCTTCCTGAGGATTTCGAAATTGAACGCACCGAGTCCCTTGTTCGGTCAAGTACGGTGCTGATGTTGGACTTGTCCAACTCGATGATGTGGACGGGTCGTCTCCTTCCGGCCAAGAAAGTAGCGATGGCGCTTCACTCACTCATCACTATGCAATACCCTCGCGATTACATAGGGATTGTTGGCTTTAATATCGTCGCCCGAGAAATAGAACCACAGCAGTTGCCCGAGGTTTCAACAGGCTACATGCAGGGCACGAATATGCAGCACGCTTTTCTCTTGAGTAGGCAGTTGCTCGCGAAGCAAACTGGAACCAAGCAAATCATCATGGTGACTGATGGCGAACCAACAGCTCATATTGATCGATCCGGGAATCCATATTTTGATTATCCACCAACTCGAGAAACAGTTGAAAAGACATTAAAGGAAGTCATGGCCTGCACCCGTGACGGTATTCGTATCAATACCTTTATGCTCGACCCGGAACCGGCCTTGAGTCGCTTCATTGAATGCATTACGGAAATGAATGGTGGGAGAGCGTTCTTTACGAATCGGGACAATCTCGGAGATTACCTTCTCGTAGATTTCGTTGAACACCGCAGGCGGTTAGTCACTGCACGCCGCTAAGCAGATAGTTAACGCTTACGAGCGCTTAAATAGCGCCTATATTCCTCCTGTAGGGCCGTTATTGACTTATTTTCCCTATTTTTAAGGCTTTTCTTGTCTATACCTTGCTTTTTCCTTGTCTGACCTGCTTAAATAACACTATTGTAATTACAACAATGAATTTGATAAAGGTCGCGAGACTAAACGTCAAATAAGCGTCCATGCTTACTAATGAGCTTGGCGTGTTCTAGAAAGGCCGGAGGGGCAAACTGTGGTTTCCGATGAATCACTAGATAAAGATTGGCAGGATTTCGCTAACTGCCTGGGTGTTGACCCCGACTTGTTCTTTCCTGAGCGAGGAGCGTCAACGCGCGAGGCGAAAGAAGTGTGCCGTGGCTGCGTTGTTCGTGAAGACTGCCTAGAGTATGCGCTTAGAAATAGTGAAAAATTTGGAATCTGGGGTGGGATGAGTGAACGGGAACGTCGCCGTATCCGACGTCAACGAGCTCTCGAACGGCAAGCTGCGCTGGAAGTTACCGCTGAGTCTCAAGCTATTAGCTAATACTGCTTTTTAGAGGCCTGATTTAAAAACCTACAGCAATCAGTTTTTGTTCTTTTCGTAAGCGTCGGCGCTGACGTTCAGAAGTGCCACCCCACACGCCATGGTCGATCCGATTATCTAAGGCATGGTTTAAACAGAGGTTTTTTACTTTGCACGTTTCGCAGATCTTTTTTGCGACTTCGACCCCTAACCCATCGCTGGGGAAAAATACCTCAGGTGGCTTGTTTCTACAGTTCCCCTTTGTCATCCATTTTGTGTCCATGTGTACCTCCGATAACTAATAGACGATTCGTAAGAGGAAAAAGTTCCCGTGAACAAAAAAAAATTCTGTTGGTAGACTTACCAGTTGAATGTGAGGAGCAACCTTATGAGTGATGTAGAGATCGCGAATGAACCCCCCAAAGGCCATATTAAGATGGTGTATCTAGGACCTGTAGCGCCCCATTGGGAAATGCGTTCAGATTTTGGGGACAAAGATATGATTGACGGTTTTCGGACCCGAGTTCAGGCCCGGTTAGTGTTGCTTCCGCCTCATGACCCACAATTCCGACGAAACCGGGAACGGGTAAACCGAGATGCAGAACGAGAGAATATTCTTATCGAATGGGATCTCGGATACGAAGAAGAAGAAGAAGAGCGATAAGAATCCTCGTTCAAGACTGAGCTACCTGTTGCTCTCCCTCCGGTGAATAAAGTGTCTTCTCCATTGGTTCTTGCCGCTGGCGGTTGTATTTACAATGATTTAGGAGAAGTTCTCTTGGTGCATAGGCCAAAGTATGACGATTGGTCTTTCCCGAAAGGGAAACTCGACAAGGGGGAGTCTCTCGAGGAATGTGCTTTACGCGAGGTCTTTGAGGAAACAGGATTTACATGTGAGCTGCAAGACTTCATCGGCATAGTCGCGTATCAGGACCGGAAGGGTCGTCAGAAAGAAGTCCATTACTGGCAGATGGCTGTGAAGGAAGGCTTCTTTCAGGTGAACTCTGAAGTCGACGATATATGTTGGTTGTCGACATCTTTGGCCTTAGAGAAACTTACGTACCGACATGATCGAGACTTGCTAGTTCACAGTAGTTAAACAGCGTCACGCAACTGTTCACTTGTTTACCTTTTGTTAACCTTAATGTTACCCACCATTTGCATCCGTAATAAAGAATTCGTCTGATGTTAACCAGAGAGAACTCATCTTCATGAGTGAGCGGACGAAGTGGGAAATGCCGACAGTTGTCAGAGCCTCATTTGTCTTTGGGCTTATCTATACCTTTCTTGTTGGTGTGTCATCGCTTGAATCTGGAATCAAAGTCATGGGGGCAGACACCCAAGAGAGTCTCTTCTCCAGTGTCAGTAATCCTGTCGCCGGACTTTTTATCGGTATTCTCGGTACGGTCCTAGTTCAATCCTCTTCAGCTTCCACATCTGTGATCGTTGGTCTAGTAGGAACAGGAGCTTTAGGGGTAGGGGACGCTGTTCCCATGGTTATGGGAGCAAATATCGGTACCACAGTCACGAATACTCTGGTAGCTCTCGCCCACATGAGGCAATCAGAAGAATTTAAAAGAGCATTTGCCGCAGCGACAGTCCATGACTTCTTCAACCTCATGGCAGTCGGTATTTTGCTTCCTGTGGAACTAGCTACAGGAGTGCTCTCTACACTTGCCGAAAATATAAGTAGCCGCTTAGTCGGATCCGCTGGCAGCGAATGGAAGAGCCCAATCAAAAAGTGGGTGAAAGAACCAGTTGGTTGGTTGAAAGATCTTGGTGACGCCATTGGGGCGGCAGGGAATGTCCTGGGAACATTCTTAGTTATTGTCGGATTAGTAATTATCCTGCTATCTCTTGCCTACATAACGAAAAATATGCGACAGCTTGTAGCTGACCGTATTGAAGCTTCTTTAAATCGGGTCCTTGGCACAGGCGCCGGCATGGTAGCCATGGTCCTAGGCTTGCTCATTACCATTTCTGTTCAATCATCAAGTATTACTACCTCAATAATGATTCCATTAGCTGCCGCTGGGGTTGTTACTCTTCGCAATATCTATCCCGTGACATTAGGAGCCAATGTCGGAACTACTATCACTGCACTGCTTGCCGCTTTAGCTGCCAGCAGACCTGAAGCTCTTACCGTCGGCATAGTGCATACTTTGTTTAATCTCGGGGGTATTGCCTTGCTTTACCCAATACCTGCAGTGCGTTACATACCCGTACGAGCAGCAGAAAATCTCGCTAGAATTGCAGTACAAAGGCGTGTTATAGCAATCGCCTACGTTGTTACCGCCTTTATTGTGATTCCTTTATTAGGTGTAGCAATCCTTCGTTGAGAGGAAAAAATATATGGTGATGTCATTCTTTAAAAAAAGTGAAAATGGGTTAGAAGTTATTGCCCACAGGACAATAACTATGCTTGCAGATGCTCGACATTCTTTCGATTTGGCATCAGCAGCTGTATTAAGCGGTGCTGAAACAGAGACAGTTGCACAAGATATACGCGCCACAGATGAACACATAAATCAGGCAGAGCAAACATTACGAGGCGATTTAGTTACCCATGTGGCAGTTCATGGAACAACAGATATTGGCTCTGTACTCAGCTATACCCTTCTGATCAAAAAAATTGAACGTATAGGTGATCAAGCGAAAAATATTTTAGACCTTGCTGAAGAGGGGGTCTCTCTTGTTGGTGAAGAAGATATTTCTGAATTGCTCGAAGTTCGACGGGCTATCTCCGCAATGTTCGCTGAAGCTGCTGATTTGATGGCTGAAACAACATCCGAACAGGCCCAAGATTTCTACGATCGAGCTACTGTTCTTCGCCATTCCATCGAAAACAAGATTCGTGAGTATATGCATTCTGATATGCCGGCCTCGTATGCCGTTCCTAGGGCTGTTCTGTATCGCTATTGGAAACGAATTGTTGCAAACTTGGCTGGAGTTGTTACTGGCGTCTCGGAGCCCCTTCAAAATCAGGGCTATACCGATGACGGTCAGACAGACCTTGATGACTAAATAGCTCATTTTCTAGCTTCACCAATCTAAGCCTGTTTACCTTTTATTAACCTTATAATGAACGAAAATCATCCAAGGTGAAAAAATTGTGATCTGGTTTGTTATCGGCGCTGCAGTAATGGCTTGCATATCTTTAGCTGTCTTACGCGTGCAGAGTAAAAAAATAACAACCAGAATCGACGGCATCCGGAAACTTGCTTTAGGCCCTGAGATCGATAAGTCATCTAATTTAGAAAGTGCTCTGGAGTCTTTAGAAGTGGAATTAAGCCCTGAGGGTTTTGAAAGGCCCGTGCTAGTGGAACTCGGTTGGTATGGCGCTTCAATTGATGCCCTTCCTTTGGGCATAATATTTGCAGACAAAACTGGAAAGATAGTCCACCGAAATCCCGCTTCCCTTTCATTTTTTAACGAATACGAAAAAATTATTAATGAAACCCTGACCGAACTCATAGAAGTATCCCTATCAGGAGTCCAACTCATACGCGAATTGAACCTAGACCAGGCAACTGATAAGAAAGCAAAATTTATTTCCCAACCCATTGAGATCGATGAACACCTCTTTGGCACCGTGATCGTCATGCAAGATATTTCCGAAGAAGAACGACTCAACGCCACGCGAAGAGACTTCGTCGCCAATATAAGCCATGAACTCAAAACACCAATTGGCGCGATGGTCTTACTAGCAGAGACCCTTTATGAAGAAGAAGAACCCAATCTTGTGAAGGACCTTTCAAATAGAATCGCCCAAGAGGCGCAAAGGTTAGCCGGCACTATTGATGACCTATCGGCTTTGAGCCAAATTGAACACGGCTCCCAAGAATCATACGAAGTTATACCAATTTCGTATCCTGTCGAGGCAGCCATATCACGAGCAAATCCAACAGCTGAAAAACGGTCAGTATCGATTCGGTACACCCCCCCTGAAAGTGAATATTTCCTCAAAGGAGACAGTATCCAAATCACTTCAGCGGTCTACAACCTCATTGAAAACGCAATCAAGTACTCCAAAGAGGGAACCGGAGAAATAACCATAACCACTCTGTCCAGAGAAAATCAGATTGAACTTACCATCCAAGACAACGGCATAGGAATACCAGAAGCTAGCCACGAACGAGTTTTCGAACGATTTTATAGAGTAGATCCAAGCCGAAGCCGTTCTAGCGGAGGGACAGGATTAGGGCTCGCAATTGTCAGACATGTTGTCATCAATCACCAAGGGTCTATTGCACTCGATTCAACCGAGGGGACAGGAAGTACCTTTACCATCCTCCTACCGCAAAAAGATCCACCTGAAACTAACAACGATTTAGAACAAGCAGACCAACCCCTAGGAGTAAATTAAACCATGAGTAAACAAGGAAAAAAAGTACTTGTTGTTGAAGATGAAGAATCATTTATCACCGCATTACAAGTTGGCCTAACACGCGAAGGTTTCGAAGTGGTTGTAGTAGATGACGGAGCAAAAGCGCTTGATGAATTCAACAGGTTCGATCCTGACATCGTTCTCCTAGACCTCATGCTACCTAACCGGTCTGGAATAGATATCTGTAAAGATATTCGAACGGTCTCAAAAACACCTGTCATTATGGTTACCGCAAAAAGCGAAGAAATCGACACAGTCATCGGGTTAGAAATAGGAGCAGACGACTACATACCCAAGCCCTATCGCCTGCATGAACTTATCGCCAGAATGCGGGCACAACTCCGACGAGCAAACTGGACTGACGAACCAGCAGAACGCAGTCCACAAGAAGTAGTGCAAATCGGAGAGATCACTATTGACCCAAACCGCCACGAAGTATTCAAAGGAGATTCTCAAATCAAACTACCTCTAAAAGAATTCGAGCTCCTTCTCCTCCTTATGCGAAACGCAGGACAGGTTCTCACGAGAGGAATTCTGATTGATCACATATGGGGAATCGAATACTACGGAGACATGAAGACTCTAGACGTTCACATAAGACGAATACGATCAAAAATAGAGGAAGACCCAAGTAAACCCAAACAGATTCTAACCATCAGAGGACTGGGATATAAATACGCAGATAGTTGATCCCCCTTATTTTTTAGCAGCGCTTCTTTGATTGAGGTTCTAGAATTAAAACGTGAATGAACAGGGCGACCAATGGGATATCTCATCCTCATCTACTTCTGTAGATAGGGAAGAACAAGAGAAACCTGAAAGGCCGAAACGGAAGATTGTCGTCTCCCCTTTTGTCCGGTTAAGTCGCGTCCACGCCTTTTCTGCCGCTGGAGATGCAATGATTACAGTCGCCCTCGCCGGCTCTTTATTCTTCTCTATTGATCCAAGCGCTGCCCGTTGGAGAGTTGGCCTCTATCTCGCATTAACGATCGCCCCCTTTGCCGTCATAAGTCCTTTGATTGGGCCAATTATCGATAGGTATGCGGGAGGCCGGAGAATCATGATTTTCGGGATTAATCTTCTTCGAGTAATCGTCGCCGCTCTTATGGTTACCAATTTAGATTCTCTATTCCTGTTTCCGCTTGCCTTCGCGATTCTTATCCTCCAAAAAAGTTACGCTATAGCGAAAGCAGCCGTTGTCCCAACCACGGTTTCCTCGAATCAAGAGCTTGTCGAGAAAAACTCAAGACTCTCTTTGCTCTCAGGTATCGCAGGATTCGTAGGGGCAGCTCCAGCCGCTCTGCTGCAGTGGATTGGAGGGCCAGAATGGTCTGTTCTCCTAGCCGCAATTGCATTTTTCTCTGCAGCCGCAGTGTCTTTGAGGCTTCCAAAAGTCAAGATCGCGGCCGAGCCTGAAGATGAAACAGAACGACAGGAACTCCGATCCAAAGGTATTGTCCAAGCAGCTTCCGGCATGGGCGTTCTTAGAGGAATGATTGGGTTTTTTACCTTCCTAGTCGCATTTGCCTATAGGGGAGGGACAGATGACCTAGACCTTTCTGGAACAGGAACTGCCATCGGCGCAAAGCTACACGAAGAACTTCTAGGAGTTGATTTGGGCGCCGATGGGGCATCAGCCATCAAACTAGGAGCTGTAATTGCCTTCGGAGTTCTAGGTGGCCTAACGGGATCAGCAATTTCCCCCCGGCTGCGGGCACGAATAGATGAAGAGAGAATTCTTCTTGGGGCGCTTCTCACCACTTTCGTTGCTACTCTTCTAGGGCTCTGGAGCGGAGGCATCAGCGGAGCTCTACTTGTCGGCTTCGCAGTAGCAATTTCCGCCAACGCTGGGAAACAGGCATTTGACTCGATAGTCCAACGTGACGCACCTGACGCAAACTATGGACGTTCGTTCGCACGTTTTGAAACCCGATTCCAGCTACTTTGGGTAATTGGGGCTCTAATTCCAGTCATTTTTACTATCCCTGCCCGTCTTGGATTTCTTATACTTTCTCTTGCAGCAGGTTTCGCCGGATTTTCACTTATATACGGTCCTTCGAATAAAAAAGACGATCCTACTTTCTCTAAAATGAATAGAAAATCCTTACTGGAAGGACTTGGAATTAGCGGAGAAAAATCCACACCCTCTGAACAGGCCAGCACTCAACCTCAGCAAAACAAAACGGAACCCCAGAGGCCACAAGAGTTCCTCCCTTTCCCTGAGCCGGACGACCCCAATGGTCCGCCACGACTTTTCTAGCCAAAGATTGAACTAATTATCAGGAATCGTCAGGTAGGTCGATTCTTGCAAGCCACAATCCAGGAGCTTCAATCTCATTAGGAGTAGGAAGATTTTGTTCTTTCTCCCATAATCTTGAAAGTTCAGAATCACCAGCCCTTTCTATTACCCCTGATACGAACGAAGTACCTCGCTCATATTGAGACTGAGTCAATTCAAGTCCAAACATTCGCTCAATAAAACGGTTTGATGGGTCTGCTTCGACACGACGTCGACGAAGCGCCTCGGTTAATTGGTCATATGACCCGATGAGGCCAGCCCCGACCTTATCCATCACATAGTCCACGTATCCCACTATTACCGCAAGCAGGGAGTGAAGCTCAGGAAGTAGGGAAAGTTGAGCCTCGCTTTGAATAACTCCAAGCACGACTTCTGGGTCACCCAATGAACGCTGAAGGTCTTCAAAAGCAGATGGGGATTCCATATCGATTCCCTCAACTAAGTCCCCTAAACCCGAAGGATTACTTTCAAAATTACGAACATAGTTCAGTAGTAGTTCCTGCAGCCTTAAATGAACATGGTCTACTTGTAACACAGCATGATGGCAGAGTTCATGAAGACAAACCCAAAGAAATAGCTCCTGAGTAGGAAGACTCCATTCTTCTCCAAAAGTAGCGATATTGCCTGTAACAATTAAGATTTCCGAATTTTCCCCCCGTGGTAAGGGAAGGTCATACTGCCCCAACGATCGAGAAGCTAAATGCCCGACCATTGACCCAGATGTCATCGCGAGCATAACGGGAGCTAAGTGTTGCATCATCTGGCTAAACATTGCCGACATGGGATCGGTAATTTCCGTATCGGTCGGCTGTTTGTTCGTTAAGGATTCAGAAAGTTCTCGAAGTAAAGGTTCATAATCACGCAATGTGGTATCTATCCATTGGGTCCGAGTTGAAGCTGTAAGCGAAACACTTTCAATACCCAAACCTGTCGCATCAGAAATATGCAGTTGGGCAATTCGCGATAGTTCCTCAATTTCTATTCGGTGGGATGGATCAACATTAGGTTCTGATTCTCCACCGGTTGCCAGTTGGATAGCTATTTGCTTTGCAGCACCCCAATGGTCTTGGCCTGCATTACCAAAGAGTTTTTCAAAGTCTCCGAAAAATGGGAAACCCCCAAATGGATTAATGTTCTCCATAATTCAATACCTTCATGGACGAATTTCAATAGTCGGATCCTATTCTACCAATCAACGCGCGGTAAATTAGGCCCCAAATCTGGTGACCTAATTTACGCGCCGTGGGAGGACTTAGCTGGATGACTTCTCGAATATTCATTTTTTATGAGTGAAGTAAACGAATCATTTTGATGAGGTTACGAACGATTTAAATTAAGGTAAAAATGTGGTTTCAGGGTAGAAAAAGAACATAGAAATACTTTTGTGAAGACTCGTTTCTACGAAACCTTTGCGCTATGGTTTGGTTTCACGTCTAAGACCCGCGAGCAATAGGCCCAGTTTTTAGAAGGAGTCGAGGGAGCCATGGAAACCCTTATAGTGACAGGCGCTGCCGGTTCAATCGGAACTCGAGTATGCAAGACACTTGCAGAAACTGATGGCATCGATGCAATCCTTGGCATAGATACGCGACCTGAAATGCCAAACCATCGCCGTATTTACCATCACCAAACCGACCTACGCCACGAAGATCTAAAACCAATCTTTGAAGGAGCAACAACACTTGTTCACCTCGCAACATCTTTTGGGCCCAGCAGCGATGGTGTAGATGCAGGAGGAGAAGAAATTGATGCCACACGCCACGTATTAGAAGCCGCAGCAGCCACTGGCGTCAAACGCATCGTCATACTCTCATCAGCCATGGTCTACGGAGCATGGCCCCACAACCCAATACCAGTAACCGAAGAAACAACAGTAGACCCAAATCCAGATTTTTCCTTCGCCTCTGTCAAGGTAGAAATAGAAAACCTAGCCAAAGAATGGCACCAATCACACCCCGACTCAGAACTCGTTATTCTTCGCCCGACTACCGCACTAGCAAAAGGACAAATCAGTTGGGTGGCACGCTCTCTTCGAGCCTCAGCCGTCATCGACGCAGGAGACAACGACCCACCTGTCCAATTCCTTCATCTCGATGATTTAGCTACAGCAGTCGTGCTCGCGTCAAAAGGCGGAATGAGCGGAGTTTATAATGTCGCCCCCGACGGGTACATCGAAGCAGAAGTATGTAGAGAACTCAGCGGAAGGTTTCCCCGTTTACGCGTCAAAGAAGAAGTCGCAGATCGACTGGGACGTTTCACTTGGCGCCACCGAATAGCTCCAACACCACCCGGCCTCACTCCATACACAGTTCACCCATGGATCATCTCAAATTCTCGCCTACGAGAAACAGGCTGGACTCCTGAACACACCAATGCTGAAGCGTACGTCGATGGAACATCCCCTAAGCCATGGTCAAACTTGAACGCAAAACAACGACAAAGAGCAGCATTAGTGGGAGCAATCATCGCTGGAGCGCTCTTCTCATACCTCATATCTCGACTGATCCGGTCATTTCGAGAAAAGTAGAAAATTAAAAAAGCTCCGAACCTATCAAAATCAACCCAACCAAAATCGCTAACCAGCCCAGAAATCTAACGATCCGTAAATTTCTATTTAGCCTTGTATTACGAGCAATCTCTGATGGATGCCGCCAAGATCGATCTCTTTCAATAGGAAGCTCGGAAAATTCATCCCCTCTTTCCCCCTGCTCAGCATCCACACTATGACAATAGCCTGAAAGCATAAGATACTATCCGCGGTTCAGATCTTTATAGAAAGTTGAGTAGACGTAATTCTCACCTCTAGCATAGGAAGAATGAAACCTCCAGAGAACTCCTCAACATGGCTTGGGCTAAGTGAACTCCCTCTTCCTGAGGGAGAGGCAAGTCGTTGGGTGACGGAACCTCATATTGGAGCAGTGGTGACATTTAGCGGCGTAGCAAGAAACCACTCAGAAGGCCGAGAGAATGTAACTCTTCTTGAATACGAAGCCTACGAAGATCAAGTTGTCCCACGGATGGAACGTATTGTCGAAGAAGCCAGATCCAAATGGGCCACAATAGGCCGAGTCGCTCTACTGCACAGAATAGGGCCGGTAGATATCGGTGAAGCAGCGGTTGTAGTGGCAGTAGGATCACCTCATCGTGATGAAGCTTTTCACGCAGCACGTTTCTGTATTGATACGCTTAAATTTACGGTACCTATTTGGAAACGTGAACAATGGGAAGATGGGCAAAGTTGGGGATTAGAACCACAACACCTACGAGAAATCGAAGAGCTAGAACAAACATGAAATCCTTACCTCAGAGAGCGAATTAATTACATGAATCCACTTCTTTTCCTTGCGGGAGCTTTAGGGATCTTCCTACTCGCTTCATTTTTTCTTTGGATCTTTCAGCGTGAACGAAAAAAAACGTTTAATTCCTCAATAGACGAATTCCGTGCCCACCTTGACGCCATCGCCCCTTTCAAAGATAAGGAAGGGAACTAATCTTGGCACGCGACCTCGCTATTGATCTTGGAACAGCCAACACTCTGGTCTACGCCCGAGGAAGGGGAATCGTCCTAAACGAGCCATCAGTGATTGCCCTGAATGAAAAATCAAATGAAGTACTGGCGATGGGCGATGAAGCATGGCAGATGATCGGAAGAACCCCAGGCCACATTATCGCTGTGCGACCCTTAAGGCACGGAGCAATAACTGATTTCGAAGTCACACAAAGAATGATACGTCTCTTGCTGCAACGAGTAGGAGTAAGCCGATTCAACCGTCCGAGAGTTGTGATCTGTGTTCCCTCCGCTATTACTGCCGTTGAACGGCGGGCAGTAACAGAAGCGGCACGCCGAGCAGGTGCCGTTGATGCAAGATTAATAGAGCAGCCGCTCGCCGCAGCAATAGGATCTGGCCTTCCAATAAATGAACCTATTGGGAACTTGATTGTTGATGTGGGAGGAGGAACTAGTGAAACGGCCCTGATTTCCATGGGTGGTGTCGTTGCGCTAGAAGCCGTCCGAGTCGGATCATTCGACCTTGATGTCGCAATTCAAAACTTCATTAAGAAAGAATTCGGAGTAGCGATCGGGGAACGAACAGCAGAAGAAATAAAGCTGACCATAGGATCCGCCAGCGCCTACGAGGGAGAACTTCGTGCAGAGGTCCGAGGAAGACACATAGCTAGCGGCCTCCCAGAAGTCGTAGTAGTTAGCCCATCAGAAATACGTGAAGCGATCGAAGAACCAGTATCAACAATGGTCGATTCAGTTACATCATGCCTTTCGAAAGCTCCCCCCGAAATGGCCCAAGATATCATTGTCCAAGGGATAAGTTTGGTAGGAGGAGGTTCTCTTCTAAAGGGCTTTGACAAACGCCTCTCTGAAGAAACTGACGTTCCCGTTCATATTGTCCCAAACGCTCTCGAAGCAGTTGTTCTCGGCGCTGGACGCTGCATCGAATCGTTCGAATCCGTCCGAGCGATGTTTATGGAAGACCCAAACGCTCGCCAGCGAAGATAACTCCGCAAATACATACCAAAGTCGGAATCTACTTCGAGATGTCCTCAGCGGCCTGTCGAACTTGCCAATCCCGGTCCTCTAATGCCTTAGCTATCGCCAACTCGACTTCTGGACCGTCAAAAGGAGCTAAAGCTAAAACCGCGCGTCGTCGAACAGTAGCAATATCCTCGACAGCTTTAAGAATACTCCCCAAGGCATCCCGATTTCCCAGAGCTCCCAGAGCAGCAACTGCCGATTCTCGGCACAGAGAATCACTATGCGATTCAGTAATACTTTGAAGAACGTCGAGAACCTCCGCTGATGCGTCTCCACGCTCCCCGATACCCCAGCACGCGACCTCAACGATCTCAGCATCTTCATCAAGTAAAAACTTCATTGCCGGAATATCTCGATTTCTCGAAATCAAATAGGCCAGCGCATTACGAACTTTAAACGCAGAGTCCGATAGCGAACGCTCTACGATGCCTTTTTCGAGCTTTCCTTCATTGTCAAGAACTCTGAGGGCTGTAGCTCGAACATCAGGCTCCGGATGTTCCAAATACTCAGTAACGAGCTGAAACTCTCCATTTAAAGAGAGTTCGATAATTCTTTGCCGAATTCGTGTGACATTAGCATCTTCGGATCCCTCATCAGGTTGTAAAGAAGCCATCGGCGTCAACTAACAAGAACATCTAACAGCACACGACCACCAATGACTACTAACCCTACACATGCCGCTAAAAGCAGTCCCATGATCCCGATGACTATAACAACACCAATAAGACTTCCTACTCGCTGCCACCACCTGATACGAGCCCCTATCCCTGTAACTGCCCGATGTTTGGCCAAAGGGTCACGCTGAGCGAAAAGTTTAGAGATCGGCCTTCTGGGTGTACTAAGCATTTATCCCTCTCAACGATTACCCATATTCTACTTGTAGAGCCATTTTTTTTATAACAAACCAAATATTAATAGTTCCTGCAATGGAATATCACGCATCACGTGGCAAAGTGTATTGCGTGAAACTTTTCTGGAGAAGTGAGTGGATACCGAAGACCCAATAGAGGAACCAAATTCAGATATAGATAGAGAAGTGCCTTCTATAAAAGTTCGTAAATTCAAAACGAGCTACTCCATTATCCCCCTTGGGATATTTCTCCTTGTTATCGCTGCTGTACTAGTTATTCGCTTTGCTCCTGCATCATGGGTGAGTGATGACAGCTACATACTTTCGCCAGGAAGCGCAAACAACACGGCGCAAGCAATCATCGTTGACGGAACAGACACATACCCACCTGAAGGAGAAATCGCATACACCACTGTTTCAATTAAACGCGAAACCACAATCTGGCAATGGTGGAAGGCTAAAAGAGATAAAACGAAACAGCTCATAAGCCCCTCTGTCATAGATGGCAACAGAACCGTCAGTGAAACACGAAAAGTAACCCAATTTCAGATGGATCAATCTCAAAGCACCGCAGCGCTCGTAGCACTCAATTTCCTAGGGTACGAAATAGTCCCAGAAGTTGACGGGGCATTTGTCATCCGACTCGTCGAAGGAAGCCCAGCCGAAAAATCCCTACAGCTAGGTGACCTCATCGTTGATGTCAACGGAGAAAAAGTTCAAAATTCCGAAGACCTAGGGAACCTCATCCAAGAAAAACAACCAGGAGACGCCGTCGAAATCACGTACCTGCGGTCACCATCTGCCCTCGGTGGCTCAGGAGCAGATGAAAATGCGTCGTCAACAACCGAAACCATCACACTCGCAGAACACCCAGAAAAACAAGGAGTAGGGTTCCTAGGGGTAGTCATTGAGACACCTGTACGCGCAGACGTTCCCTTCGAAATAACCATTGACGTAGGCAACGTCCGTGGCCCCTCCGCAGGTCTAGCATTTTCCTTATCAATTCTTGACGTCATAACAGAGGGAGAACTCACCGGAGGCCTCCGAATAGCCACTACTGGAACCATCGACCGATATGGCTATGTCGGCCCAGTAGGTGGGGTTCCACAAAAAACAGAAGCCGCGATTCAATCAGGCATAGACCTATTCCTCGTCCCCCCAGCCGAATATGCTGCCGCTTTAGAAATAGCTAATGAAAGAATGAACATTAGATGTGTCCAAACCTTTACGGACGCCATTCTAGTACTAAGCGAATATGGCGGGAACGGCATTGAAATAGCTGAACAAGCAGGGGAATCAAACCTAGAATTCTCTGACAGCCCAATAGATGAAGAAGACGGCATCACAACCTGTTCCGAGGCAGAGTCAGCAAACAATAGCTGAGCTGGGCCTAAGCGCACATCATGACGGTAGGATAACCCTATGACGCCAGCAGCGTCGAAAATCATCGAGCATGGGACAATAAGCAGAAAATGACCGATATCAGTGGGGTACCTTCGTCAGGGCAGCGCAGAAGATTCTCGCGCCGGGCACGAACGTTTCTGATCCTCGGCATAGTCGCACTCATAGTCCTCATAGTCTCACTCAGAGGCATCGCCGGTTTTTATACAGACTACTTATGGTTTGACTCCCTAGGCTTTAGTTCAGTGTGGAGAAGAGTTCTCCTAACAAAATTTGCTCTAGCCGGCATCTTTATGGGATTCACTTTTCTTCTCTTATGGGCAAATTTGTATATCGCAGAACGAATAGCTCCCCAAAATAGACCTGAAGGTCCCGAAGAAGCACTCGTAAGTCGATACCACGAAACAATTGGATCACGTTCAGGTCTGATACGTATAGCCGTCTCAGCACTCTTCGCTCTTTTCCTTGGTGTAGGAACAGCAGGCCGCTGGCAAGACTGGATTCTCTTCAGAAACAGGGAAGATTTCGGAATTAAAGACCCTCAATTCAATATCGACATCGGGTTCTACGTCTTCCAACTTCCATTCATCCAATTCCTCATTAATTGGTTCTTTACTGCCTTTATAGTTGTCCTCGTCATTACATCAATCGCCCACTATCTCAATGGCGGGATAAGAGTCAACACACCTGGAAGTCGAGTAACAGCCCCAGTAAAAGTTCACATTTCAGTGCTTCTCGCCGTCCTCGCACTAATCAAGGCAGCTGATTACTGGTACCAGAGATACTCCCTAAACTTCTCCGGCCGCGGAATCGTTGATGGTGCTAGCTATACAGACGTCAGCGCCAAACTACCCGCTATCAAACTCCTTATACTGATTTCTTTAGCTGCCGCAATACTCCTTATCATCAATATATGGAGACGAGGCTGGGTACTACCAGTAGTCTCTGTCGGCTTATGGGCATTCGTCGCAATAGCAATCGGAAGCATCTACCCAGCAATATTTCAACGATTCGTAGTAGAGCCCTCAGAGTCTTCAAGAGAATCTGAATACATAGATAGAAACATAGAAGCAACTCGCCAAGCGTACGGCTTACAAGTTTCTGCAGGATCTGACGGAAACATTGAAGAACGAACGTTCACTCCCAACGTTGAAGATGGACTCACCATGGACATTCTGGAGCTGAACGCATCTACCCTAAACAACCTTCGGCTCCTCGACCCAAGCATTGTTCCACCCACATACCAAGCTCTAGAAGTTGAGCGAGAACAGTTCCGATTCTCAAACGATCTAGATGTAGACCGATATGAAGTAGATGGCGATATCCGCACCGTTGTTATCGCTGCCCGAGAACTTAATCTTGATGGCGTGAATTCTGGCTGGGAAAATCAACACGTCTCGTTCACCCACGGATACGGTATTGCCCTTGCCCCAGCGAACACGGTTACATCACAAGGCGAACCCGATTTCGTTATCGGCGGACTCCCCACAGAAGTCAATACAGACCGCATCAACGTCGAGCTAGATCAGCCAAGAATTTATGTCGGGGAAGAACTCGACAGTTATGCGATTGTCAATACAGACAGATGTGAAATTGACTTTGCATTAACCGGTACAGAATCGCTCGAAACCACAACAGAAACGAACGAAAATTCATGCGCCGGCAGCGACGGGTCTGGCGAGAACCTGTTATTCGAATACGACGGAGATGACGGGGTAAAGGCAGGAGGATTTTTTCGACGTATAGCCTTTGCTCTACGGTTCGGGGATTTAAACCCCATCTTCTCAGGATTAATAAACAATGACTCCAAATTCCTCTACAACCGAGATGTATCAGATAGGGCAAAAGAGCTCGCCCCGTTCCTAGATTACGATTCTGATTCCTACCCAGTAATCGTTGATGGTCGCATCAAATTCATCCTTGACGCATACACCACATCCAATAGATACCCATACTCGCAGTCTGCAGATGACAATTCCGTACCTCTAAGCAGCGGCCTAACTAACGAATTCAACTATGTCAGAAACTCCGTCAAAGTTGTCATCGATGCCTACAACGGCGATGTCACATTTTACGTAATCGATGAGGACGACCCAATCATCAAAGCGTATATGAAAGCGTTCCCAAATCTCTTCACTCTTGCATTCCCCTCCGAAGGAACAGATGAGGGAATGCCTGAAGCTATTGCGGAACACCTGCGCTACCCAGAAGACCTCTTCAAGGTCCAGACAAATATGTGGGGAAGGTACCATCTCGATGACGCAAATGACTTCTACGAAGCAGCAGGAGCATGGGTCGTTTCTCTTGATCCAGGTGATGACTTAGATAACGCCCCAACCGCCATCATCACAGAATCAGGATTCGTCACATTCGCATCAGGAAAAAGAATGGACCCCTACTACGTGCAGATGCAACTTCCAGGTGAAACATCACAGGAATTCGTCTTGCTTCGTCCATTCGTCCCACGTTCAAGCGACGATAGCCGGCAGCAACTTGAAGCATTTATGGTCGCCCAGACAGACGAACAAGGCCAAAGCCGAATTGTCGCCTACACAGTGCCTGGATTAAAGGTTGACGGGCCAGTAATCGCCAATAGAAGCATGCTCGCAGACCCAGAAGTAGCTGAAACAACCACACTCCTTGGCCAAAGAGGCTCAGGCGTAAAACTCGGAAACATGCTACTCGTTCCACTAGACGGAGGAGACAACGAGGATGCTCTCCTCTACCTCAGGCCGCTCTATGTAGAAGCGAGCGGAAGCCAGCCAGCAGTCCAGCAAGTCATTGCAGCATATGGCGAAAGCGTACGCATATGCGCAACCGTTGAACTTGTCCTCGGAGCGCTGCTACTTCCAGAAAACCAGCTAGGAGACAACTGCGAAAATGTCACTCCAGTTTCACTGACAGGAACCCCTTCGCC
>Ga0208261_1000291_pt1 | contig 20682 bp, 19 predicted proteins | sample Knorr_S7_td_DCM__FD_185595 | JGI IMG/M metagenome (GOLD analysis project Ga0208261, IMG submission 185595) | Marine microbial communities from Southern Atlantic Ocean transect - Knorr_S7_td_DCM_ad_131m_LV_B (SPAdes) (version 3) | ecosystem: Environmental > Aquatic > Marine > Oceanic | place...
AAGATAAATGAATTTCTGAGCGAGGAAGAAATAAAGAAGCTTTTAACAAATGATGATATAAAAGATAGTATTGATTGGATTTATAAAAATAAGTTTAAAATTTAATTCTTACTTTTCTTTTGAACATAAATACTTTATTTAATATTTAATGCCTTTAGAAAAAAAAATAATTGAAGAACTAATTAAAAGTTCTATTCCAGACGCTAAAGTAATAATTGAGGATTTAAGAGGTGATGGGGATCATTATAGCGCAACAGTTATTTCAAAAACTTTTGATGGAAAAAGTAAGATAGAGCAACATAAAATGGTATATAACTCTTTAGAAGGTAAAATGGGTAAAGAATTACATGCTTTAATGTTAAAAACAAAATTGGAGTAAAATATGAATGATATTAATATTGACGTTACAGAAAGTATAAATAATGAATTAAATACCAATGATGTTGTTTTATTTATGAAAGGTACACCTGATTTTCCTATGTGTGGATTCTCAGCTGCTACAGTACAAGTTTTAAAAAACCTAGGAATTAGCTTTAGCAGTATTAATGTTTTGGACAGTAATGAAATGAGAGAAGGAATAAAAAAGTTTTCCGATTGGCCAACTATTCCTCAATTATATGTTAAAAAAGAATTTATAGGAGGATGTGATATTGTTAAGGAAATGTATGAAAGTGGAGAGCTTCTAGAATTATTAAATTCAAGAGGAATACAAGTTAACCCTTCTTAACTTTGAAAAAAAATAATCTTTTAAAAGGGATTTTTTTTACTTCCTTTGCTTCTACTTTTTGGGGAATACCTCAACCATTAATTTTTAACCAAATAAAATATATTCCAGCATTAGAAGTAGTTAGTCATCGAGCATTGTGGTCTTTTATATTTCTTTTTCTTATAATTACATTCATTGGAAGAATTAAAGATTTTTTTTTAATATTCTATTCTTATAAAATTCTAGTCATTTTAAGTATTAGTGCTATTTTAATTTCTATTAATTGGATAGGTTTTATTTTTGCCGTAAGTTTCAATAGAATTCAAGATGCATCAATGGGTTATTTTTTAACTCCTCTAGTAAGTATTAGTTTGGGATATTTTTTTTTAAATGAAAAAATATCAAAAGCTAAATTCATATCAATCTTATTGATGCTTTCTGCAATATTTTTTTTAATTATTAGCTTAAAAACGTTGCCCATCCTTGCTATTGTAATTGGAACTTCATGGGGGTTATATGGTTTATTAAAGAAAAAAATAAATATTTCATCTGAAATAGGTCTTTTATATGAATCATTTTTAATATCTATTTTAGCTTTGCCATATATAATTTATATCGATTATATTAACTTGGGATTTTTTCTAAATGAATCAACAAATACAAATTATTTATTAATTTTAACAGGTGCAATAACTGTATTTCCTTTGTTTCTATTTAATCAAGGTGTAAAATTTATTACATTGGGTTTTGCAGGAGTTATTTTTTATCTAGCACCAACACTTCATTTCTTTACTTCAGTATTTATTTTAGATGAAACTTTAAGTTTATCTAAACTGATTGTTTTTATAATAATTTGGGTTGGAGTATTAATTTTTATTATAGATGTTTTAAGAAATGAAAATAAATCTATCTAGAATAATACTCAATAACTAAATTAGGCTCCATAGTTACTGGGTAAGGTACATCATGAATTAAAGGAGCTCTTAAAAATCTACCTTTAAATTCTTTTATATCAACTTCAAGGTATTCAGGTATTTCTCTTTCTTGAGAAACAATTGCTTCTTGAACTAAATTCATCTCTTTTGATTTGTCTTTTAAAGAAATTTCATCACCATCTTTAACAGTATATGATGGAATATTAACTCTTTTTCCATTAACTTTAACATGTCCATGGTTAACAAATTGTCTGGCAGAAAAAATTGTTGGTACAAATTTCATTCTATAGACAATAGCATCAAGTCTTCTTTCTAAAAGTTCAATTAAAATTTCACTAGTATCACCTTTAATATTAGATGCTTTTTTATATATTCGTCTGAATTGTTTTTCTGTTAAATCACCATAATAAAAACGTAGTTTTTGTTTAGCAAATAATTGATTTCCGTAATCAGATAATTTTCTTCTTTGACCTGATACACCATGTTGGCCTGGTCGAGAGTTTCTATTATTGTATGGACTTTTTGGTCTGCCCCAAAGATTACAACCTAATCTACGGTCTATTTTGTATTTAGCAGCTATTCTTTTTGTCATATATATCTCGCGGATATATAGAGATATAATCTTACATGTCAATTCTATATTATTAAATATTTGACTATTTTCTTAGCTTTTTTATCATTCCCCAAAGAGTTTGAATTTCAATTTTACTTAGAGAAGACCTTAAAAACAATGTTTGTATATTTTCAAACATTTTTTTACTTTTATTTTTTGGATGTAAAAAACCTACTTCTTCTAATTCATCTTTTAAAAAATTCATAAAGTATAAAAAATCTTTATTTAAAGCTTTTTTTTCAATTATTATATTTTTATTATTTAATCTCTTATTTTGTTGAAAAAAATCTCTCCAACAATAACACATTAATAAAACAGCATGTGATAAATTTAAAGATTGATTAGATTTTGATGTATCAATTGTGAAAATTATATCTGCTAGTTTCAAATCTTCATTAGATAGACCAGAGTTTTCAGGGCCAAAAACTATAGCTACCTTTTTAGTTTTAGGAAAATCTGTAAATAACCTATTCACATTACTAAGACTTGGCTTATTTAAAAATCTTCTTCTATTGGAAGTAGCTACAACATAACTAAAATTTTCTAATGCTTTATCTAAATTATTATAAATCTTAGCATTTAAAATAATTTTTTTAGAATTAGCAGAAGATTTTATAGCTAAGTTATTAGGCCATCCTTCTCTGGGATTAACAACTAATAATTTATTTAATCCAAAATTGTCCATAGCTCTTGCAACCATGCCAATATTTTCTGGGAGTTGAGGCTTAACTAAAACTATAGAAGGTTTAATAATTTTCACAATTAAGATTTTAGATCATGAAATAACTTATAAGTAATACTATCATAGATAGCATTGTAAGAAGCATCAATAATATTTGGAGATACTCCTATTGTTGTCCAATGACGATTACTATCATCAGTTGATTCAATTAAAACTCTTGTAACTGCTCCTGTTCCTTTGTCAGAAGATAAGATCATTACTTTAAAATCTGTTAACTTTAAATTCTTTAAAGTTGGATAAAAACTAATCAAAGCTTTTCTTAAAGCACTGTCAATTGCATTTACAGGACCATTTCCAACTCCAACTGTCATTCTTTCTTCATCTGCAACATGAACATTAATTGTAGCTTCAGATTCTGTTATAAGTTGACCTTTTGCATTCCATCTTCTTTCATCTGTAACTCTAAATTTTTGAAGAGAATAGAAATCAACTATTTCTCCTATTTCTTTTCTAACTAAAACTTCAAAACTAGCTAGAGCAGTATCGTAAGAAAAACCTTCAGATTCTTTTTCTTTAATAATTCTAAGGATATTATTAATTTTATCATCTGAAAGATTAATTGACATTTTATTTAACTGAGTAATTAAATTCGATTTTCCTGCTTGATCTGAAATAATAACGTTTCTAGAGTTTCCAACTATAGCTGGATTAATATGTTCATAAGTTTCTGGATTTTTTTCTACAGCTGATGCGTGAAGTCCTCCTTTATGAGAAAATGCATATTCTCCTACATAAGGGCTTTGTTTTTTTGAAGGGGCATTCAATATTTCATCAACTAATCTAGATAATTTAGTAATATCACTTAGTTTATCTTTATTAATATTTGTTTTATAATCAGTTTTAAGAACTAATGTAGGAATAAGAGAGATTAAATTTGCATTTCCACATCTTTCTCCTAGTCCATTAATTGTACCTTGAATTTGCTTTGCACCTGCATTTATTGCAGCAAGAGAATTTGCTACGGCATTTTCTGTATCATTATGAGCGTGAATACCAATATTTTTTCCAGGTATTTCTTTTGTAACCTTAGAAACAATTTCGAAAATTTCATTGGGTAATGTTCCCCCGTTAGTGTCACATAAAACTATCCATCTAGCACCTGACTCATAAGCTGCCATTAAACATTCAATAGAGTATTTCTCATTATATTTAAATCCATCAAAAAAATGTTCTGCATCAAATATTGCTTCTTTATTTTTTTTGGCTATTTCTTTAATGCTTTCTGATATCATTAGTAGATTTTCATTCTTATCTATTGATAAAGCCTCAGTAACTTGGAACAATGAAGACTTGCCTACTAAACAAACAGATGTAGCTTTAGAGTTTATTAAAGTATTAAGTCCAGGATCATTGGCAGCACTTTTGCTTGGTCTTCTAGTCATGCCAAAAGCTGTAAAAGATGAATTATTAAATTTTATATCTCTATTAAAAAATTCATCATCAGTTGGATTTGCACCAGGCCAACCTCCTTCAATATAATCAACACCTAATTCATCTAAAGCATTAGCAATAATCATTTTATCACTAACAGTAAAATTTACTCCAGTTGTTTGTTGACCATCTCTTAAAGTGGTATCAAATAAATAAATCTTATTTTCCATTATTTTAGGCCTGCTAAATGAAAAGATAATTAATGTCGAGTTAATTCAAAATTTAATGATTTATTTTAAGTAATTACACCTAATTTCTTCATAATATTGTTTTTTGTAAGTAAGGGAAGTAAGAATTTTAACTCAGGTCCCTTTGCTTTTCCAGTTAATGCCATTCTTAAAGGCATAAACAAATCTTTTCCTTTTTTCCCAGTTTTTTTATTTATCTCCAAAATCCATTCATCCCAACTATCAATAGTATATGGTTCTTTAGGCAATAAATCAGCAGCATCTTTTAAAAATTCTTTATCTTCTGCATAAAATGATTTTTCTGTTTTAATAATATTGTACCATTCTAAACATTCTGAGAAAAAATTTATATTATTCTTAACAAAATTCCAAAAATCATTATTGGCATGTATTCCTAAATCAAGAAATTTATTTTTTACATCTGAATATGTATATTTTTGTAATATTTCTTTATTTAATAATTTTAAAACTTCAATTGAAAATTTGGGGGAAGAATTTGAAATATTAGATATATTATAATTATTTATTAATTTAGTTACATCTGTTTCACTACTAATATTAGAGCTTGTACCAACACTTAAAAGATAATTTAATATTGTTAAGCTTTCGAATCCTGTTTCTCTAAGTTTTTCAATTGACAAACTACCTAATCTTTTTCCAAATCCTTTTCCATTTTCATCAGTTAAAAATGGGTGATGTCCAAAAGTTGGAATAGTTGAATTTAAGGCTTCAAAAATTTGTATATGAAATGCTGTATTTGAAATATGATCCTCACCTCTAATAATTTCTGAAACTCCTTCTTCAATATCATCTATTACAGAAGGCAAATGATATAATAAAGTTTCATCCTCTCTAATTAATACAGGATCACTTAAATTTTTACTTTCAAATGATACTTTTCCTTTTATCAAATCATTCCATTCAATAGTTTTATTTTCAAGTTTGAACCTCCAATGTGGTTTTTTACCTGATTGCAAAAGATTTTTAATTTCAGTTTCAGTTAGATCAAGAGAACTTCTATCATAAATAGGTGGTTTGCCAGAAGTAAGTTGTGATTTTTTTTTAAGTGATAGTTCTTCTTGGCTTTCAAAACATGGGTAAAGTCTATTATCCTTTTTTAATTTTTCTATACTTTTATCATATATTTTTTTTCTATCAGATTGATTAAATGATTTATTCCAACTAATTCCAAGCCAACTTAAATCTCTTTTAATTTTTTCTTCATATTCTTTCTTGCTTCTTTCTATGTCAGTATCATCAATTCTTAAGATAAAATTTCCTTTTTTATTATTTATATAAGCCCAATTTAAAACTGCTGATCTAGCATTTCCAATATGAATTAAACCAGTTGGACTAGGGGCAAACCTGGATAAAGAATTCATTTTATTTTTCAAATTTACAAACTGGAATTGATATCATTTTATGTAAGTTTTGTTCTCTAATTTTATTATATTTTTCAAAATGAGGACTATCTTTATTTTCCATAGCTTCCTCTATTTCCTTATAGGTTAATCCAAGTTGAGATTCATCATTTCTGCTATCATCCCACAAACCATCTGTGGGCGGAGCGTTTACTATGTCTTTATTAATTTCTAACTCTTTTGCCATTTCCCAAACTTGAGATTTTGTACAATCTGCAATTGGTGAAATATCTACACCTCCATCTCCATATTTAGTATAAAAACCAACACCAAAATCTTCTACTTTATTTCCGGTTCCTACTACTATGCCATTACTAGATTGTGCAATTTGATACAAAGTAGTCATTCTGAGTCTTGAACGAGAATTTGCAAATGCTAATTTATTCTCATATTCTCTCATTTCTTTTTCAAAAGAATTAAAAACATGATCTAATTCTATAATTTTTGTTTCAACATTATTGTATTTACTTTTTAACCATTCCAAATGCTGTAAACTTAAATTGTGTTGTTCACTATTTTGCCTTATTGGCATTGATACTGCAATTGTTTTTAATTTTGTTTTTGCCGATAAAGTACTTGCTACCGCAGAATCAACTCCCCCTGATACTCCTATGATCAAAGAAACTGGATTATACTTAACTTTGTCTGAGTAACCTTTTATCCAATCAACTATAAATTCTATTCTCTCGTTAACTAACATACTATTTAATATATAAATGTTATTTTATAGATTGGAAGACTGCTGTAATCTAATTCTTTCATCTTTTAAAAAATCTGAAAGAATAAAAGCCAATTCTAAAGATTGGGAAGCATTTAATCTTGGATCGCAGTAAGTATGATATCTGCTTTTTAAGTCATCTTCAGTAACTTCTCTAATTCCACCTATACATTCGGTTACATCTTGACCAGTCATCTCTAGATGAATTCCGCCAGGGTATGTTCCTTCTGAACGATGAATCTTAAAGAACTGCTCTATCTCTGAAATTATATTAGTTAGTGGTCTAGTTTTATACCCTGTATTAGACTTAATAGTATTTCCGTGCATAGGATCGCAAGCCCAAACCACCTTATAATCAGTTTTACTAACCTCTCTAATTATTTGAGGCAAGATTGAAGAAATTTTATCTGCTCCCATACGACATATTAAAGTAACTCTTCCAGGAATATTATTTGGATTAACAACTTCAATAATTTTTAAGAGCTCATTAACCTCTGTAGAAGGTCCTACTTTTATACCTATCGGATTTTCTATACCTTTAATAAATTCAATATGAGCGCCATCAAGTTGTCTTGTTCTGTCTCCTACCCACAGCATATGAGCAGATACGTCATACCAAAGGCCAGTAGTACTATCTACTCTAGTCAGCGCTTCTTCATAAGGGAGTAATAAAGCTTCATGACTAGTATAAAAATCTGTTTCATTCATTTGACGAACATTTTCATCATTTATTCCACAAGCTTCCATAAAAGTTAGACATTCATCTATTCTATTTGCCATATCTTCAAATCTTTTTTTATACTGATTGTCATCTGCAAAACTCAAATTCCATTGATGAATTTGTTTTAAATTTGCAAAACCTCCTTGAGCAAATGCTCTCAATAAATTAAGAGTAGCTGCTGACTGATTATAAGCTTGTATCAATCTTTTTGGATCAGCAGTTCTAGATTTTTCATTGAAATCAATACCATTTATAATATCGCCTTTATATGATTCTAATTCTAAATTATCTAACTTTTCTGTATCTTGGGATCTCGGTTTTGCAAACTGACCAGCAATACGACCAACTTTTACAACTGGGCAAGAAGCACCATAAGTTAAAACTACAGCCATTTGTAACATAACTTTAAAAGAGTCCCTGATATTATTAGGATTAAAATCTGCAAAACTTTCAGCACAATCACCACCTTGAAGTAAAAATGCTTTTCCGTTAGCGACATCTCCTAATTGCTTTAGTAAATTTCTTGATTCACCTGCGAATACTAAAGGTGGATATGCATTAAGTTTATTAGTAATTAGATTTAATTCTTTTTCATCAGAATAATTAGGCAAGTGTTTTGCCTTTTTTTCTCTCCAAGAGCTAGGTTTCCAATTTTTATTCATATTTATAAGTGCGTAATAAACTCTAAAGAATCTTGAAACAAGTCCAATATAATTATTTTTTTCGCCGTTTTCTAAGAATTTTTAGATCAGATCTCTCAAGTGCTAAATAATTAGCTGGTATATTTCTAGTAACAACACTTCCAGCTCCTATTGTAGCTTTTCTTCCAATAGTAATAGGCGCTACCAAAGAGCTGTTAGAACCAACAAAAACTTGATCCTTAATAATAGTTTTATTTTTTTTCTTTCCATCATAATTACAAGTAATGGTTCCTGCTCCAACATTTACATTGTTCCCCAAATGTGAGTCCCCAATATAAGATAAGTGACTAATAGAATTTTTATTTCCAATAACAGAATTTTTTATTTCTACAAAATTGCCAATTTTTGTATTTTTTCCAATTTTAGATTTTGGTCTTATTCTTGCACTAGGTCCTATTGAAGAATTTTCTCCAATAGAACACTCTTCAATAACGCTATAACTTTTAATTAATACATTTTCATTAATCAGTACTCTTGGTTTAAAAGTTACAAAAGGTTCTATTATGGATCCTTTTTTAATTTTTGTATCTACACACAAACGTATAGTTTCTGGTTGTTGTAAAATCACACCATTCTTAATAATATTTGCTTTAAGTTTTTTTTGAAGTATTTTATCAACTAATATTAAATCATCTATAGTATTAATGCCTAATGTTTCTTCTTTAGGACAAATAATATAACTAAAACTCTTCCCTAAATTATTAAATATTTGAAATATATCTGGTAAGTATTTTTCCTTTTTTAAATTTTTATCAGAAATTTTATTAATATTGCTAAATAATAATTTAGCATTGCATAACATTACTCCTGAATTACAAAGCAATATTTTTTTTTCAGTTAAAGAAGTATTTATTTCCTCAACGACAGAAATAATTTTTTTATCTATTGTCTTCACTCTGCCATATCCATAAGGGTTATTGGTCTTAAAAGCTATCATTGATCCTATGGATCCATTTTTAACATAATTATTAAAAAGTTTTGTAATTGTAGTAGAAGATAGCAGAGGAACATCACCAAATAGAATTAAAACATTTTTATTTTTAATATATTTTTTGGCACAAACTATTGCATCTGCTGTACCCTTTTGATTTTTTTGTAATACACATTTTGCATATGGAAATTTATTTTTAATTTCAATGATATTTTCTTTATTACAAACAAAAACAACTTCTTTATTAGAAATTTTTTTTGCTACCTGATAAACATGGCTAATAATTTCAATTCCTGCAAGGTCTTGAAAAATTTTAGATTTTTTATGCTTAAATCTTGTACTCTTTCCAGCAGCTAAAATTACAGTAGTTATTTTTTTCATTTTAAGTTGGCAAAATTTAGAAATTTCTTATAATTTCATTACCAACATTAATAATTTCTTTAGAAGCATCTGAGGTAACACTTATATCAACTACTCCCCTACCAACTGAAAATGTTTCGGCATAAATTATTTTACCAGAAACTCTAGATCTTGCAATTTTTGCTCCAGCGTATCTCAATCTCATAATCATAGCTTCTGTTAACTTTGCTCTTGGCATAACTCTATTTAAGATAACAGTTGTTTTTTTTCTTTCTTCTTTAGCTACATTTAAAAAAGGAATTGTAGCCATAAGATCTAATGGACTAGGTTGAACAGGAACAAAAATATAATCTGATGATTTGACGATTTGTATTGTTTCAAAAGTAATTGAAGGAGGGCTATCTATAATAATAAAATTATATTTTCTTTTAATTTTTTTTAGATCTTCCTTTAAGTTTCTTGGATCGAAAGCATAGCTATCAATACCCGTAGGCTCTTCTCCATAATATTTTTTTCTAGCATCTAGCCAATAAGTAAGACTTTTTTGTGCATCAGCATCAATAACAGCAACTTTATAATCACTATTTGCCCATAATACTGCTAAATTTGCAGATAATGTAGTTTTACCTGATCCACCTTTTTGATTAGCAAATGATATAATTTTACCCATATTAAAACTTGTTAAAAATTTGTAAGACAATAACAATTTTATGTCTATATAAATTCTATAAATAAGACAAAATATTATGAAAAAAATGTTAGAATTAGCAAAAAAAACCTTGAAGAAGGGTGGATTAGTTATTTTTCCTACAGAAACTGTTTATGGACTAGGAGGAGATGCAACAAATAATATAGCTCTTAAAAAGATATTTAAATTAAAAAAAAGACCTAGAAATAACCCTCTTATATGTCATTTTAAAAATATAAAAGAGGTTAAAAAAAATTGTAAAATAAAAACATTAGATGAAAAATTAATTAATTTATTTTGGCCAGGTCCTTTAACATTAATTTTAGAAAAGAAAAAAACAAGTTCAATTAGTCCATTAGTTTCAAATAGTATGAATTTCATTGGATGCCGCATACCAAATAATAAAACTGCTAAAAGTTTGTTAAATCTACTTAATTTTCCTATAGCAGCTCCTAGTGCTAATATTGCAACAAAAATTTCTAGCACTCACCCTTTACATTTACTAAAATATTTTAAGAAAAAAGTTTTTATTTTAGATGGCGGTAGATCTAAATTAGGACTTGAATCAACAGTCATAAAAACTTTTAATAAACATATAAAAATATTAAGATTAGGAAGTATTAGTATAGAAGAAATAAAATCTAAATTACCTAATGTGAAAATAATTATCTCAAATAATAAATCAATAATTTCTCCAGGAAATCAAAAAAAACATTACGCTCCTAACTTACCAATAAGAATAAATGTTAAAAAAATAAATAAGAATGAAAGTTTGTTAAATTTTGGAAATAATAATCTTAAATCTAATATTTGTGAGTATAACCTTAGCTTTTCAGGTAATTTAAAGGAAGCAAGCAAAAATTTTTTTTATTATTTGCATCTTCTTGATAATACTAAATGTTCTAAAATTGCTGTTGCACCTATACCTAATTATGGATTAGGAAAAACCATTAATGATAAATTAAAAAGAGCCTCTTATAATAAAAATAATTAAAATTTATATTTTATTGAGTCTCTTAGTTTATAATAAAAAATAGCTGAAGAATAAATAGGTCTTCTAAAAAAATCTCCTCCTGGAATTATTAGATGTTTTATATTAGAGAATAAATCAAACCTTTCTGATTTTCCATCAATTTTTTCAGAAATCAATTTTCCTGCAAATGTGCTTAAGGCAAGTCCATGACCAGAATAACCTTGTGCATAAATTAATTTATTATTCATTAAAGTGCCAAAATGAGGAAGTCGATTAATAGTAATAGCTAAAGTTCCACCCCAAGCAAAATCTATTTTGCAATCTTTAAGTGTAGGAAATACTTTATCCATTCTATTTTTAACAAAATTTTTAGAATTTTTCACAAACATAGAAGAATAAGTTTCTCCACCTCCAAAAATCAATCTCCAATCTTCTGAAAATCGGTAATAATCTATTATAAATCTAGTATCACATACAGCATGATTATTTTTTATAAGTTCTCTAGCTTTTTTTTCTCCTAAAGGTTCTGTTGCAATTACGTAATTATTTATAGGCATAAACCTTTGTCTAATATTGCTAAGTAAATTATCTAAATATCCATTACAAGCTACTACCACCCTTTTAGATTTAATTTTTTTTAGATTTGAATAGCAATACATAGAATCTTCATGCTCTATTATTTTAGTTATAGGTGTGTTTTCAAAAACTTTTATTTTTGTAGAGTTGATTTGATTTGTTATACCTAGTAAAAATTTTAAAGGATTAATATGATAACTACCATAATTAATTAATCCAGATTCATATATATTAGATTGAATTTCATCTTTTATTTGAATTTTGTTTAAAAGTTTTAAATTTGTATAATTATAAAATTTTTCTAGATGATTTTTTTCTTCTTCAAAATATTTTATATCTTTTTTAAAGCATCCTGCACTAATTACGCCATTTTGTAAATTGCAATCAATTTTATATTTATTTATTAAATCAATTGAATATTGCACTGCTTCTAAGCCAAAATTCCAAAATTCCCTCGCAGTTTCAAATCCTAATTTCTTTTCAAGAAAAAATTGATCTTTTCGCATCCCATTACCTAACTGACCGCCATTTCTTCCTGAAGCGCCCCAGCCAATTAATCTTGATTCACATAAAGCTACAGAATATCCTTTATTGACTAAGTTCAACGCACTTGATACTCCTGTTAACCCTCCTCCAACAATACAAATATCAACCTCTAAATAATCTTCTAAAAAATCTTCTGAAGAATAGGGTTTTATAGAATGTCTATAATAACTTTCTTTTTCATTATCATGTTGTTCATAGGTCTTTTTTTTGTTAAATAACATAATAATATGAAACAATAATATCGTAATTCCTTTTCAAAACAAGAATTACATATTTCAAATTTAAATAATCATTATGTCTGAAAATTTTCAAAATTGGATTAAAGAGAATTCTATTACTGAGGTTGAGTGTTTAGTGCCTGATTTAGGAGGTATTGCTAGAGGTAAAATTCTTCCTTCCAATAAATTTCTAAAAGGTATGGAGAATGACAGTCATAGATTGCCTCAATCAGTATTTATTCAAACAATTTCTGGGGGTTATGCGAATGAAGAAGAAGATCTCCCAAATGATGTCTACAACCCTACAGATATTGATGTCATTTTAAGGCCTGATTTTAATACAATAAGAAATGTGCCATGGTATGAAGATCCTACAGCCCAAGTAATTTGTGATGCAGTGAATTTAAATGGCTCTACTGTAATAAACTCTAGTAGGAGTGTTCTTAAAAAAATAATTAAACAATTTAATGATTTAGGGTACCAACCAATAGTTTCTCCTGAAGTTGAATTTTATTTAGTAAAACCTAATCCAGACTCAGATTATCCTCTAGAAGTTCCTATAGGACAATCTGGAAGAGAAGAAAAAGGGAAACAAGCATTTGGAATTGATGCAGTTAATGAATTTGATAATCTATTTGAAGATGTTTATAATTATTGTGAGCAACAAAATATAGAAATAGATACAATAAATCATGAAAGTGGTTCTGCCCAAATGGAAATTAATTTTCAACATGGGGATCCTTTAGAATTAGCGGACCAAGTATTTCTTTTTAAGAGAACTTTAAGACAAGCAGCTATTAAACATAAATTATATGCGACTTTTATGGCAAAGCCAATTGAGAATCAACCTGGAAGCTCATTACATTTACATCAATCATTGCTTAATGCCAAAAATAAAAAAAACGTTTTTTTTAATAATAAAAATACAATTTCTAATTTAATGAAAAATTATATTGGAGGATTGCAAGAATTCACCCCTAAATTAATGCCAATTCATGCTCCTAATATTAATTCATATAGACGTTTATTTGCTACTTGGGACGCTCCTAGAAATACAAACTGGGGCATAGGTAATAGATCATGTGGATTTCGAATTCCTTCAAATGAAGAATATAGTATGCGTATTGAAAATAGAATTTCTGGCTCTGATACCAACCCTTACTTAGTAATTGCTGCAAATCTAGCTGCTGGATATTTAGGAATTAAAAATAAAATTAAGCCATCTGCAGAAACCAAAAAAAGTGTATTTGGACAAAAGCAAAGCTCATTACCTACAACAATGGAGGAAGCTATCTCCTTGTTTGAAAAAGATGAACAAATTAACGAAGTATTTAATCAAAAATTTGTAAGAACTATAGCTGCAATTAGAAAAGTTGAAAATCAAGCATATCTTAAAGTTATTAGTTCTTGGGAGAGAGAATTTCTACTATTAAATGTCTAAGATATAGAAATTTCTAAATGCTTTAAATACCAAGATTTAAATTTTTCTAGACCTTTTTCCATTTCAGATAAAGGACCTGGTACATATTTTTTTGACAGAACCCCTTTTTGATTATTTTCAATTATCTTTTTATCAGCAATAGTTGTCAAATCCCACATCCATGTCATTTCTTCTAAATTATAATCTTTGCCCTCCTCTGCATCTTTGTGAACTAACCACATTAGTTCAACTTGTGTATGCAAAGAAGAAATAGGAATGAAGGTGAATAGTGTAGCAAAATCATTGCACATAAGTAAACTATTAAAAGGTGAAGTTCCAACAGATGTATAGCCACAATCATATTCTTTAAAATCTCCCATTAATTTTGAAACAGGTTTTCCAGATTTAGTTTCTGTAAACATTCCTTCTTTAAGAGGAGTTCTCTCAGCACTTCTAGAATAATCATTAAATTCACTTTCAGAATATTCTCCAGTAACATGACCCATTTTTTTAACTTTTTCATTCCAATTTTGTAAAATCTTATCAAATTTTTTTGATGAAGGGCCTGTATTACTTCCAGCTCCATAAGCAATGATATACTCTTTATCATGAACTTTACAATATTCTGGATGTGCAGGTTGACAGTGATAACATTCATGAAAATTATCTAATGTAAGTTTCCAATTTCCATTTGTTGGATACATCTGCCTATGAGCAATTTTAGCATTAGATAAACCATGTAATTTAATAAATTCTTTAGTAGGAGAAATAAATTCATTAAAATCATTTGGTTTATCTGACAAATTGATAAATATAAGTCCTTCAAAAATTTTTAAGTTACATTTATTTAAGGACCATTCTTCTTTGTTAAAATTATCATTCATCAACCTTGCAGACTTTATTGATCCATCTAAATTATAACTCCAAGCGTGGTAAGGGCAAACTAATAATTTTTTATTTCCTGACTCTTCTAAACAAATATGTGAACCTCTATGTCGACAGACATTATAATGGGCATAAATTTTATTATCTTTATCACGAATAATTATTATTGATTCTTTCCCTATATTAAAAAGAAAGAAATCACCATATTTTGGAATTCTTGAGGTATGACCCACAAATACCCATTGTTTAGAAAAAATATTTTTAATATCTAAATTAAAAATATAATCATCAACATAAAATTCTTGATCTAATGTGTAATTTGATTTCTGTTTCTTTATTAAATTTTTTAAATTATCATTATTCATTAATATATATATAATATTGATTGAATATCCATTCAATGAAATTTATAAGTATCTAATGGCAGGTTTATACCATCCGGATATATATAAATTTGAAAAACCTATAAATAGTTATTGGGAAACAACTGCTGATACAAAAAATCAATATAACAAATTGAAAGAAGATATTCATACAAATATATTGGTTATTGGAGGTGGTTATACAGGCATATCTTGTGCTTTAAGTTTATCAAAAAAATATAATGAAGAAGTTGTTTTAGTTGAAGCAGGTCATATTGGTTGGGGATCCTCAGCGAGAAACGCAGGTTTTTGCTGTATACCTCCTGCAAAAATGTCCGTATCAAAAATGTTTAAGAAATATGGAAAAGAAGAAACTAAGAAATTTTTTCAAAATACAATTGAAGGATCAAATTTTACAAAAGATTTAATATCAGAATACAATATTGATTGTGACTTAACTGGAAATTGTAATTATGAAGTTGCCCCACATCCTGACTACTTTCAATCCATTAAAAAAGAAGCAGATGTGTATAAAAAAGAATTTGGAATAGAAACAGAAATATATTCTCAATCAGAATTTAATGAAATAGGACATACAGGTGAAGAACAATTTGGGGCTTTTTCTTATAAACCTGGATTTGCAATTAATCCTTTAAAATTTTTACTTGGATTAGCTAAAGAAGCAAAAAAGTCTGGTGTTAAAATTTATCAAAAAAGCAAAGTTAGCAAAATAGAAAAAAAGAATGGAAAGTATAATATTATAATAAATGAAAACAAAATAACATCGAATAAAATAGTTATGGCCACTAATGGATTTTATAGAGATGACTTATTTCCAAAACTTAATAATAGAATACTTCCTGTAATATCTAATATTATTATTACAAAACCACTTACAAATGATCAAATTATGGCTCACAATTTTGTTACACACAACCCTATCTTAAATAATAGAAATTTACTTTTTTATTATAGATTATTAAAAGATAATCGTTTCTTATTTGGTGCTAGAGGTGATTTAGTTGGAAGTGAAGAGTCTTCTTTAATAAAATCAAAAAAAATGGAACAACAAATGAAAAAAGTTTTTCCTGAATGGAACAATGTTGAAATTGATTATCATTGGCGAGGTCTTGTGGCCGTAACTACAAAATTTACTCCTTCAATTGGAAAGTTAGATGATGATGAAATTTACTATAGTTTTGGTTATCAAGCAAATGGGGTTAATACTGCCCCTTGGTCTGGTAGTAAACTTGCAAATTTAATTGTATCAAATAGTAAAGAGCTTAATATTTCAAAATTTTATCAAGGATTACCAAAAAAGTTTCCTTTTCCAAAATTAAGACTATTTTATCTTAAGATGTATTTAGCATATCATTCATTAAGGGATAAATAAACTTATGAAAATTACCAGTTAGTTAATCTTATTAATGAAAACTTTTAAACCTTTATTATATCTAATGCCATATTTATGGCCTAAAAATAATAAAAATTTTAAAATAAGATTGATTTTAGCAATATGTTTTTTAATCTTTGCCAAATTAGCAAATGTTTCTGTTCCAATTTTTTTAGGGAAAGCCGTTGATTCATTAGATGGGCTTAATAAAAATTCTTTAATCATCTTTGTCCCTATAGTTTTTATTGCCGCTTATGGAATTGCAAGATTTTTGCATGTTGGTTTTGGTGAAATACGAGATGCTTTATTTGCAAGAATTGGACAAAATGCAATTAGAAGAGCTGCTTTAAAAGTATTTGAGCATCTTCATAATTTATCATTAAAATTTCACTTAAATAGACAAACAGGAGCTTTAAGTAGAATTATAGACAGAGGAATAGGTGCAATAGATTTTATACTTCGCTTTGTAACATTTAATATTTTTCCAACATTATTAGAAATGATTTTAGTTTGTCTTATTCTTTTAAATTTATTTAGTTGGTATTTCTCAATTATTACTTTTTTTGTAATCCTTTTTTACATATCTTTTACATTTATAGTGACAGAATGGAGAGTTCAAATTAGAAAAAAAATGAATGATGCTGATAATGTTAGAGGTCAAAAATCAATTGATAGTTTATTAAATTATGAAACAGTAAAATACTTTAATAATGAAAATTTTGAATCTTCAAATTATGATAAATCTTTAGAAGAATATGAAAAATTTGCTATCAAAAGTGCAATAAGTTTAAATTTTTTAAATTTAGGACAAGCATTAATTATCACTATTGGAATAATTGGAATGATGGTCCTAACCGTATATGAAATTCAATCAAATAAAATGAGTATTGGTGATTTCATTATAGTCAATACCTATTTAATTCAATTATCTATTCCCTTAAACTTTATAGGTTTTGTATATTGGCAAATCAAACAATCTTTAGTTGATATGGAAAATATGTTTACTCTTTTAAATGAAAAAACAGAAATAACAGACAATATTCATGCAAAAGATTTAATAATTTCAGATGCATCAGTTACCTTTAAAAATGTTTCTTTTCATTATGATGAAAAAAGAAAAATTATTAAAGATATATCTTTTAAGATTTATCCTAATCAAACTGTCGCAATAGTGGGACCTACTGGTGCAGGAAAATCAACAATAAGTAAAATTTTTTTTAGATTTTTTGATCCTATCTCTGGGTCAATATTAATTGATAATCAAGATATAAGAAAAGTAACACAAAAATCTCTTCGCGAACAAATTGCTGTAGTACCTCAAGATACTGTCTTATTTAATGAAACTTTATTTTATAATATTTCTTATGGCAATCCAAATTCCTCTAAAGAAGAAATTGTTCAAGTTACAAAAATGGCAAAATTACATGACTTTATTGAGAACCTACCTGATGGATATAATACTATAGTTGGAGAAAGAGGTTTAAAACTTTCTGGTGGTGAAAAACAACGAGTTGCTATAGCAAGAGCCTTACTAAAAAAACCTAAAATTTTCTTTTTTGATGAAGCCACTTCTTCGTTAGATACAAAAACAGAAAAAGAAATTCAAAATAATCTAGAACATTTATCAAAAAATATAACAACCATAATAATAGCTCATAGACTTTCTACTGTTAAAAATGCTGATAATATAATTGTATTAGATAATGGAGAAATAGCTGAGACAGGAAATCACAGAAGATTATTAGAGCTTAATGGTTTATATTCAAACCTTTGGAAACAACAAGAAAAAAACTTTAAAGATAAGTAATGAAAAAAAAGATGATTTTTTTTTTAGAAAATGTACAAGTTGTAAAATTTCAAATAACTAAATGAGCACACCTAAAGAAAAAAAATTTTACATGCCTCCTGAATGGCATCCACATACATGTTGTTGGATGCAATGGCCTTATAATAATCCTAAACATGATGGATATGGGACTGTTCCCTCTTGGTCTCATTTTGATTTTGACAAAGGTCGACTAGCATGGTCTAATGTGGCTAATTCTATTGCTAAATTTGAAAAAGTTAAAATGATTGTTCATCCTGATGAAATATCAAAAGCAAAGAAATTGTTAAATTCTGAAATTGAAATTATTCAACTAAAAATTGATGATTGTTGGGCAAGAGATAGTGGAGCTATTTTCTTATTAAATAAAGAAAATAAACTTGGTGGTATTGATTGGGAATTCAATGGATGGGGTAAATTTAAACCTTTTGACTCTGACAATAAAGTTGCTAAATTTATGATAGAAAATTCATCAGCTACTTATTTTAAAAATAATATGATCTTAGAAGGAGGTTCTATTCATGTTGATGGAGAAGGAACACTTTTAACCACAGAACAATGTTTGCTTAATAAAAATAGAAATCCACAATTATCTAAGGAAGAAATTGAAAAAAATTTAAAAGAATATCTAAATGTAAATAAAGTAATCTGGCTTAAGAGTGGCACTGACGAAGGAACGGATGGTCATGTTGATAATATTGCCTGTTTTGTAAAACCTGGAGTTGTTATGGCTTTATCCTGTAAAGATAAGAGTGATCCTTTTTTTGAAAAAATTAATGAAAATTTAGAAATATTAAAAACATCAACTGATAATAAGGGTAGATTAATAAATGTCATTGAATTAGAAATGTCTTATAAAAGACTTATACCAAATAATGATGAACCAAGTTCTTATATAAATTACTATATTGCAAACAATGGAATAGTAATGCCGAGTTTTGATGATCAAAAAGCAGATTTAAATGCTCAATCTATTATAGAATCAGTCTTTCCTGATAGGAAAATTATTGTTATTAATGGAATTGATATTTGTTTGGGCGGAGGTAATGTTCATTGTATAACTCAACAACAACCTCTAAGTTCATAATAGATAAAGAGAGAAAAATATGAAAATCAAAGTTGCTGCAACTCAAATGTCTTGCACTTGGGAAATTGAAGAAAATATTTCAAAAGCAAAAAAACTTATTTATGAAGCAGCTAAAGAAGGTGCGAATATAATTTTACTTCAAGAATTATTTCAAACTCCATATTTTTGCATTCAATATGATGAAGAAATTTTTAAGTTAGCACAGACTTATGAAAATAATAATGTTCTAAAAGAAATGTCAAGTTTAGCAAAAGAATTAAATGTTGTGCTTCCAATTAGTTTTTTTGAAAAAGACAACAATGCATATTTTAATTCTATTGCAGTAATTAATTCAGATGGAAACATACTTGGTAAATATCGTAAATCTCACATACCTGACGGTGCTGGTTATTTAGAAAAATATTATTTTAATCCGGGCAATACTGGTTTTGAAGTATGGGATACAGCTTTTGGAAAAATTGGTATTGGTATCTGTTGGGATCAATGGTTTCCAGAAGCCGCAAGAATTATGGCACTTAAAGGAGCTGAAGTACTATTTTATCCTACAGCAATTGGTGATGAGTTAATGAGTGAATATGACAGCTCCGGAGCATGGCAAAGAGTTATGCAAGGTCATGCAGCTGCAAATATAATGCCAGTAGTGGCATCTAATAGAATTGGTTCTGAGTCGGTAAAAGGTCAAGTTAATGGATTTTATGGAAAGTCTTTTATTTGTGATCGATCAGGTAAAATTATTAAAGAAGCATCAAAAGATAAAGAAGAAATTATTTTGGCCGACATAGATACTGAAGAAAATCATTTATTTAGAAGAAATTGGGGACTTTTTAGAGATAGAAGAACAGATTTGTATAAAGAGATATTAACTCTTGAAGGTAAAATTAAAGATTAAGATACCATTTATATTCAATATCAGAAATTTCAGAACGAAAAGATTCGATTTCCTTTCTTTTTAAATCAGCATACATTGTTACATATTCTTTTGAATAATAATCAATACAAAATTTTGAGTCTTCAAATAACCCAATAGCTTTTTCAATTGATTTGGGCATTTCAGGATCGGGGTCAGTGCAAGCATTATCAATTCTCAATTTTGTAGGAGATAGTTTATTTATAAGACCATAATGAATTCCAGATAAAATAGCCGAAAGAACTAAATAAGAATTAGCTTCAGCTCCTGCTACTCTATGTTCAATCCTTTTAGATTTTTCATCACTTCTTGGTATTCTAAAAGCTACTGATCTA
>Ga0208261_1000292_pt1 | contig 20676 bp, 23 predicted proteins | sample Knorr_S7_td_DCM__FD_185595 | JGI IMG/M metagenome (GOLD analysis project Ga0208261, IMG submission 185595) | Marine microbial communities from Southern Atlantic Ocean transect - Knorr_S7_td_DCM_ad_131m_LV_B (SPAdes) (version 3) | ecosystem: Environmental > Aquatic > Marine > Oceanic | place...
GTATCTTTCGATTTTAGAGATAAAAAAAATACCAGATTGAGGGTTGCAACTAAGTACCCAAATCTAACAAATAATTTTTTAGTTTCAAAAGGTGTTACCCAATACAAACTAGTTGCAAGCCTTGGTGCAACAGAAACTTATCCCTTTATTGGCTCCTCAGAAATTATCACCGATATCACTTCGACTGGAAAAACCTTAAAAGATAATAACCTTAGAATTTTAAAAGACGGTTTAATTTTAAAGTCACAAGCTTGTGTGTTGTACTCAAAAAAAAAGGCTGCAAAATTGCAGCCTTTTTTAAATTCTTTGAAGTGATTGGAATTACATTCCCATTCCACCCATTCCTCCCATACCACCCATTCCACCTGGAGGCATAGCAGGACCAGAGTCTTTTTCTTCTGGTTTGTCGGCTATCATTGCTTCTGTTGTAATTAGTAAACCAGCTATAGAAGAAGCATCTTGTAAAGCGGACCTAACAACTTTCATTGGATCTATAATACCTTTAGAAAACATATCGCAGTATTGTTCTTCTTGTGCATCAAAGCCTTGTGTTGCTTTTTTTCCTTCTAATAGTTTTCCAACAACTACTGAGCCATCTACACCAGCATTAGCAGCTATTTGTCTTATTGGTGCTTGTAATGCTTTTTTAATAATATCTACACCAGCTTTTTGATCGTCACCTTTAACTTTAACTTTATCTAATTCCTGCGAGGCATAAAGAAGAGCGCATCCACCACCAACAACAACACCTTCTTCTACTGCTGCTCTTGTAGCATTCAAAGCATCTTCTACTCTGTCTTTTCTTTCTTTAACTTCTACCTCTGTAGCACCACCAACTTTAATTACAGCAACACCACCAGCTAACTTAGCCAGTCTCTCTTGAAGTTTTTCTCTATCATAGTCTGAAGTAGTTTCTTCAATTTGCTTTCTAATTTGGTTACATCTTGCTTCTATATCAGCTTTTTTTCCTGCTCCTGCAACAATGGTACTGTTCTCTTTATCTATTTTTACTTTTTTGCAAGAACCTAAATTGTTTATTTTTACACTTTCAAGTTTTGTACCTAAATCTTCAGATATAACCTGACCACCTGTTAAGATAGCAATATCTTCCAACATTTCTTTTCTTCTGTCTCCAAATCCAGGAGCTTTCACAGCAACTACTTTTAGACCACCTCTTAATTTATTTACAACAAGAGTAGCTAGCGCTTCTCCTTCTACATCCTCAGATATAATCATTAATGGCCTATTTGCTTGCACCACAGACTCCAGTAATGGAACCATTGGTTGAAGATTAGTTAATTTTTTCTCGTGAAGTAAAACAAGAGGGTTCTCAAGTTCAGTTGTCATTTTATCTGCATTAGTCACAAAATATGGAGACAAGTATCCTCTATCGAATTGCATACCTTCTACTACATCAAGTTCTGTTTGAATCCCTTTTGCTTCTTCTACAGTAATTACTCCTTCGTTACCGACTTTTTGCATCGCTTTAGAAATCATATCACCAATCTCTTTTTCACCATTTGCTGATATGGTTCCCACTTGCGCAACCTCTTCATTTGCTTTAACTTTTTTTGATGTTTTTTTAAGACTATCTATTACATTTTCTACAGCTTTATCTATTCCTCTTTTAATATCCATAGGGTTCATGCCTGCAGTTACATATTTAATACCTTCTCCTACAATGGCTTGAGCTAAAATACTTGCAGTTGTTGTTCCATCTCCAGCGTTATCATTGGTTTTGCTAGCAACTTCTTTGACCATCTGTGCACCCATATTTTCAAATTTGTCCTCTAACTCAATTTCTTTTGCTACCGTAACTCCGTCTTTAGTAGTTCTAGGGGCACCATAAGATTTATCAATTACTACGTTTCTTCCTTTTGGACCGAGAGTTGTTTTGACTGTATTTGCAAGTGTATCAACGCCCTTCAACATCTTTGATCTTGCTTCGTTATTAAATTTTATAATTTTTGGCATTTATTAATTCTCCTTTTAAATAATTTATTTACTTTTTGAAACTCCCATAATGTCTGACTCTTTCATTATGCTATATTCTTTTCCGTCGATTTTTACTTCTGTTCCAGACCATTTTCCAAACAATACTCTATCTCCAACTTTAACATCCATTTTTATAAGTTTACCATCTTCAGTTTTAGCACCCGCACCAACAGCAACAACTTCGCCTTCTTGAGGCTTTTCTTTAGCAGTGTCAGGTATAATGATGCCACCCTTGGTTTTTTCTTCACTATCAAGTACCTTAATCAAAACTCGGTCGTGTAATGGTCTAAATTTCATGAAAACTCCTATAATTTATAATATTGAGAAATATGGTATGTATTTAGAATATTGCAAGTGTATGATAAAAAAAAATTGCTTAAAAAAGCCTTGAATTTCCTATGAAAACTAAAAAATTAGATCACTTAGCCAAAATATACAACGAATATGATGCTTTTATAATCGATTTATGGGGTGTCATGCATAACGGTATAAAATTAAATTCTTCAGCGATAAATGCAGTAAAAGAACTTGATGAAAAAGGTAAAAAAATTGTTTTTTTATCTAACGCACCTCGCCCAACAAAACAAGTTGTTAAGTTTTTAAAAAAAATGAAAATGGATAATAAATTTCTCAAAAATGTTTTAACTTCAGGGGAAGCAGCCTTGAATTCACTCAAAAAAAATAAATTTGGAAAAAAATTTTACCATTTAGGTCCGGTTAGAGATGATTCTTTATTTTTTGATATAAAGGAAAATAAAACAACGATTGATAAATGCGATTTTATTTTATGTACGGGATTATTTGATGAAGAAGAAAATTTAAATTACTATGAAAATCTTTTAAAAAATTTTACAAATAAAAAATTAATATGTACTAATCCAGACCTTACTGTTCATAGAGGAAATGTAGAGGAATACTGTGCAGGTAAAATTGCAGAAATTTTTGAGATTTTAGGTGGAGAGGTAATATATTTTGGAAAACCACATAAAGAAATTTATTTATCTTGTTTAGAAAAAAATCAAAAAACTTTAATAATAGGAGATAACCTTAAAACTGATATTAAAGGTGCCAACAATATGAAACTAGACTCTTTGTTTATAACTAGTGGAGTTCATAGATCAAAAATTGACAATGAAGAATTTATTTTAGAGCTACTAAAAAAATACAAAGTTTCATCTAATTATTTTCAGAAAGAATTAACTTGGTAAATGAAGATATATAAAAATTTTAATATTCAAAAGAAATTCCAAAAATCAGCTATTGCAATTGGAAATTTCGATGGTTTTCACTTGGGGCATCAAAGAGTTATTAAAATAGGTAAAGCTGTTGCAAAAAAAAATAATCTTAAATTTGGTTTGTTAGTTTTCCAACCATTGCCTGTAATGTTTTTTAATAAAAAACTAAAAAATTATAGATTAGACTCATTAAATCAAAAAATTGCTTCTTCAAAAAAGCTAGGAATAGATTTTTTAATAATAAAAAAATTTGATAAAAAATTTTCAAAAATTAGTTCAGATAAATTTATAGAAAGTATTCTTTACAAGAAACTTAAATCAAGATTCATATTTATAAGTAAAAACTTTAGATTTGGAAAGAATAGGACTGGTAATGTAAAATTACTTAAAAAAAAAGAGAAACTTTATAATTACACAACAAACACTATCAAACCTTTTAATAAAAAAGGTTTAACTATATCTTCTACATTAATTAGAAAAAATATTTTAAAAGGTAAGATTGCTTATGCTAATAAATTATTAGGAAGATTTTGGACAATAGAGGGATTGGTTAGAAAAGGCGAGCAACGAGGTAGGAAAATTGGTTTTCCTACATGTAATTTAGATATGAAAAATTATATAGTTCCTAAAGTTGGTGTTTATTCTTGCAAAGTAATAATAGATAAAAAAATAAAAAAGAAAGGTATTGTAAACGTTGGTTATAGGCCGACTTTTGGAAAAAATAGACTTGTTTTGGAGGTACATATTTTTGGTCTTAAAAAAAATTTATATGATAAAAGAATAAAAATAATGCTAATAAGATTTATTAGAAAAGAAAAAAAATTTAAAAATATTACCCAATTAAAAAAACAAATTAAAAAAGATATAAAAAAAGCTAAATCTGTTTAATGCCTGAAAATAATTTAAATCTACCGAAGACAGCTTTTTCCATGAAAGCCAACCTTCCCTCTAAAGAGCCAAAAATTTTAGAAACTTGGGATAAAACAAAGCTCTATGATAAACTAAGAAAAAAATCTGCGGGAAAAGAAAAATTCATTCTTCATGATGGTCCTCCCTATGCAAATGGTCATATTCACATGGGAACAGCACTTAATAAAATTTTAAAAGATATAGTGACGAAGTTTCATCAAATGAGAGACAAAGATTCAATTTATGTTCCTGGTTGGGACTGTCACGGACTACCAATTGAATGGAAAATTGAAGAACAATATAAAAAAAAGAAGAAAAACAAAGATGAAATTCCAACTAAAGATTTTAGAAAAGAGTGTCGTGAATTTGCAGAAAAGTGGATTGGAATTCATAAAAAGGAATTTAAAAGATTAGGCGTTATAGGAGACTGGGAGAATTATTATTCTACCATGAGTTTTGAAGCAGAAGCTCAAATAGTAAGAGAACTAGGAAAATTTCTAACAGAGGGAAGTCTTTACAAAGGTTTTAAACCAGTTTTGTGGTCGACAGTTGAGAAAACAGCATTAGCAGATGCAGAGGTTGAGTACAAAGATCATAAATCAAATACAATTTATGCAGAATTTCAGGTTAAAAAAACAAATAAGGATTATTTAAAAGATGTTTCAGTAATAATTTGGACCACAACTCCTTGGACAATTCCGGCAAATAAAGCTTTAGCTTACAACAAAGATATTAGCTATTCAGTTTTGGAATTAAAAAATAAAAAAATTGTGGTAGCAGAAAAACTAATTAATTCTGTTATTGCAGATTGTGGACTAGAGAAATTTAAAATTATCAAATCATTTAAAGGAGAAGAGTTTAAAAATACAATTTGTTCTCATCCTTTCAAAAATTTGGGATATAACTTTGATATACCAATGCTTGAAGCAAACTTCGTAACTTTAGAACAGGGCACTGGAATTGTTCACTGTGCTCCTAGTCATGGTCCAGATGATTTCAATTTATGTTTAAAGCATGGCATGAAAGCAATCGAAACTGTTAATAATGATGGAAGATATACAAAAAATATTCCTATTTTTGAAGGAACTCACGTATTTAAAGCAGATGAAATTATTATACAGAACTTAAGAGAACAAAAAAATCTTTTAGGAAATGGCACTCTAGTTCATAGTTATCCGCATTCCTGGAGATCTAAAGCTCCACTCGTTCATAGAGCAACCCCGCAATGGTTTATATCAATGGAAAGTCATAAACTAAGAGAGAAAGCTTTAAACTCTATTGATCAAACAGAATTTTATCCAGAGAAAGGAAAGGCAAGGATAAGAGCCATGATAGAAACTCGCCCAGATTGGTGCATTTCTCGACAAAGATCTTGGGGAGTTCCTTTACCAATTTTCGTAAATAAGAAAACAAATGAACCCTTAAGAGATGCTGATGTCATTGAAAATATAGCTAAGATTTACGAAAAAGAAGGATCTGATTGCTGGTTTTACGACGACCCGCAAAGATTTTTAGGAAAAAAATACAAAAAAGAAGATTATATTAAATCAAAAGATATAGTTGAAGTATGGTTTGATAGTGGATCTACACATTCTTTTGTACTAGAAAAAAGAAAAGATTTGAAATGGCCTGCATCAATGTATTTAGAAGGTTCAGATCAACACCGAGGTTGGTTTCACTCTTCACTACTTGAGTCTTGTGGGACAAGAGGTAGAGCGCCTTTCGATAGTATATTGTCACACGGATTTGTTGTTGACGGAAAAGGAATGAAGATGTCAAAATCATCAGGAAACGTCATATCACCTGATGAGATACTTAAAAAATATGGTGCAGATATACTAAGACTATGGGTTGCTTCATCTGATTATTCTGAAGATTTAAGAATAGATCATTCCATATTAGACCAGCATGCTGAATCTTATAGAAAAATTAGAAATACATTCAGATATATATTAGGAAATTTACGGGATCAGTTTAATCAAAAAAATTTTAAACAGATAAAAATAAAGGAATTCCCTGAGCTCGAACAGTTAATTTTACATAAAATTTTTGTTTTAAATGAAGATATTAAAAAAAATTTGAAGGAGTATAATTTTCATAAACTTCAAAAAGAATTATTAAATTTTTGTGCTTTAGATCTTTCTTCCTTCTATTTTGATATAAGAAAAGATATTTTGTATTGTGATGATTTAAATTCAAAAAAAAGAAAGTCTTGTGTCACATTGTTAAACGTTGTTTTAGAATGTTTGATAAAATGGTATGCGCCTGTTCTTTCTTTTACTACAGAAGAAATTAGTGAATTGTCTCAAAAAGATAAAAAGACAAGTATTCATGAGGAAAACTTTCCCGAAATTCCTAACAATTGGAAAAATGAATTGTTATTTAAAAAATGGGAAAAACTTATAAGCGTTAGGCAACAGGTAAATGTTGCTATTGAGGAGAAAAGATCGAGTAAAATAATTGGATCAAGTCTTGAAGCTGATGTTGACATTGTTTTACCAAAACAAGAATATGATTTTTTAGAGGAAATAGATGCAAAAGAATTTTTTATTACGTCAAATGTAACTAAAAATATCTCTAAAAAAAATGATATATCTGTTTCTGTAAAGAAGGCAGAGGGTACCAAATGCTCAAGATGTTGGAAAATTGTTAAAAGCGTAAAGGAAGGTAAGTGCCAACGATGCTATTCAATAAAATAGAATTAAAAAAATTTGATATTTATAGTTTTTTTTTAATACTCTTAACATTTGGAATTGATAGACTTTCAAAAATTTATGTTATTAATTTAATAGAAAGCAACCAAAAAGAATTGATTGTTAATGATTTTTTAAATTTGACATTAAATTGGAATAGAGGAATAGGATTTGGTTTATTAAGTTTTGATGCATCTATGGTATATCACGCAATATCTGCCTTAATTTTGTTAATAATAATTTATCTAATATACTTGATGGTTACATCTGACAATTTCAGTAAACTCATACTTGCGTTCATAGTAGGTGGTGCAGTTGGAAACCTTTTCGATAGACTAACCTATTTCGCAGTTCCTGATTTTATTGATTTTCATATTAATAATTATCACTGGTTTACTTTTAATGCAGCTGATATTTTCATCACGATTGGAATTTTTCTTATGATAATAAAGGAGTTTTTTATTTCAAAAAAAGCATGAATTATATTAAAAAATATTTTTTCTTTTTTTCAATTTTAATAATCCTTAACAATTGTAGTGGTTGGAAAAATTTTACAAAAACGATGAGCGGAGAAAAAGTGACTACTACTGACGAGTTTCTCATTAAAAAAAAAGATCCACTAGCTTTACCTCCTGGATATGAGGAATTACCTTTGCCAAATACAAAAAAAAAGAAAAATACCAATACAGTCCAGTCATCAATTGGTTCAAAAAATACCGAAACAGGTTCGCAAGCTCCTAGCGACCTTGAGAATATGGTATTGGAAGAGCTAAAAAAAAATAATTAAATGATATCTGCAAAAACTATAATTAGTGAACTAAATTTTAATTCAAGTTTATTTAATTCATTTTTACCAACTTCAAGTTATAGTTTTAATTTCAAAGATATTAAAAAATTTAAAAAATTTAAAACGGTACTTGTTATAGGGATGGGAGGTTCTGTTTTAGGTTCAAAAGCTATTTATTCTTTTCTAAAATATAAAATAAAAAAAAAATTTATTTTTATAGATAATTTAGACCAAACATTATTGGCTGATATTAAAAAAAAAAACAATCTTTCTAATTCACTTTTTTTGATTATTTCAAAATCTGGTAATACAAATGAAACAATATTAAATTTAAGTTTTTTTAAATCATTTTTAAAAAAGTCAAATACTATAATAATATCTGAAAATAAAAATAATTTTTTATCAAATTTAGCAAAAGAAAAAGGTTTTTATTTTATTCATCACAATATTAATATTGGCGGAAGATATTCGATTTTTTCTGAAGTTGGAATGGTGCCAGCGTATTTAATGGGTTTAAACCCTAAAAACTTTAAAAAAAATTTAAACAAACTGCTTAAAAATAAAAATTTTCATTTAAATATTTCCAAGACAATTTCAAATTTAAGATTAAAAAAATTTAAAACCCTAATTCTGCTTAATTATGTTCCAGAGTTAAATAATTTTTTATACTGGTGTCAACAACTTTTAGCTGAAAGTTTGGGGAAAAATAAAAAAGGTTTTTTACCAGTAGTTTCTAATGCCCCAAAAGATCATCACAGCTTATTGCAGTTATATTTAGATGGTCCAAAAGATAAAGTTTTTTATATTTTTAGTTCTAAAAAAACCAAAAACATTCTAACTAGTTCAAATTTTTTTGGAGAAAAAATGAAATACCTAAATAATAAAGATTATCAAGATATTAAAATAGTCCAAAAAGATGCTTTAAAAGAAGTTCTAAAGAAAAAAAAAAATCCTTTTAGAGAAATAATAATTAAAAAGTTTAATGAGGACACTTTAGGAAAGTTATTTTTATCTTTTATTGTAGAAACAATAATTTTAGGAAAATATATGAAAGTTAATCCTTATGACCAGCCTGCTGTAGAAGAAGTTAAGGTTTTAACAAGAAAATTTTTAATTTAAAATAGCCTTATAAATAAAAGTTCAGACCGGCCGTAAGACCTATTATCAACAATATTAAATTTATTATATAAGTTAATATTCTTATTTTTTTCCACATGTAAGATCAAAATATGTTTCTCAGATAGAACATTTTGCTTTCTAATAATTTCAATAATTTCATCATTTTTTTTATTTGAATAAGGTGGGTCCATAAAGGCTATATTAACTTTCTTATCAAAATTTGAACTTACGATAACCTTAGAAATATCTTCAGCAAATATTACCGTTTGTTTTTGAACTTTAAAATTTTCAATATTTTTTTTTAAATTTATTAATGCATCTGGATCTTTTTCAACAAAATAAACTTGAGAAGCTTCTCTTGATAAGCATTCAAAACCGAAAGAGCCTGCCCCGGCATATAAGTCCATAACATGGGAATTTTTAATTTTAATTTCAAAATCATTTGAATGTTCTAATATATTAAACAAGTTTTCTCTTACGCTATCTTTAAGTGGTCTGGTTTTTAAATTTTTTGGAAAAAAAAGTTTTTTATTTTTGAAATTTCCACTAATTATTCTCATTTTTTTAAAGCTCTCCAACCTATATCTTTTCTATAAAAACCATCATTCCAATCAATTTTTTTAAGATTCAAAAGACATCTATCTCTTGCTTCTACAAGTGTTTTTCCTAACGATGTAATATTTAATACTCTCCCACCACTTGAAAATATTTTGTTATTTTTTTTATAGGTTCCTGCATGAAAAATTTGCTTGCTATTATCTTGATCTGCTGAAGGTAACTTTTCAATTTCACTGTTTTTAATATGATTACCAGGATAACCATTTGCACATAAAACAATTGTCATACAATTGTCTTCATTCCATTCAATTTCAAAATCATTTAATTTATCTTTAGTCGCTAGATCTATAATTTCTAATAAATCTGTCTTGAGTCTCATCATTAATACCTGGCACTCAGGATCACCCATTCTGATATTATATTCAATCAAATATGGTTCTCCCTTACTAATCATTAATCCCGCATAAAGAAAACCTCTATAAGGATGACCTAAATTTTTCATCGCATTCAAAGTTGGATTTATAATTTTTTTTTTAATTTTTTCTTCTAGTTTTATATCTAATAAATTTGAGGGAGAATATGCCCCCATACCACCAGTGTTTGGACCTGTATCTCCCTCACCAACTTTTTTATGATCTTGGGCAGAACCAAAAAATTTATAACAGTTTCCGTCAACTATAGAAAAATAACTTATCTCCTCGCCATTTAAAAATTCTTCAAGCACTACTTTTCTAGAAGATTTATATTTTCCATTCAAAATTTCTATAACTTTTATTTTTGCTTCTTCTATAGATTTACAGATCGTTACTCCTTTCCCAGAAGCCAAACCATCAGCTTTAACCACAATAGGCATTTTATTTTTATTCAAGAAATCTAATGCACTATTTAAATCATCAAAGGATCCAAATTTTGCTGTAGGAATATTATTTTTTTTACATAGATCTTTCATGAAAACTTTAGAACCTTCTAACTGTGAGGCGAATTTATCAGGACCAAAAACTTTTACATTTTTTTCTGACAAAAAATCTACTATACCATCAACTAACGGCTGTTCTGGACCCACAATAACTATATCAATTTCATAATTTTTTATTGTTTCAAAAACTGAATTGAAGTCTGAAATATCAATATTAATATTTTTAGCTAAACTTTCAGTTCCAGCATTCCCAGGTATGCAAATTAGCTTTTTTATTCTTTTTGACTGCTTTAATTTGTAGCAAATAGAATGTTCCCGACCACCACTTCCTATGACAGCTAAATTCATATATTATAAATGTATTAATGGCGAAGTTAGCATGAACGGAATTAAAGCAAAACTTAAATTTAAACCAAATAGTTTTGATATTATTAAAGAGGGTAACTATGTTGTTTGTGCAGTTTCTGGAAAAAATATACCATTGAGCGAACTTTCTTACTGGAACGTTGACTTACAAGAAGCTTACTTCTCTCCGAAAGAAGTTAAGTTAAGATATGAACAAATTAAATTAAAAAAATAATCATTTCCATCTTCCGTGTGTCCATATCCATTGTCCTGGATTTCTTAATATCATTTTCTCAATTATTTGGTTAATTCTGATAGTTATTATTTTTTTATCACTTTCTGGATCATTTGTCTTTTGAAACTCTATTGGTTTTAAGACTTCCATTTTAAAAAAATTTTTTTTATTTCTTTCCAAATATATTGGAATAATTTTACAATCGAACTTTAAAGCGAGTTGGGCAGGCAGGGTAGTAGTATGCGCCTGTTTATTAAAAAAAGGATACCTATCAGATTCACCAAGCCTTTGGTCGACCATTAATGCAATACTGTGTTTTTTCTTTAAAAACTCAATCACTTCTTTAGTTCCAGCAAGACCTTTTTTTATCTGATTTTTACAAATATATTTTTTTCTAAGAAAAATCATATATGGATTTATTAAAAAATTATTTAAAGGCCTATAAATTGCTGCTAAATTTAAATTATATTTATCAAGCTCCATAGCCATCAACTCAAAATTTCCAAAGTGACCAGAAACAAAGACAGCTGGTTTGTTAGATTTTTTAACTTCATCGAGTATCTCTTTACCAGATATATCAATATGTGGTTCAGAAAATTTATTTAAACGGTATTTTCTTAAATAAATATATTCTGCAAAAGTAAATCCATAATTTTTCCACATCGATTCCATTATATTTTCAATTTCAGAATCAGAAATATTTCCTAGTGCATTTATAATATTTTGTTTTATTATTTTTTTTGATCTAAATAATTTACCTATTTTTAAAAAAACATAAGCAGAAAACTTTCTGCCCATATTTAATCCTATTATTTTTATAAATAAAAATATAAAATAAATTAATATTGCTTCTACTATGTATTTTAAAACTTTCATTTTATTAATTTTTTTATACTATTTTTAAAACCCTGTTCATCTTCAAACTTTACTTCCACTTTAATATATTCAAACCTTTTTCTGACAAATGAATTTATTCTTAAATGATCCTTTTCTGTGGTAATTAATTTAGCTTTAAATTTTTCTTCTAGTTTATTTAAATCTTCAAGGTCCTTTTCCGAGTATGAATAATGATCAGGATAACTTAATTCTTTAACTAAATTTAGATGTTTCTCTTTTAAGAAATCAAAAAAATTTGTTGGATTACCGATTCCTGCAAATGCAATCAATTTTTTATTCCTTAAATTTTCAATACCTTTTGAAAAATAATTGTAATAAAAAAAAATTAATTTTGGATTATATCTCATAAGTTTTTGTTCAAACTGCAAATCTTTAACTCCATTTATTAAAACAATTTGACAATTAATTAGCGTGTCTAGGCTTTCTCTAAGAGGACCCGCAGGAATAACTTGGCCATTGCCTGTTTTTTGTTTTGAGTGAAAACATATAATGTTTAAATCTTTTTTTATATTTAAGTCTTGGTACCCATCATCTAATACAACGAAGTTAAAATTTTTCTCTATAGCAAGATTAATTGCATCCTCCCTCTTTTTTGCTGTTATAATTTTGTTGTGCTTTCTTATCAAAGATATTTCGTCTTCATGATTTTTATAATATTTTCTTACAACAACTGGGTTTTGCTCAAATTCTTTTAAAATTTTACAAATTTTTAGAGAAATAGGTGTTTTGCCTGTACCACCTAAATATATATTTCCAACACTTATTATAGGAATTGAAAATTTTTTCTCTGTTACAAAAAGTTTTATTATAAAAAATACAAATTTATAAATTATTGAAAAAGGATATAAAACGATTGAAAAAAAAGTAAAATAATTCTGGTCCCAAAATTTAGGTTTCAACACTTTCATCTAATAAGATTATTATATTCTTTAATTACGTTATCTAAAATAGTTTTACTATAAATATTTAAATTTTTTATTTTTTCACTATCGGCTTCTAAATTCACCTCAAAGTTTTTGATTAACTTGCTTGCCAAACCTTGGGAATCTTTAATTTCTTCAGATAATCCCGACTCACCAAGATAGTGATAAATCTCCTCAAAATTATAAACATATGGACCATGATAAATAAAACAACCCATTTTTATTGCATCAATTGGATTTTGACCCCCGGTTTTTTCAAATTTTTTTAAAAGAGATTTTCCAACAAATATATGTTTGAAATATTTTAAGTACTTTGAAACCGCACCATAATAATTTACTAAAACAATATCTGAATTGTTATCAATTTTATCACTTTCACTTTTAATCTGAATTTTCAAACCTAAATCTTTCAATGTTGAAAATATTCTTTCCGTTCTGTGAATATGTCGAGGTATTATGATAGTTAATATATTTTTATTTGATTCTTTAATTATAGAGTGGACCTTACCGCAAAAGTTTTCTTCTCCTTCGTGAGTACTAATAGCACACCAAGTTTTTTTATTTGAAAGTGATTTAAATTGACTATCTTCAATAGTCTCATCTTCTAAATTAGAGCAGAATTTTATATTTCCAAAATACTTAATATTTCGTGCACCTAGAATTTTTAAATAATCATGTGTATTTTTACTAGAAGATATACAGAGAGAAAAAGATTTAAATATTTCACTTGATAGGGTTCGGAAAAAATTCCACCTCAGAAAACTTTTTTTGGTTATCCTTGCATTTAGCAATACAAAAGGTATTTTTTTTTCTTTAATTTTAAAAATAAAATTTGGCCAAATTTCAGAATCAACAAAAGAAACAATATCTGGTTTCCAGTTTTCAAAGAAACTATTTATGAGTAAATTAAAATCATATGGTAAAAATTGGTGATAGACTCTATTATTCGAACCATATTTTTTATTTAATTCTTTAAAAGAACTTAAAGTTACTGTTGTAATTAGAAAATTATTTTTAGTATTCTGTTTTAAATAAAAATCAACTATTGGCTGGATACTTTTAAACTCGCCTATACTTGCCACATGGAACCAAAATAAAAACCCTTCCGGTCTTTTGAAATTTCTTAAGAAAATTTTTTCTTTATATTTATCTTTATGTTCTTTGTTTAGAAATCTTCGAAAATATATTATGAATATATATGGAATATAAAAAAAAATTATTAAAAAATTATAAAATATTTTTAACATGCCTAATGCACTATTTGTTTTCTATAAAGACTCTCATACTCCTTCGAAGATTTTAACAATTCACTATGTGTTCCAGATTGGAGAACCTCTCCCTCCTTCATTACAATAATTTTATTAGCTTTATTTATTGTCGATAATCTATGAGCTATAACTAAAGTTGTTCTATTTTTTGTTAAATTAAATATTGCATTTTGGACTTTTTCTTCTGAATCTGCGTCTAAAGAAGAAGTCGCTTCATCTAAAAGTATTATTGGTGCGTTTTTAAGTATAGCTCTTGCAATTGATATTCTTTGCTTTTGTCCTCCAGATAGGCGAACTCCGTTTTCACCAATCAAAGTTTTATATTTTTCAGGTAATTTTTCTATAAACTCATGTGCAGCTGCAAGCTCACATGCTTCTTTAATTTGACTTTCATTTGCATCCAAATTTGCATATTTAATGTTATTTTCAACAGTATCGTCAAAAAGAATTACATCTTGGCTAACAAGAGATATTTTATTTCTTAGTGATTTTAGGGAAACTTTATTTATTTCCTGTCCGTCTAAAATTATTTTTCCTTTTTGAGGCGCATAAAATCTTGGTATTAAATTTAATATTGTACTTTTTCCTGCTCCGCTATGCCCAACTAATGCAGTAATTTTTTCCCCTTCTATATCTATGCTAATATTTTTAATTGCTCTTTCTTTTCCAGTCTCATATTGAAAACTTACATTTTCAAATTTTATATTTGAATTTTTAACTTCCAGCTTAGGTAAATCAGTCTCATCTTTAATTTTTATTTCTCTATCTATTATTTTAAAAACTCTGGTAGCTGCAGCTGCTCCTTGATAAATTAGCATATTAACAGTAGCTAACGACCTCACAGGTTGATAAGCCAACATCATAGCCGCAAGGAAAGAGAAAAAATTGTTAATACCTATCTCTCCTACAGCAATTAAAGACCCCGAATAATAAATAAAACCCGCTATCATAAATCCAGTTAAGGTTTCCATTATTGGTGCAGCTCTAATTTGAACTTTACCAATTTTAATTTGAGTATCAGTAAGGTGTTTAATAGCTTCAGAACTTCTATTTTTTTCAAATTCCTCTTTTTGATAAATTTTTATTATTTTTGAACCTCTTAATATTTCTGAAATTAAAGTAGTGAAATTCCCAGATGAAATAACACTTGCTGTAGCAGCTTTACCCATTCTCTTTCCCAAAGATTTTGCAACAATTGCTGCCATTGGCATCATAATGAGAGAAAATATTGCCAATTTCCAATTTTGATAAAACATTAGACATATTAAAGTAATGAGGGTCAAACTATCCTTCATAATATTTAACATACCCGTACTAACTAGTTCTTGGACCATATTCACGTCATACAAAAAAGTAGATATGTATTTTCCAGTATGTTTTGATTCTATTGTTTGTGAGTCTGACAACAAGATATTATCAGTCATTCTATTTTGCAGGGCTTGCTTTATTCTATTTCCTAAAACAATAACAATTAACCTTGCGTAATATAATGAAATTCCTTTTCCCGCAAAAGCAAGAACAACTAAAATTGGAATAAAAATTGCATAGGTTTTATCCTGATCAATAAAAATTTTTTTCACCGCAGGATCTAATAACCAAGCTATCGAGGATGTTGATCCCGCAACAACTACTGATAAAATTAAAGCGATCAATATCCGACTTAAATACTTTTTTACGTACTCTCTGTACAATCTTTTTACTATTACTATAACTTCTTTTAATTTCATTAAATTTCAATTGTTAATAAAAACAAACTTAAAAAAATAAACAGACCTGAAAAATTATTTATTTTGAATGCCCGCAAGCAACTTGAAGAGTTATTTACTTTAAAAATTTTAACTTGATAGAACAACGTTGCAACAAAAAATATCATAAACAAAAAGGAATAATTAATTTTTAAATTTAGCATTATTAATACAAATATTATTGAACTTAATAAATAACAACCCATTACAAATTGGTTAATATTATTTTTAAATTTAATTGCTGTTGATTTTACTCCTATTAATTCGTCATCTGAAATATCTTGTGTTCCATAAATCGTGTCATACCCTAGTGTCCAAAATATGGCTCCCATATAAAGAAGTATTGGTAAATATGATATATCATTTGTTATAGAGGCCCATGCCATTATAATTCCCCAATTAAATGTAAAACCTAAAAATAATTGTGGCCAGTAAGTGTATCTTTTCATAAAAGGATAAGAAAATGCAAAAATCATTGAAAACATTCCAAGACATATAGTTAAAAAATTAAATTGAATTAAAACCAAGAAAGCCAGCGAACATAATATTAATACATATATCCATGCTGTAGTTTTATTCAAAGATCCAGATGCTATAGGTCTATTCATTGTTCTTGAAACTTTTTTATCAAATTTTTCGTCAACAATATCGTTCACAATACATCCTGCGCTTCTCATTAGAACTGACCCTAAAAAAAATAAAACCAGATAATATAAAAAAGTATTTAAATCTTTTTCAAAATACAGACCTAATGACAAACCCCATGAACATGGCCAAAATAATAATAAAAAACCAACTGGTTTGTTGAGCCTAGTTACACTTATGAAATTTCTTAAATTAGACGGCATTAATTTTACTTGTAAATATCAAACACTAAATACATAATCAATTCGATTCGAAATGAATATAGATTATACAGTAACAGCACTTATGTTTCCGGCTATACCTTTAATAATGGGAGTTTATAGTACCAGATTTCATACTTTAAGTGCTCTGATTAGAAAACTTCATGATGAGCATGTATTTGAAAAACACATTCCGCCTGAATGGGAGAAACAACTCAAAAATTTAAGTCAAAGGATTAATTATTTAAAATATGCAATTGGAGCTGCTGGGTTAGGTTTTTTATTTAATATGACGACTGTATTGGGCTTGTATCTAGATAAAATCTTAATTGCCAGATTAATATTCGCATCATGTTGCATATCAATGATCGTATCAATAGTACTTTTTTTATTTGAAATTTTTCTATCTACATATGCGTTAAAATTGCATTTGTCAGATATGAAATTTAGTGACAAATAGGTTTTATGAAAATAAACGCAATAAGAGCCTTTATAATTGCATCTATTATAATAATTCTATTGTATGCATTAGGATTGTTTTTGCCTATTATACTAACATCTAATTAATTATGTTTGGAAAACCTATAATACTTATTATTCTTTTAGCTCTTTTGTTAGTATTTTACCTCGTAATAAGAGCTGGCGCTGGAAAAAAAAAAGATATTGATGAGTCAAAAAACTTAACTAGATATCTATATGGAATAAGAATTTTAATAATTCTTCTAGCCGCTGTAGGATTAGTTCTTTGGTTTTTTCTATAGTTTTTTTGAATAGACTAACTTCCCAAATTTGATTTTCTCATTATAAGACTGATTAAAAGTTTTTAATTGTGAGTCACTCATTCTTGAAGTTAAAACTTTTAAATTTTCTTTTTTCCAATCATTTTTAGTTTCTGGGTTTTTCCAAATTTTTTTCTCTTCCTCTGTTCTTGCACAACCGTAGCAAAATCCTGTTGAAGAATTACTTTTACAGATACTAATACAAGGGCTGATGATTTTTGGATTATTCATTTGGTATTAGCAAAGCCGAACCCAATATTTTTCTTGCCTCAAGATCTTCATGGGCTTTTATCGCTTCAGATAAGGCATATTCTTTAAAAATTTCAATTTTTACGCTTCCGAATTTTATTTTTTCAAAAAGTGAAGAAGAGGCTTCTACAAGTTCACTTCTCTCAGATATGTAATTTGTAAGACCTGGTCTTGTAAAATAAAGACTTTTTGCAGCTATATATTTTTTAACATCTATTGGAGAAAGAGGTCCTGAAGAATTTCCAAACGATACCATCATACCTCTTGGTTTTAAACAATTTATAGATTTTTCAAAAGTATTTTTACCAACCCCATCATAAACAACACCAATTCCCTTATTATTAGTAATTTCTAAAACTTTTTTATCAAAACTTTCTTTGTTATAATTTATAACAAAATCACATCCATTTTTTTTTGCTATTTCTATTTTGTCTTCAGATCCCACCGTTCCTATTACCTTGCAACCAATACTTTTGGCCCATTGACAAAAAATTTGACCAACACCGCCAGCCGCCGCATGAAATAAAACTATTTCTCCAGCTATAGGTTTGTAAGTTTTACACAAAAGATAAAATACGGTTAAACCTTTTGTCATAATGCTAGCTGCAATTTTGTGACTAATCCCCTCAGGAATTTTTACTGCAATTTTTTCTGGAATTATCCTTTTATCCGAATACGATCCCAATGGTGGAGACGCATAAGTTACATTGTCTCCTTTTGAAAAACTTTTTACATCTGAACCTACATCCTCAACAACTCCAGCTCCCTCCATTCCTAAACCAGAAGGTAACTTCAAGGGATAAAGTCCAGATCTGTGATATGTATCAATAAAGTTTAAACCTATTGCCAAATTTTTAATTTTAATATCTTTTGGACCAGGGTTTCCTACTTCAGAATCAACTAATTCTAAAACTTTTGGACCACCATGTTTGTTAATAATAATTGATTTTGACATTTTAACTTATATAAATTCTTCATGACCTCAAAAGCAAGACTTTTTTACTCTAAAGAATTGAAAAGCGGTCTTATTTCCAAACTTTCAGAAGAACAATCGCATTATATTAAAAACGTAATAAGATTAAAACCAAATGACAAAATATCGCTCTTTAACTCAATTAATGGTGAGTGGGATGCTTTTATTCTTGAACATGGCAAGAATTTAACAGAATTTAAAATTGAAAAATTATCTAGACCTCAGGAGAAAACAAATAACTTATGGCTTGCTTTTTCACTAATAAAAAAAATTCCTCAAGACATGATTTTACAAAAGACTACTGAACTTGGAATTAATAAATTTATACCGATTTTGTGCGAGAGGAGCGTTGTTAGGGAAATAAATATTGAAAGAGCAAAAAAGATTATAATTGAGGCTAGCGAACAATCAAATAGAATATCAGTGCCAGAAATTTTACCGGTTCAAAATTTAGAAAACTTCATGAAAAATTTGGCAAAAAAAAATGTTAATCTTATTTTTTGTGATATAAATTGTGAAACAAATAATTCAAAAAATATTTTATCAAAACAAAATCCCACATGTATTTTAATCGGTCCAGAGGGAGATTTTTCAGAAAAAGAAAGACAATTAATAGTTGATTACCAAAACACTATTTCTTTTTCATTAGCTAAGAATATTTTACGTGCAGAAACAGCTGCAATAGCAGCAACCACAATTTTAAATTATCATATAAATTCTAAGTAATTTGACCTATATATTAGTGGAAAATTTACTCTTGCAAAAGTGTCGCAAAACCTTATTAAACATGCATAAAATGTTTATATATAGTAAATTAAAATTATGAATACATCTTACGCGCTATTACTTGGATTAGTCGTTTTTTTAATCCTATTTATATATTTTGTTTTCTTTTCGATGTCTTTGAGATTAGAAAAAAACGAGAACGAGGCTGAGATAGCAGTTAAAAGAAAATCTGTCCCATTTAGGTGGAAAGATTTAATTGACCCCAAAAATAAGAAAGTAGGTTTGATTGATTTAGGGAACCATATTCTTATTGCAGGTATAGTACTTATAGGAATTTTTATTATTTCAAACGCATAAGAATGATAGTAGCTCTTAGTATATTTTTAATTACAATCGGTTCAATCGCCTTTCATTTTTGGTCACCTTGGTGGTGGACAGAAGTAGCTTCCAATTGGGGAAATATGGACGATACAATTATCCTAACATTCTGGATTACTGGGGTTGTTTTTGTAGCCATATGTTTCTTTGTTGCATATTGTGTTTGGAAATTTAGTTATAACAAAAATAGAAGAGCAGAATACAAACCTGAAGATAAAAAACTAGAGAGCAGACTTACTTGGGCAACAGCAATTGGAGTTGCAGCTTTATTAGCTCCTGGATTAGTTGTCTGGAATCAATATGTTACGGTACCAGAAAATGCATACAAAGTAGAAGTATTCGCTTACCAGTGGGGATGGAAATATAGATTACCTGGAAAAGACGGAGTATTAGGAAAAACAGATATTAAATATATTAATGATGATAATCCATTTGGTTTAATTTTGGAGGATCCCAATGGAAAAGATGATTTATTAGTTGATGCACAAGAACTACATGTTCTGAAAGATCGTCCAGTAAAATTTGAATTAAGAACTATTGATGTATTGCATAATTTTTATGTACCTCAATTTAGAGGTAAAATGGATATGGTCCCTGGAATTGTAACTTACTATTGGCTCACCCCAACAAGAGTTGGTGATTTTGAAGTTTTATGTGCCGAGTATTGTGGATCAGGTCATTATGCTATGAGAGGTAGAGTAATAGTTGATGAGGAGGGTGATTATAAGAAATGGGAAGCAAAACAGATAACTTTTGAGAAAATGTTGGCAAAAAACCAAAAAAACGACAATTTGCAACTAGTAAAAAAGGATAAATAAATTATAAAGATTTTAAATTATGTCAGATGAATACGAACATAAATTAGAAGCAAAATCAGATTACGTTGGAGACGCATCATCTGTATCAACACCTGATATTGACGCTGTTCCAGCCGCTGAATTACCAGATCAAGAGCTGTATCATTCACACAGCTGGTGGACAACTTACGTATTTTCACAAGATGCTAAATATATTGGAATTCAATATGCTTTAACTGCAGTGGGAACTGGTCTTTTAGGTTTAGTACTATCTTGGTTAATGAGAATCCAACTAGCATTCCCA
>Ga0208261_1000295_pt1 | contig 20504 bp, 20 predicted proteins | sample Knorr_S7_td_DCM__FD_185595 | JGI IMG/M metagenome (GOLD analysis project Ga0208261, IMG submission 185595) | Marine microbial communities from Southern Atlantic Ocean transect - Knorr_S7_td_DCM_ad_131m_LV_B (SPAdes) (version 3) | ecosystem: Environmental > Aquatic > Marine > Oceanic | place...
CATTTAAATTAAAAAAGATTATTGGACGAAGTGGCAGGGGAGATACCTGCGGAGCTAGTTACGTTTATAAACGGCTAACATTAGGTCCCGGAGAGTCAACCAAATGGGCTGCTGCAGCTACGAGTCTTAAGATGGAGTCAGATACCCCATTAAAAAGGCCTAAGGGTGAGATAGAGGATAGGGTCAATGAGTACAACTAATAAGAAAAATTAGAACATGTTAATATTTATCTATCTTGCGCTGACAATCGCTTTCATCATTTTAGCCACAGCTAAATATAAGATACATCCATTTTTGACCTTAATAATAGCCTCGCTAGGGATGGGGCTAGTTAGTGGTTTAGAAACAGATATAATAATAAAAAGCTTATCAGAGGGTTTTGGAAATACATTGAAAAGCATAGGGATAGTCATTGCCTGTGGTTCAATTATCGGCACCTATTTAGAAAAAACCGGATCGGCCAAATCGATTGCAAGGTCTCTATTAAAAATGACTGGAAATGATAGATCGCCATTGGCAATGAACCTTACAGGTTTTTTTGTTTCGATTCCTGTTTTCTGTGATTCTGGTTATGTTATTCTCTCTACCTTAAACAAAGCTATTAATAGGAAAACTGGAATTTCACTCGCTGTATTAGGGACATCCCTTGCTGCGGGTCTTTATGCCACTCATGTTTTTGTACCGCCAACTCCGGGGCCACTAGCCGCTGCATCAATCCTTGGGGCAAATATAGGACGTGTTTTGATTTATGGTTTTATAGTTGCGGTCCCTGTTTCTTTAGTAGGGTGGTTCTGGTCAATATATTATTGCTCAAGATTTTCTATAAATTCAGATTTAGTGGAAGAACAAGAGAAAGATGAGGTTGGCCAATTACCAGATGTATTTACGGCCTTACTCCCGATTATTGTTCCTATTTTTCTAATTACCATCAAGTCAGTAATGGATCACCCGTCGATTATTCTTCAGAACAAAACTCTAGAGCAGATAATATCTTTCATCGGTCACCCGATCATTGCAATTCTCTTGGGGGTTTTTATCGCAATGATTTCAATGCGGGACCTCTCAAAAGAGCAGCATTTTAATTGGGTAGCTGATGGACTGAAGGCTGCGGGGACTATTATTCTCATCACTGGTGCTGGTGGGGCATTCGGGAATATTCTTAGGGCGACATCAATCAGTGATGTTATCAACCAAGGATTAATAGATTTTGAGATTGGACTGTTACTACCTTTTTTTATTGCTGCTTTATTAAAAACTGCACAAGGGTCATCCACCGTTTCTATTATCACAACCGCCGCCATGATTGCACCACTTTTAGATGCACTGGGACTATCTAGCGAAATGGGGAAAGTATTATCTGTACTTGCAATTGGCGCAGGTGCGATGACAGTATCGCATTTAAATGACAGTTATTTCTGGGTTGTTTCTCAGTTTTCAAAAATGAGCACAGGTGTTGCACTTCGCTCTCACACTATAGCTACATTTTTCCAGGGGGTAACGGCTATTCTTTTGATTCAGGGATTATCTTTGCTACTGCTTTGATGAATTATTTTCCCATGTTGTGTATGGGTTTCTCTGGAGCATGCTGTTATAATATTTTTTTAATCCCGTAACCTCTTTAACTACAAAATCAGGTAATACAAATTTTTGGTCCTCGCTTAGCAGTTCTATTTCTGCCATAAGGAGGCCATTGTTTACCCCGTGAAATTCATCTATCTCCCATTTTACATTATCAGTATTATATATGTGTCTGGTTTTTTCAATGAGGGGCTTATCACACATCTCAATTAAATGTGTCGCTTCATTTATTGGGATTTGTATTTCGAATTCGTATCTGCTTGTTCCTGCTCTATTGCTTTTTCCTTTTATTGTAAGGTAAGCAGTTTCATTATTTGAGCTGTCATTAACAATCCTAATTCTTACAGTCCTATGTTTTTCTGATTGTAAATAACCTTGGGTGATTTTTTTATTTGCTAGATCATTTGGTATGTGGCTAACAATGAACTTTCTTTCAATCTCGTTTGGCATCTAAAAAAATTATATTTATTGATGATTAAATATTAAATACCAACATAAAATATCCAAAGTCTAACCTGTCTCCATCCTCAGTGAAGTAGGCTGAATAACCCTGAACAATCTTACCTCCTAGGGGGAGTTTTTTTGACAAAACAAAATCCAGCTCCTGGCCGTAAGTGTTTACATCAATGGCATCTTTAAAACTATGGTATTTTACAACTATGTTAAGATCTGGGAAGATTTCATGTTTGGTTTTTATAAACCACTCATTTAATCCAGCGTGTGAGTTATTTGCGAATTTTTTATGAAGCGGATTATCATAATATCCATGAAACGCATGACCAGCGCCAAATGGTTTTGCAAAACCGCTTAATACACCATCACTACCACCAAGGTGATATTTATCTCCGGATATGTATTCCTGACTGAATGATATTGACTTTGTAAATGGTATAAAACCTATTGGGAATTCAAGGTTGAGTGATAATAAGTAGGCCTCTATGTTATCTGAATAATATTTTCCTGTTTGGTAGGCTCCTTCTGCTTCAATGCTAAATCTTGTAAATTTTTTATCAATACGCGCACCAAGTGTCTGTCGTTTTTTTGTGTTCTCTCCGGGGCTCACCACAATGTTTTCATTAAAAAGATAATAATCAAATAATACTCCACTATCAGGATTTTTGGTTTTTTCACTTTCTATAGATTGGGTTCCTCTATTTCGTAAGGTTTGAATATTTGAAGTTGCGTAGAAACCATCTACTACATAGTCAAACTGATCATTCATCGGATAAAGGTCTGTGTTAATCAAATGGAAAAATAGAATTTCTCCCTGTCTAGTATTCCTGGAGTTTGTTATCCCTTCAAAGCTTCTGCCATAGTTTCCCCAGTTGCTTCTACCAAAAATTCTTTGGTTCCCTAGAGGCATTTCAAAACGACCAAATCGAATCCTGTTTTTCCCATTAAAGGGGCCACTGACCTGCCCATAAAATTGGTGGAATGTTGGGTATGAATTATCCAACCCGGTTTGACCGGCATAATTATTTTGATTCCCTAACAACCTAGAGTCTTGTAGCTGGAAATATGCTTTATATATATTAGACGTTAGGTCAAAGTTTATCCTACCTCTGAAATAAGAAGCGGTAGATGAGGTGGATGTTGTATCGTTGTGGAGATTTTGAACTCTTAGTCTTGTCTCTGCAGACCATTTCAGATTAGCTGAGAACAGAAACTCTAGCGGTAGTATTAAGAGTAATAGAGTGTAAATAACGTAATTCATAAAAAGATTCTGACTTTGTTAGAATAACGTTAGGATAAATTTTAATTAAAAAGAATTATTTTTTATAGCCGATGGATTCAAATGGGTTTATCACTACTGAGGTAATATTCTTAAGGTGAGCACCAATTCGTTTTAGGTACCTCGCGTAGAGCACCATCGATGATGCCATGTGCTCTTCTCCAATTTTAAGGTCTCCTGATATTGAAGATGCGACCAGATTATCAGAGAGTTTCCCAAGGTCGCTCCGGTATGATTTAATTAATTCTTTTGCGGCTATTTCATCCATTTCTTCTACTGCCTTTACCGTATTTTGAAATCTTTCAATGACCGCTTGTTCTATTATTCTAAGGTCTTCTGATACTTTCTCAGACTTGAGTTTTTTAGGATAGTATTTTGCTAGATCCAGAATGTTCTTTGTATAGTCACCAACACGTTCTATATCTACAACCATATTTATTAGTACTAGCCCTGAATTGATATTGGTTACATCTTTTGAAACGGAGTAGTAGGTTACAACTTTCTTACGAATGTCTCTGTGATATTGGTTTATTTCTTCATCACGTAGCTTGATGCTTTTTATTACCTTATTCTTTTCACCTGATCGTAATGCGTTTACGGAATCGGTAAACATTTCGTGAGAGAGGTGGAGCATTTCGTTTGATGACGTCCAGGCCTGTGACAGGCTGTCTTCAGAGTTCCAAATAGTTACAAGATCTTTAAATACAGACATAATTACTCCAAGTCTAAGCTTGTATTATCACCTGCCAAAGTAAATAATACAAAATGGGATTAAAACAAAAATCGCAAATAAATATAAAAGAGGAATATATTTTTTCGTGACAGCTGCCTCACTAATCTTTTCAGCTAAAGATAGTGGAATATTTCGTAAAGGAGGTATGCCGTATATAACCAGAATACCTAAAATATTGAAAAGTAAGTGGCTGAAAGCTGCGACCAATGCAGATACAGTACCCGTTATTGCTGCCAAGAGAGCTGTGATAGTAGTCCCGATATTTGCGCCAAGGGTAAATGGGAATATCTGTCTTAGGGTTAACACTCCTGCTCCAGCTAAAGGGACAACGAGAGAGGTTGTAATGGATGAGCTTTGGACCATTATTGTGATGATTATACCAAAGCCCAATGCTTTTAGGGCGGTATTAAAAATGTATTGATCGAAAAAACCCTCGATCTTTTTTAGCACCAAACTTTTTAAGAGTTTCACAATACTATATAGCATTAAAAATGTAATAGCCACACTTATGATCAAATACACAATATCATTTTCAAAGCTGAACTTCTGAACAAACTTAGCCCCTGCTTTCACAGCAATTTTGATTGGACTTTTCGCTTGTAACACATCAATGTTTTCAATCTTTCCAAAGAGTTGAAGGGCAAACCACTCAGAGGTTCTTTGGAGGGGGTGGAAGATCATTTCGATTGGGAAGACTATGATAACCGCCATTATATTAAAAAAATCATGAACGGTTGAGGCCGCGAATGCTCTTTTGAACTCAGTTCCCTTTTTTATGTGACCTAGTGAGACAATTGTATTTGTCACCGTGGTTCCAATATTCGCTCCCATGATCATAGGGATAGAGTTTGTTATTGTAAGTGTACCGCTACTTACCATCCCAACGATCAACGATGTGGTTGTGGATGAGCTTTGAAATAAGACCGTTGCGAATATTCCAATAAACAATGCAATGAAAGGGTTGCTAGTTGTAGTGAGCACCGTCTCTGCAAATTGGGAGCCCATGCTTTTTATTGCAGATGACATCCCAGCAATTCCAACTAGGAAAAGATAAAGAGCAGATATTATTCCTGCTGCTTTAATTAGCGCTTTAAGGGTGTCGTTGCTCATTAACTATGTTGTCGATCAATATATTAAAAACTGAGTATTAGTTTTATGTTAGGGTTGCCAGGAATTATTGGATTCCAGTTTTGAGTATATCGTGTATGTGTACAATCCCATCTGGTTTATTTAGATCTTGGGAGGAATAAACAAAGAGGCATGTGATATTGTGCTCCTCCATCAGCTCTAAAGCTGCAAGCGCAAGAGTATCCGTTGAAATTGTAATGGGGTTTTTTGACATTAAAAACTCAGCAGTTTTATTAAAGAGATTATTACCATCTCTTTCAAGGCCTCTTCTGATATCGCCATCTGTAATGATCCCGATCAGCTTATCATCATGATCTAAAACTCCGGTGACCCCTAGTCCTTTATCTGATATGGTCAACAGCGCATCCTTGACACTTGTATCGATATTTACAAAAGGGATATCCTGTCCGGTATGTACCAGCTGATCAAGTGTAAGTAGTAATTTTTTCCCTAAAGATCCGCCAGGGTGTAGCTCCGCAAAGTCTTGAGCATTAAACCCCCTGCTTTCAAGAAGAGCTACCGCTAGGGCATCTCCCATTGCTAGTGTTGCTGTGGTGCTTGCAGTGGGAGCGAGATCAAGTGTGCATGCTTCTTTTTCTACGGAGGTATTGAGAATGATATCAACATCATTATACAGCGTTGATTTCTCTTTCCCAACCATACCTATGATCTTCACTTCTTTTTTTCGAATTGCTGGTATGATCTGAACGAGCTCGTGAGTCTCCCCACTGTTACTTATCATAAGAACAACATCGTCGCTTGTGATCATACCAAGGTCACCGTGAAAAGCATCCCCAGGATGAACAAAATGCGCGGGGGTTCCCGTTGATGCCATTGTTGATGCAATTTTTTGCGAGATTAATCCAGACTTTCCCACCCCCAGAACAATTAACCGACCTTTGCAGTTTAGGACAGCATTAACTGCATTTTCAAACTGTTCATTAATACGATCGCTAATTGCAGCAACAGCCTGTGCTTCTATCTGAATTACTCTTTTACCAACCTCTATATTTTTTGTTCCGCTCATAACTTAATTATGGCTGAAAAGTACGCTTCGTTCTGGGTTCATAACAATCAATGTTTAAAACATCTTTGTCCAGTAAAAACCATGGCAATACCATGCTCATTGCATGCCTCAATTACCTCATCATCGCGTACAGAGCCCCCTGGTTGTAGGACTGCCTTTATCCCGCTATTTGATATTTTATCAATACTATCTCTAAATGGGAAAAATGCGTCAGAACAAAGGATAGACCCTTGGATATTTTCCCCAGATTTTTTCATGGCAATATCAACTGAGTCAACCCTACTTACTTGTCCGGCGCCAACACCTACGGTTGTGTTATCTTTTACAATGAGGATCCCATTCGATTTTATGTGTTTTAAAACCTTCCACCCAAATAGCATCGTTTCAACTTCTAAGTCAGTGGGGCTGGTTGTTGTAACCGTTTTAAGGTCTTGTTTTTGAATTACGCTGGTGTCTGTTTCTTGCACGATAATTCCGCCAACAACATTTCTAACCTCTAACAATTTCTCCCTAGGCTTAATATTACCAACCTCTAGCACTCTCAGGTTTTTCTTCGTTGAAAAAATTTCCAAAGCCTCCTTGGTAAACGAGGGGGCTAACACAATCTCAACAAACACCTTTGAAATTTCTTCTGCAACGAGCTCATCGCATTGCTTGTTCATGGCGATTACCCCGCCAAAAGCTGATAAGCTGTCTGCGTTGAACGCTTGTTTATAAACCTCAAGCATGTTCTCGCCTTTGGATACACCACAGGGGTTTGCGTGTTTAACAATTACGCATGCTGTTTCTTCAAATTCTTTAAGGCATGAAAAAGCTGCGTCTGCATCCATAATGTTATTGTAAGATAATTTTTTCCCCTGATGTATCTTGGCATTTAAGACACTGTTTGAGCTGTCGCCAGAGATCTTATATGCAGCAGCAGCTTGGTGTGGGTTTTCCCCATAACGCATTTCTGAGTGTTTTTCATAAGTTAAGCTGAATTCATCTGATAAAGGGGTGCCTTTCATATAATTATGAATTATTACGTCATACTGTGCTGTGTGCCCAAATGCCTTGGCTGAAAACATTTCTCTGGTTTCATAGCGAATAGAATTGTCATTGCTTAGGTCTTTCGCTAAAGCTGGATAATCGCTAGGATCTACTACTACAGTCACCCACCCAACATTTTTAGCAGCGCTTCTGATCATTGTTGGTCCACCGATATCTACATTCTCTAAGGCCATCGCCAGATCACAATCATCCTTGTTTATTGTTTCGGAGAATGGATATAGGTTACACACAACAAGGTCGATCCATTTTATATTATTATCCTCTGCATCTTTGTTGTGTTTATCTCTTAGCCCTAGAATTCCACCTTCGACAAGGGGGTTTATGGTTTTCACACGTCCGTCCATTATTTCAGGGAACTTTGTATAGTCACTTACATCTGTCACGCTTACTCCACTATCTCTGAGTGTTTTTGCACTACCTCCGGTAGAGAGTATCTCAATTCCTAGCCCTTCAAGGGAATGTCCAAGCTCTACAAGTCCAGTCTTGTCAAATACAGATACCAGAGCTCTTTTTATTTTTACATTTTCTTTATTGATGGTTGGATTTTCTAACATATTATTTATTGGTTATGAGGTTAATCGCTTCGATAAATGCCTGCCCCTCTAGAGACTGGACCTTTGTTTTTAATGATTCTATGGTGTCATTTTTTTCCACTGAACAGGACTTTTGTATCAAGATTGGACCACCGTCGACCTCTTCAGTTACAAAATGAATTGTGCAGCCTGTTTCTGTATCTCCATTTTTGAGTACTTCTTCATGAACATTGGTGTCCATTCCACCAGCATATTTGGGAAGGAGAGAAGGATGAACGTTTAGTATTTTATCTTGCCATTTTTGACAAAACTCTTTGGATAGTATTCGCATAAAACCGATAAGTAAAACTAGATCTACATTTTTCTTTTCAAGGAGTGAGGTTACCTCTCTGTCAAATTCCTCGCGAGTTTTATGTTTGTGAGATATGTAGTGAGCATCTACCCCATGATTTTTAGCCCGTTCAAGGATAAATGCACTTTCCCGATTAGAGACAACGATCTTTACTGTAGCATCAATAATTTTATTTTTTATAGCATCGAGTATTGCCTGTAAGTCAGTTCCGTTTGTTGATCCCAAGACTCCGATGTTTATCATTTTAAGGAGTGCATGTTGTTGATCTTTTTTTGGATCAACTCAGTTGTCCCGATATCTTTCCGGTGAAAGAGGGGCCCCTTAATTTTTGAAATTTCTTTTTCTGCTATTTCTTCTGCCTCCCAAATAGAATCTCCCGCACCGACTACGGCAACGGTCCGGCTCCCCATTTCAAAGAGCTTATCATTTTTTAACTCAACTGAGGCATAAAACAATTTCTCTGTGTATGTGACTCCTGCTACGTCGATCTCTTTATTTTTAATTGGATCATCGGGGTACCCCTCTGGGACTGCATACTTGCAAACGGTTGCTGAATTATTAAAGCGAATGTCAATTGTATTTAGCTCCTCATTTATTATCGCACTACAAATATCGATCAGGTCAGTTTCGAGTATGGATAAGACGTTCATCGCCTCTGGGTCACCAAAGCGGGCATTATACTCAATGACCTTGACACCATCTTTGGTTGCGATAAAGCCGCCATATAATATTCCTTTGTATCCCTCTTCAAACTTATCCCGGAGTGCTTCGGCGGTCATCTGATTTATTTTTTGAGCTGCGAGGATGTGACTTTTTTCTAAAAAAGGAAGACTGTGGTCAGAGTCTGAGTAGGTGCCCATGCCACCAGTATTTGGTCCGGTGTCTCCCTCGTAGGCTCTTTTATGATCCTGCACTGCAGGCATGTGACTCAAGTTAGAGCCATCACAAAAACTCATCAGTGAGAATTCCTCGCCAATAAGTTTTTTTTCTATGACAAAGCTCCCACCATTGTCAATCAGCTCTTTGCAGTATGAGATTGCCTCACCATGAGAGTGAAGATGGTCTCCAGCTACCTTGACACCTTTTCCTCCAGCAAGACCATCATATTTCACAACATAGTAATCACCCAGTTCACCTAAAAACTCTTCTACACCTTCCATACTTGAAAAGGTTTTGAATTTTGGGCATCCAGGGATCTTATATTCCGTTAGAAGATTTCTTGTAAATGATTTAGAGGTCTCAATCTGCGCAAGGTCTTTTTTAGGACCAACGGATTCTACTCCTATATCAAATAGGGCATCTGCAACACCATTTGCGAGTGGGTTTTCGGGACCAATAATTGCAAAATCGATCTTTTTCTTTTTTGCATAAATTTTTACGGTTTCTGAATCATTTATATCTGCAACTGCCATATCTTTACAGACCTCAGCAATTCCAGGGTTATAATTTGTAGCGAGACAGTATATCTCTTTCTTTTTTGAAGAGCGACTAAGAGACCTCACAATTGCATGCTCTCTTGCCCCTGATCCAATCACTAAAATATTTAACATGAGAAACTATTGTTTATGATCTTGACCGATCTTTCCTTTGTTTTTCTAGATTGTTTAGGTAGTCTGCTGTCACATGTTTATCACAATAATTCCCTGTAAAAACTGAGTCTTCATACTCGGTGATCTTCGGATTACCTATGCTGGCAGAGAGTCTTAGGTCTTCTAGGTCCTGGTAGATCAGCTCATCAGCACCGATGTAGTTCTTTATCTGCCTTACTGTTCGTTTATGGGCTACCAACTCTTTGGTGGCTGGCATATCTATTCCAAAAACATTTTGATATCTTATTGGTGGAGATGCAGATGCAAAGTGCACTTTTTTTGCTCCATTATCTCTTACCATTTGAATGATCTTTTTTGATGTATGCCCTCTTACTATAGAGTCATCAACCAGCAGTACATTTTTATCTTTAAACTCTATCTCGATTGGGTTGAGTTTCCTTGCTACAGATTTTTTGCGCGTGTTTTGACCAGGCATGATAAAAGTTCTTCCGATGTATCTATTCTTCATGAACCCCTCTCTGTATTTCACACCTAACTTGTGAGCGACCTGCATGGCAGATGTTCTACTTGTATCTGGGACAGGGATAACAACATCTACCTCAATATTTTTATATTCCTTTAAGATCTTATCACCCAGAAAGTCACCCATTCTTAGTCTTGATTTGTGGACAGATATCTCATCAATGGTTGAGTCTGGCCTTGAAAAATACACATACTCAAAAATGCATGGCTGGTGCATAGCTTTTCTTAGTAGCCTTTTTTTATTTACGGTACCATCCTCATTTATAATGATAGCCTGCCCAGGCAGTACATCTTCTAGAACTCTATACCCCATAGAGGTAAGGGCGCTACTCTCTGAGGCGATCATATAAGAGTTTTTATTTGATCCAATAGCCAGGGGCCTGATCCCTTTAGGGTCCCTAAAGGCAACAATACCAACACCTGCTATCAGCATTATGACAGCATAACCGCCTGAGCACCTGTTAAAAACATTTTTTAATGCTCTAAAAACATGATCGTTAGAGACCTTTCTGTAATTTGTTTTATAGAGCTCATAGGCAAAAAGCTTTAGTAGAACCTCAGAGTCTGAGCTAGTGTTAAACTGACAAAAATGTGTTTTGGTTAGTTCTTCTTTGATTGTTTCACTGTTTGTAAGAGTACCATTATGTGCTAGGGTTATATTAATTGGGTTGGCAGTATAAAATGGCTGAGCCTCACTTACATCATCACAACCAGCAGTGGGGTAGCGGACATGACCTATGCCCATATTACCATTCAAATTTATTAGAGAGTCACTTGTTTTAAATACCTCTGAAACTAGTCCGAGTTCTTTGTGTGTATACATTTTTGATTTGTCCCATGTCGCAATTCCTGCTGCATCCTGTCCTCTGTGCTGGACCTGGACTAGTCCATCATATATATCAGCTGAAACCTGATCTTTTTTATGATATATACCTACAAGTCCACACATTACTTTAGGCTAACTAGTTTCGGTGCGATTCCTATATACTCTTCTGGGGTTAGTTCAGATAATCTTTTTTTATCTTCTTCAGGAATCCTAAGAAGTTTAACAAAATCAATAATAGACTCGCTGGTTACGGTCTCGCCCTGGGTCATGTTTTTGAGCTGCTCATAGGCATTGTCTGATCCTGATTTTCGTAAAACCGTTTGTACTGCCTCTGCTAAAACTTCCCAGTGACTGTTTAGCTCTCTTTTCATCCCAGGCTTATTTACTGTTATTCTCTTTAGTCCTTTTAGAATGTTTTTGCAAGCGAGGTAGCTGTATCCCATGGCTATTCCCTGGTTTCTTAGAGTGGTGCTATCTGTCAGGTCACGTTGCATCCTTGATATAGGAAGTTTATTTGAAAGATGACCCAAAATAGAATTAGCTAACCCTAGGTTCCCCTCAGCGTTTTCAAATTGAATAGGATTGATCTTATGGGGCATGGTTGACGAACCGACCTCTCCGGGGACCCTCTTTTGTTTTAATACCCCTCTGCTTACATAGGACCAAATATCCCGACAGAGATCGATCAAGATGTTGTTCACTCTTATCATGGAGTGATAGCTTTCAACAACAGAGTCATGTGGCTCGATCTGTGTAGTAACTAGGTTGGGATCGAGCCCAAGTGATCTAATAAATTTTTTAGAAAAATTGAGCCAATCCATTTTGGGATATGCTGTATAGTGTGCCGCCCAGGTACCAGTTGCCCCACCAAATTTACCCTGCAGTTGTTGTTTTTTTATTTGTTCAAATTGGCGGTTAAGACGATGAACAAAGACCGCTAGTTCTTTCCCAAATGTGGTAGGAGTTGCAGACTGTCCATGGGTAAGAGAGAGCATAGCTGTTGTTGAAAATTGTTTAGCGATGGTATTTAGCTTTTTAATAACCTCATGAAATTCAGGTAGGAAGACATTCCTCATTCCATCTTGCCACATTAGTGAGTATGATAAATTATTTACATCTTCAGATGTCAGTGCAAAGTGTATCCATGGATAGAGTCGCTTCTTATTCATTTTTTCTAATTTTTCACGAATGAAATACTCTACGGCTTTTACATCATGGTTTGTAGCTACCTCAATTGCCTTAACCCTCTTTGCATCTTCAATGCTGAAAGAATTATATATTTTTTGGAATCTTTTTATATCTTTATCAGATATGGGGTCAAGCTCTTTGACTTCTTTTTGTCTCGATAGATGTATCAGATACTCTATCTCGACCTTAATTCTATATTTTATTAATGCAGACTCAGAGAAATAGTCAGAAAGAGTTTCAATGCTTTTTGAATATCTCCCATCTAGAGGAGAGATGTTCTTGAGTGGGTCAGACACCAAAAATTCTTTTAACAGCTAGGGCACAGTTTCCCGGATCAATAACCGTTAAAACAGGGGTCTGACTTGGCATCTGAAGTGTAGAGTGAATGTTCACCAACATGTCGGCCTTATCAGAAAACGGAGGACATCCTATTGTTGGAAATTCAGAATTAGCTGCAACAAAACCTGAGAGAGCATTAGACCTTCCGGCAATTGTGATGTATACGATGTTATCTTTCTCTTTGTTGGCCTCTAGAATTTCTAAAACTTTTAGTGGTTGTTTGTGGGCCGATGCCGCATGCTGTTCCCACTCAATTCCATATTCATCAAGCTTGTCCGTAATTTTTTTTGCGTGAGGCTCATCTGATGTGGAGCCCATAATTAATATTGTTTTCATTATAAATATTCTTTCAGGTTTTCGTTTATTCTTTCTTGGACAGCTTTCCCCTTATCAGGGAATGGGAATACACTGCCGGTAATTGTTTCATATAGATAAATATATCTACTTGAGAGCTCAATTATCAGCTCATCCGGAGCTGGTGGTAATTCTTTATCATTATAAGGATCGCAATTGTCAACAAACCACAGTCTAAGAAATTCTTTATCTATATTTTGTGGTTCTTGGCCACTTGACATTCTTTCTTCGTAGGTCTCTGCAATCCAATATCTGCTGCTGTCAGGGGTATGTATTTCATCTATCAATAAAATATTTCCATCTTCATCTTTTCCCATTTCATATTTCGTATCGACCAGTATCATACCATTTTCCTTGGCTTTCTTTTGGCCAAACTCAAAAAGCTCCATGGCTTTTTCACTGCAATAGTCCCAGTCTTCTTGAGTCATCCAGTTTTCACTTACGATCTCAGCAGGAGAGATAGGTCTGTCGTGGTGTTCTTCTTTGGTCGTTGGGGTCAACATATTTTTTACAAGTTTCTGATTTTTCTTCAACCCCTCAGGAAGGCTATTTCCACAATATTCACGGTCACCATTATTATAAACTGTCCAAAGAGAGGTACTGGTGCTACCGGTTATGAAACCGCGCACAACAAACTCGATGGGGAACACCTTACATTTTTTTGCAACAATAACATTCGGGTCTGCTACGTTGATAATGTGGTTATCTATAATGTGTTTTGTTTCCTCAAACCACCAAGCACTAGCGAGGTTTAAAACCTGCCCCTTAAATGGGATGGATGCTAAAACGCGGTCAAATGCGCTTTGCCTATCTGTTGTGATAAGCGCCAGAGCGCCGCCTAGATCATACTGGTCTCTTACCTTACCAGTTTTCTTTTTTGCAGAGCCAAGTTCTGTCTCCGTTAGAGTGTTATTTAGCTCAACAGAAATACGGTCTTTGTACTGGCTAACTGATTCTAAAACATTCATGCGATAATGGATTAAAAAGTATGTTTGTGTCTATAATTTTATCTAAAACAGGTTGGAAGTTAGTATTTTTTATCTTGATGTTCCAGACTATGCCACGCTTAAGTTGAATTAATTCATTAATACTGAATCTCTCTCTTATAGATTCAAACTTAGACTGGCAAAACATGTCTTCTTTTTGTCTAACAAGTAGACACGCTGTATTCTCGCTTGTCCTGATAGAGCTTATATATTCTTTATTTGAATTAAAAAGCTCACCCGTATCTTCGATCTTTTTCAGCGTAGCACTAGAATTATCGGAGGTAGATATTTCCCAGTGTTGCTGCCTCTGTATGGTTACATCAATGCCTATTCGCCTAAGTGCATTTTGAACTGTTTCAGCTTCGTTGTCTGTTATCACCATATCAACGACCCACTCGGACACATGTTCTCCTGGAGTATATTTTTTAATATTTTTGTTAGGTGGAGAGTAGGATAGGGAATCATTTTTTATCGAAATTTTTTGTTTGATAAACTCTCTCATAGAAGAAAATAATTTATCACCCAAGTTAGTTCTTTCAGGATGTGGCATCATCGCAAGGATATTCCCAGCAGGGTTGGAAACAGCAGCAAGATTATAATCGGAACCATTCGGGTTTGTTGGGAACTGGCTTAGTATCTCACCGTCATCGTTACAGTATCGGAATACTGTTTGGTTATTTTTAATTAATTCGTTTAGCAGGTCTTCTGGGATGATAAACCTTCCTTCAGCATGTGCGAATGGGACATAGATTATTTCTTCATGTTTGAGGTGCCTGGTAAATGCCGTGCTCTCTGAGGGGACAGAGACCTTTAGATTTGCCCATGTGTTGTAATAGCCTGTTCCGACAACGTGGCCATCTTGAATTCTTTTGTTGTCAGTTAATGCGATTGAGGTTTGGTTGTTTTTAATGCCTGGAATCAGGCCTGATTCTACCAGTATTTGGGCGCCATTACAGATTCCAAATACGGGCTTACCATTTTCAGCTTCTTTTTTTATTATTTCCATTATTGGGTCAAGGGAGGCAATAACACCAGCTCTAGACCTATCTTCAAAAGAAAATCCTCCGGTGATAATATACCCATCACAATTTGCTACTGAATCAGTATCTGAGTTCCATAGAATTTCTACCGGATTCATGTGCCCCCGTTTTATTGCGAGGCCGGTTTCTCTTTCTGTGTTTGAGCCTGGGAACTGAATTACCCCGATGTCTATCGCCATGATTATAAATAGTTCTAATTTATTTTAATAAAAGAAATATAATTTACTTATACAATTCAACATGAAAAATAAAAGTGTGATAGTAAAAGCAAAGATATTTACTGTTTTTATTTTTCATTAGATTTAAAAAAATATTAGCATATGATTATTTATAATAGAACGAGCTACAAAGAGCTAACACTAAAAAGCTATCAGAAAGAAAAACGCAGACTACAGATAGAGCTTTTAAAGTTGCAGGAGTGGGTCATTAATTCAGGTCAGCGCCTGGCTATTGTGCTTGAGGGAAGAGATGCAGCCGGGAAAGGTGCAACAATCAAGAGGTTTATTGAGAATTTAATTCCCAAAACTATGAGGGTTGTTGAGCTTGGTGTCCCTACTGCCGCACAAAATAGAATGTGGTTTAAAACCTATGAAAGGCTCTTACCTAGTAAAGGTGAAATTGTTTTTTTTGATAGGTCTTGGTATACCAGGGGGTTAATTCAGCCTGCAATGGGGTATTGCACAGAGAGACAATATAAATACTTTATGAAAAATGTAAATAGGTGGGAAGAAACTCAAATAGAAAATGGTCTGTTACTTATCAAATTTTATTTATCTGTATCAAAAGAAAATCAACAGCAGAGATTTGTCTTTCGGCAGAACAGTCCACTCAAATATTGGAAGCTAAGTGCAAATGATCTCAAGGCAGCAAAAGAGTGGGATCTTTTTACACACTACAAAGAACAGGTTTTTTCAAACAGCGCTGGGAATAAAAACCCCTGGGTGATAATCAACTCAGATAATAAAATGATCGCTAGGCTAAATGCTATGAGATACGTTTTATCTAGCTTTGACTACCCAGGTAAAAAAGCACTTAAAGACAAAAAATGGTCAAAAGAGATTCCTGAATACAGTATTGAGATTGATGGGGTAAAATTTAAAAGCCTCACCAAAGAACAGTACGAGTTAATGTATCGTTTAAAAGGAAGCACGTAATTGTCGGATATAATCAAAGCCGCTGGTGGAGTAGTCGTTAGCGGGGATAAAATTTTATTTATTAAAAAGAACGGTCGCTGGGAATTCCCAAAGGGGAGATTAAAAAAAGGAGCCAATAGGAAAAAAACAGCTATTAGAGAAATTTGTGAGGAAACAGGAATCAAGAAAAAAGAAATATCCATCTTAAATCCTCTTATCCCAACCCACCATCATAATAAAGTAAGTGGGAGCACACTTGTTAAGGAGACGTTTTGGTTTTTAATACAATATTCAGGTAACCTAAAAAAGAAATTAACGCCAGAAAAAAAAGAAGGCATAACAAAGTGCAAGTGGTTTTCACTTAGTGAGCTTGTGATCACACTTAAAGATAGTCGTCCTCAAACTCATTATTTATTGGAGTTTGTTCTTAATGATCCTAGCTATAAGAATTATATAAAAACAAAAAAGAATAAGTAAATGCAATGAAGGTGCTGTTTGTTTGTACTGCGAATATCCACAGAAGTAGATTCGCAGAAGAAGTATTTAATCATCTTGCAAAGAAAGGTGATAGCGTTCATCAGGCCTTTTCTGCTGGATTGAGAGTCGGGGACTATAGTTTCAGGACGATATACTATCCGGCACTAGACAACCTAAAAAAATTCAAAATTACTCCTCTCCGCCCAAGTGCTCATTCAATACATATTGATGATGTAGACCTTAGTGAGTATGGTAGGATAATATGCATGGATGAAGGTGAGCATAAGCCAATGGTACTAGCTAACCCAAATTTAAAAAATGATCTTTTTGAATACTGGAATATTATTGATGAGCCTAAAGTGAAGAGTGAAATATCATTACCAAAATGTTTTCAGAGAGTAGAAAGTTTATTAAGGGATTTAGATTCCTGATTACTTATCAATGAAAAATCTAACTGACCTTAAAAAAAATGTGATCTATGGTGGGCCTAAGTATAAATCTCAAACCAAGATTTTTGATCAGATAGAAACGATATTTGAAAAATCATTAATTGAAAGAGATAAACTAATTAAACAGCAGGTAAATAACTCCATGAAGGATAAGATAGTTCTTCTTGACCTTAGAATCGCTATGTGCATAAAAAAAAGAGCGAGAGTCACCTTAGGTGGTTACTCATACTTGCCTGAAAAAATGTATGAGTGGGAACCTTTTTACGATATCGATAGAAGGCTTTTGCCTAAAACTGTATCCTAATTTTTATTTTGAGCTTTTATATAACCACCAAATAGTCCCCAATGCGGCAAGCATAGTAAATGCGGTTACTAAGTTTGGATCGATCCCAAGATTTAAACTTTGTATTCCAGCCCCCGCAAGAAAAGCCAGTAAAATACCCATCAATGACTCACCCGCTATCATGCCTGAGGATAAAAGCACACCCTTCTGCAAAATATTATCAGGTTTTTGGTCTGTTTTATTTTCTTTCAGTATAAAGTGAGCAAGAAGACCACCTATTAATATTGGAGTAGAGAGGCCAAAGGGGAGATACATTCCTACTGCAACAGGCATTAGATGTAGGCGGAATGTTTTGCCACTTTTTTCGAGATATGAATCGCCAATAAGAAGGAGAATCCCAATCGCTGATCCGACCGCTACCATATCCCATGGCAGAGTTCCACTCCCAAAGAAGCCATCAGCCAGGCTGGCAAACAAGCCTGCTTGTGGAGCTGCAAGCTCCCTTCCCCCGATACCACCGGGGGTATTCTCATGTAACAGCTGCATGATAGGTGCCATTACAAGAGAAGCAACTGCAACACCTGCTATTTGCATTATCTGTTGCCTATAAGGACTAGCTCCAACGATTTGGCCTGTTTTTAGATCATTACAAACATCTCCTGATGTACAGGCGGCACAACAGACAATAGCCGCAACACCAAGGGTTGCTATCATCCCTTCTGTACCAGAAAATCCAAACACATAAAGAAGCCCACCTGTAAATAATACTGCGGTGATAGTCATGCCAGAAACGGGTGAGTTCGAGTTTCCAACAAGCCCAACAATGTAAGAGGCTACAGCTGTAAAGAAAAATGCCATGATAATCATGATGACCGTTGTTACCGCTGCAATGGCAGCATCTTTTGTAATATAATAATAAATGCCTCCGACAAGTAAAACAGCGATAGCAGACAATAGATTTATCGCCTTTGATGGGATGTCTCTTTGGTTAAGAGGGACATTGCTCTGGCTTTTACTGGTTTGACTATCTCTTAGAACTTTTATCGCATCTACTAAACCTTTGCGTACTCTGAAAATTGAGGATATACCTCCAATGACCATTGCCCCAACACCAACATATCGTATCTTTGTTGACCATAAATGCCAAGCCCCTTCAGCTGGGTCAGCTGCATGCTCAAGGCCATGACCTAAAAGTGGAATGCCAATAAGCCAACCTATAACTCCCCCAATAAAGATAAGTACAGCAACATTTAGCCGGACGATAAATCCAACAGCTAACAGGGCAGGGGAGACATCTCCTCCGAAAAAGAAAATTCTATTTCCACTTAAAAACGCTGTCTCGAGTCCTCCCTTTAATACACCAGCGAATGAAATGAGGCCTTTAAAAGCCCCACCTAATAGAGCTCCTTTAATGATAGAAGAAGCATTGTCGCCACCAGATTCTTGTCCTGCTTCAAGTACTGATGCACATGCAAGTCCTTCTGGGTATTGAAGATTGTCCTCATTTTTTACGATGAACACCTGTCTCATTGGGATCATGAATAATATACCAAGCAATCCTCCGGTGAATGCTATCACGGTAGTGAGAAACATATCGAACTCTTGCCAGACGCCTATTAATATCAAGGCAGGCATCGTGAAGATGATCCCTGCTGCAAGTGACTCCCCAGCTGAGGCAGTCGTTTGAATCTGGTTTGCTTCCAAAATAGAGCCGCCCAGAGATTTCCCATCGATTCCCCTTGCTGCTCTTAGCGCAAGCATTCCGACAACTGCGGCGGGGATAGATGCGGATACTGTCATCCCAGCCTTAAGGCCAAGATAAACATTAGCCGAGCCCATAACAACGGAAAGAACCAAACCGAGAATAATTACTTTTATGTTTAACTCAGGAATTGATGTTGTATTATTATCCATAAGATTTCCCCATTGTTTTTAATCGAAAATTATTTGAGTCTCATACATAATTGGTATGACCTTCGCCTTCATCGACTGTACCTATGTTATAAACTGGCGTAAATGTTTTTAATGAGTCTGTTATAGTATCCACTGATCTTTTTTCTATAACAAAGACCATCCCAATGCCCATGTTAAATGCTCTGTACATTTCTTCAGTCTCAATATTACCCAATTCTTTGATGGTATCAAAAACCGGTAGGTTGGGCCATGTTCCTCGCTTAATATTTGCGGAACACCCTTTTGGGAGAATTCTTGGAATATTCTCGGTTAATCCTCCACCAGTTATGTGTGCAATCCCTTTAACTTGTTCATTCGTATTTAAAGCAGAAAGCACATGATTTGTGTAATTGATATGTGGCTTTAAAAGTGCTTCCCCAACAGTGCAACCTAGACTTTCTAAGAAGATGTCAACAGAGTGCTTGCCAATATCAAAAAAAACTTTTCTAGCTAGAGAGTAGCCGTTTGTGTGCAACCCGTTTGATGGCAATCCAAGCAGGACATCCCCAGGCCTAATATCTTTTCCTGTTATAATTTTACTTCGATCAATAACCCCGGTAATTACACCTACCAGGTCATGCTCCCCTGGGAGGTATGTGTCTGGCATTTCCGCAGTCTCTCCACCAACGAGGGAAACCCCTGTCTCTCGGCATGCGCTAACCATACCTTCTACAATTTCAGATATTCTACTAGGGTCAAGTTTATCGTTCGCGATATAATCCAAAAAAGTTATGGGTTTTGCACCCATAACTAATATGTCATTCGCACATGCGCTAACAAGGTCAATGCCAATGGTATTGAACTTATTCATTTTTCTAGCGATAATTGTTTTGGTCCCCACGCCGTCGATGCTTTGAACCATGACCGGATCCTCATAATCTTTTAATATGGACCTTAGACTGAATAAAGACCCAAAACTTCCAATCCCTGTTAGTACATTTTTAGAGAAAGTGGTTTTTACTTTATCTTTTATTAGGTCAACAGCAATATTCCCAGCTTCTATATCAACGCCTGCAGACTTATAATCTGTTTTTTTCTTGCCCACTATTTTATTTTATCCCTGAGCCCGTTAGACCATAAACTTTTTGCTTCTTTCACGTCTAAGTCAATTGCATCATTTATTTTAATTCGACCATTGTCACTTGTACTGCCGATATTATAATAACCTATATTGTGGGCTTTAAAAATATTTTTTATCTGTTGTAGATGCTTGGGCTCTGTTTCAATTATAAATCCACCAGTTTCAGAAAATAACAATTTTTCTGAATCTA
>Ga0208261_1000298_pt1 | contig 20413 bp, 14 predicted proteins | sample Knorr_S7_td_DCM__FD_185595 | JGI IMG/M metagenome (GOLD analysis project Ga0208261, IMG submission 185595) | Marine microbial communities from Southern Atlantic Ocean transect - Knorr_S7_td_DCM_ad_131m_LV_B (SPAdes) (version 3) | ecosystem: Environmental > Aquatic > Marine > Oceanic | place...
CTGGGGTGTATTCGTTCGGGACAGCGAACCTGTCTTCCGAAATACCCAGGAACGAGCCATAGTTGCTACCCCAACACTTCATCTCATTGTTGTCCAAAACAACGCAGGTGTAGTCGTAGGATGCTCCCAGTGCAGTTAGAGAGTAAATAGATCCTACAGTAGAACCAGGCATATTTAGTCCAGAATGAGTTTCCATTGAGGTTGGTTCTTCGACAAGGATCTCCCCACTATGTTGGTGTAGTCCCACGGACAATGACATGCCCAGAAATAGAATGGTAATGGTTAGTGCTAGAGTCCTGTTATGTTCGATGCGTCCGCTCATGGCTATCGAAGTAGAATGGATGTATTAACGGTTTTTTCGTCAATTGTAACTGTCCCCACTTGATGGTCAAACTAATTTGTGACATACTCCACGGATGGTCATGCCGGATAGTGGGGTGTCTGTTGAGTCGTTCCTGTCTGACAACTGCCCACCTATGGGAATCTATGAGACCCTGTACGCCTTCAGAGATTCGTTCGGCAGTTTCATGGGAACCGAGGGCACTCATCCATGGTCTCAGGGATTCCCACTCACCACCCCTCTAGAGAAATTCGGAGGCCCCCCACTACCGGACAGTGTAGATGTCACTTGGGAGGATCGCTTCTATCCGAAGGCGTGGGGCCATCCGGACTTGCGAGAAGCTATTTCGGGGTACTACAACGACCAATATGGGTCGAAAGTAGAGTCCGAGAATGTGATGGTGTTCGCTGGAGGTAGGCCAGGGATATTCACTGTTCTGGCATTCCTCAAAGATCACGTGCAGGTAAGGATTGGCAACATTGAGTGGCCGGCCTATCTGGATATCTTGGAGCAGACAGATACGGACTTCCAAATTGTCCCGTTCACCAAAGAGAACGGCTTCCACCCTAGCAACGAGGAGTACTTCGATAGATCTGGCCTGAATGCGAAGACAAGCCTGATGCCAATCATCTCGAACCCCCAGAACCCTTCCGGTCAGACAAGATGGGGGAATGAGTTGCGGGATCTAATCAGATTGGCGGAGGGTCCGAAAAACGGCATCCTTCTGGATGAGGCATATGAGATGTTTCACTCGCCTTCGGTGAGTGGAATTCAGTTCGTAGAGGACCTTGACAACAGTAACGTGTTCATAGCAGGGGCCTGTACAAAGGGATTGCAGTCTCCAGGAATCAGAATTGGATGGATCGTCTCTAGTAAGAAGAACATCGAGACGCTGTCCAACTTCTCCAGCTTCGGCATGGGTGGAGTCAGTCATCCTTCCCAGCACTATGCGGTCAAACTCCTAGAGCCCAGTAGAGTAGAGAAGGCTAGGAAGGCAGTGGAGGAGCATTACAACTGGCAAAGAGAAAGGTATGGCAAGGCATTCGAGGAAATGGGGCTTGGAGTGTACACTGGCGGTGGTGGTTTCTATCACTGGCTAGAGCTGCCTGAAGGTATGACAAGTTCCGAATTAAACAAACGACTGTTCAAGCACGGCGCTGCAATACTATGTGCTACTGACTGCGACATGGCACGTCCACATTCGAAAGACCCGAGTTATGAGTCGCCCTATTCCCGATTCTTCCGATTTTCCTTCGGTCCGCTGCTTCCTGAAACCTTTGATTCAGACATCGAACTATTTAGAGGAGTTTTCGAGGATTACAGGAAAGAGATTGAACTCTGAATTTGGTCAAATCCTTAAGTGATGGATTTCCTCCAAGCGCTGTGGCGACAGGACCGACCGCGCAACAGGCAGCCAAGCTGGCCAAGGCGACGTATACTCAATTCTTGGAAGAGCCTGAACGTTCCAAGCAAATTGCGAATATCCCGAAGCTACTGAAGAAGTTCGAAGGTAACTATGGAACTATGGTCAAGGGGCTCCAGAAGAAGTACGGAAAGGTGAGCAAAAAGTCATCGGAACCAGAGCCCGAACCAGAGCCGGAGCCCGAACCAGAGCCGGAGCCCGAACCAGAGCCGGAGCCCGAACCAGAGACTAAGAAGAAGGCCAAGAAGACATCAGATCCAGCAGAGGCGAAAGCCAAGGAGGCCGAGGCTAAGGCCGAGGCTGCAGCAGCTAAGAAGGAGTTGGAGGCTGCTAAGAAGGCGCAAATGGGAGATGCGAAGAAGGCTGCGAAGGAGGCAAAGGCAGTTGCTAAGGCAGAGGTCGAGGCGAAGAAGGCCGAGGCCGGAAGGAAGGCAGCAGAGAAACAGGCCGAGGCTGCAAGGAAGGCCCTAGACGATCTGAAGAGTTCCTCCAAGCTTTCCCCAGAGGAGCTTAAGGCCAAAGAGGCCGAACTAAAGGAGAAAGTAAAGACTGAGACCGCTGCAGCAAAAGAGTTCGGGAAGGAAGCCAAGGACTCTATGGCCGAGGCTAAGAAGCTCGGAACAGAGGTTGCTAAGGAAGGAAAGGCCGCAGCAAAGGCTGAGGCAGAGCTGAAGAAGGCCGAGATGGAGAGAAAAGTAGCACAGAAGCAAATCAAGGCTTCTGGTAAGGCGAAGTCGAAGGCGGAACAGCAGCTCGAGGAGTTCCGTGCAAAGCGTGAGCTAGCAGAGTCGAAGATGGAGAGTACCATGGCCAAGAAGCAGGAGGCCTTGGAGGCTTCAAAGGCAGAGGCCGAGGAAGCGAAAGGTGCTCTCAAGGACGTCAAGGATCAGATGAAGACCGAGATGGCCGCTGCCAAGACCTTGGAGAAGGAAGTCAAGGCCAAGCAGAAGGAAATAGCGAGAGTGGAGGAAGAGGCGAAGAAGGCCGAAGCACAGAAGGTCAAGGTCCAGCAGGAGATAGAGGACAGTCACAAATTCAAGTCGGAGACAGCGAAGAAAGCCGAGCAGGTCGAGCAGGAGATAGAAAAAATCCAGAGCGAGATGAAAGGAAAGGAAGAGGCTCTTGTCGGAGTCGAGACAGCTGCGATGAAGGCTGAGAGGGAAGCAGCCCATGCAGAGTTGAAGCTCAAGGCTAACCTGATGGAAAGAGAGGAGTTAATCCTAGAGAGGGTCAGCCTCAAGGCTGTTCAGGTCAATTGGGCCCAGATCGGGGAAGCAGAGGGTCAGAGACCAGACGATTTGACTCGAATACAGGGCCTGGATGAGTTCGCACAAAAGAAGCTCAACGTTCTTGGAATCCACACCTTCGACCAGATTTCCAAGATGGACCCAGTCACGGCCGAGGTCGTTAATGACGCCATGGAGTTCACACCTGGAAGAGTTACCAAGATGATGTGGGTGCAGCAATCAGTCCAGCTGATGGCAGAGAGAGGCCGCTAGTCACTCGGCTGGAGAATATATCTTGAATTCGCTAAGAGGCGGGGTATAGACATGCAAATTAATCAGGTTAGTTCTTTCATCGTTTGAAACACGATGGATATCTGGCTCCTCTGCAGCACAAACCTCTCCTGGGACGTACCTTCTGTCTGATACTGGGTAGGCCAAACCTTCCGCATTGGTCTCGTACACTGTCTCCGTAGACACTCCGGAGACAATCAAGAATGCGCAGTCGCTACCAGTGTGATCGTGGATGGGAGTATCCTGACCTGGTGTCCAGCATATGGCCACAAGTTCGTAGTGCTCATTCTTCTTGATCACATTCCTCTGATACCCATCCTCGGAATACCCAATGCAATCCTCCAATGCATCGACGTTAACTTCCAATGAAGAAAGACGGGCATCTAGCTCATCGAGGCCCGGTCTCCTGTCGATTCCGTCCAGCCATTCTGTTAGGCCCCTAAGGGATGCACACTGGGACAGAAGAGTGGATCGCTCCTCTTCTGATAACGGGGCCTGAGTAACCACACACCTCGCAGAGGGACTCGATTCAAGACTCTTCTTACCAAGCCCTAGATGCGTCTATCAAACCTCGAGTCAACTAACTAGGGATAGTTGTCCGGTAATCTTGTCTATCTCGTCCCTGGACCCTGGACCTATGCCAACCACTGTCTCAGTTCCAGGAGGGATTTCCGTATGTCCTGCATCAGTGACTAGTTGACATACCAATCCTGCCTTCTTCGCCTTCGAGTAGACTTGCTTCAGCGAAACTAGATCTGGTACCTTGCACACAATCTTTCTGGCCCCCCTTCTAAGATACTGATCCAGAGTCCTGGGGTTTTTCCTCTTAGCGGAAAGGACGCATTCTGCCGATGCGTGCGCGCATTGTGCCGCTAGTTTTCCCTTCGAAAGCTGTAAGTCCTGCCTGGTAACAAGGACCATTGTTAGTTCTTCAGTTGGCGACACCATCTCTCACCGCTTCTAATGACTGAGAAGACCGATGCCGAGACATGATCTCTCCGAGAGGAGTGGCCATCCATGCGACGAAGAGTATGTTACCGAATGCGTGATAGAGGTCGAAAACCAGACCATTAAGGAGATACGGGACAAGCATGGAGAATCCTGTATCGAGAAGAATACTAAGTGATACGAACCAGTTGAAAGCTATTCCTGATGCTGCTGCCATCAATGCAAGACGGTTGAGCCTGAGTTTTTCATTGACAACCAGCTTGTCGGAGAGAAGAGCACCGCATATCCCTATTGCTCCCCACCCGATGGCTTGGAAGATGGTCCAAGGACCGTGTCCCATGAAAATCACATTTGAAGCGAGAGCTACGATTGCTGCTAGGGCTAGAGCTCGTGGTGCTCCGAAGTACGCCCCGGTCAAAATAACGAGTACCGTGACCGGTTGAACATTAGGAATGGGTTCCATGAGTATCCTGCCAGACACTCCGAATATAGCAAGGAGAATCAGCACCCCCCATTGGCTCTGGTCCCTAAGAGATCGTTCGCTCCTGATTAGAGAGAGTACGATTATAGAGAGCACTGCTACATTCAGAGCGAGAGTTTGTAACGGAGAAAGATAGCCGTTATGAAAGTCGTACAAAGTTCCGCCCCAAGCCTCTGTCTCAACCCCGCCTCTTCATAGTTCCTCAAGAGTTACCATGTCCCGATACTCCATTCAATGACATCTCCCTCGGACATAACGAGGTCTCCTATGCCCACCATGGAGGAAGCCCCATTGTGGTCTAGGTGCCAGTATGCTCCATTGAAGTCCCCAGTCAAAGTTTCCGGATTCAACCCGCCAATTGTGTGAACAAACGCCCCCCATTGCCCGACTTCGTATCCTACTGATAGGTGTCCATTGGCCATTCTAGTTGAGTTCATCATGAAGTCTAATCCGTTTGAGTACCCCTCAAATCCTCCAACACACGCACCGGTCCTGTTCAAATCCTCATTCGTTCCGATCTCTTCACCATCTGGACCAATCATGGTCACTCCAAGGTTGAATTCAGAATGAGGAGAGTCCGATGGGAAATAGATACAGAGGACTTGCTGCTCATCCCATTCTGCTGGAAGTCCGTGGTGGGAAGACTCGTTATCTTCGATATATCGAGTCGACTCTTCCGCTAATCTGTCCTGTATGGATGGAGCTAGAAGTAGAAGTGCTAGTAGGGCTACAACAGATGCTGGTTTCAACCAATCAGACATGGAGTCAGTACTAGACAAGTGCAGTCTATCAAGATAGTCGTCTAATCATAATTCAAAGATATCAGCTTATTATTCAATCATCTCGGAAATCCTATCCCTGAGAATCTTGCTTACCAGTTTCCCATCTGCAGAACCGCCTAGATTCTGCATCACCATACCCATCAGCGGTCCAACTGCTCCCATTCCTCTTTCTTTTACAAAGTCTGAGCGATTGCTAAGGACCTCAGCCACCGCATCCTCAACAGATGACTCATCGGCTGGAACGAAGCCTCGTGATTCGGCTTCGGACGACATGAAGTCCACTATTCTCTCAATTGGACCCTCGACTGATTCCATTAGAAGGGTCTCCGCTCCCTCTCTTGTCAGGAGACCCTCCTCTCGAAGGTGAACAGATGCCGCTAGGGAGTTTGGTTTGGAGATGCCACCCTCTAGGAGGGCGCTTGCCCACGCCTTGGCTGGGAGTTTAAGAGGGCCCTCGATTCCCTCGAATAGTAGGTCATCGATCTCCCCGTTCAGCAAGGCCTCTTCCTGATTTTTAGATAGCCCCAGACCTGATATTCTATTCTTCCTTTCCTGAGCGGACAGTGGAAGGTTTTGGCAAATAGAATCCCATCTCTCTGGTGATATTTCCAGAACTGGTATGTCTGTCTCGGGATACATCCTAGCACCTCCTGGGAGAGGCCTTAGAGCCGTTGTCGTTCCATCTTCCGGCTTCCCCTTCCGTACCACTACGTTCCTCACCTCTCTGGGTATCCTGTGGAAGGCTAGTCGTGCCCTGTCAATGACTGCCTCTAGTGCCAGTTCGGACTGCCATTTTGGAGCCATGCACAGAACGAATGCGTCGGCTTCTGACAGAGACAGTTGACTCTTGACTGAGTCGACCTCAGTTTGAGAAATCCCGTATGCGGGGAGTTCGTCAGAATGGAAGATTCCCGATACCCCAGCAAGCTTGGCGGCACTGGCTAGCTCCCTTCCCAATCTTGGCAACTGTGAGCCTTTTTCGTCCGTCGTCTTCCTTCCGATCTTTCCTGAGAATCCAAGAAGGGATATTCCGAGCATACATGAGCCATTCTGCAAGGACGAGGACACCATGTCTGAATCGCATTCTGAGAAGCATTCTGTCACATCGTGAGTAGAGTAGGGTATTCTCTTCTTCGTGGCAAGTTCTACCCTATTCTCCACTGGCATCGAGTCAGATTCCCTATTCGGAGGGAGGGGAGGGAGGGAGAACTCGCTTCTCAGTTCATTCGCCAGACGGTAGAAGTGGAGTTGACGAGCCATCTCCAATCGAATAATTCTCGGAATCCAGTCTAGGTCCTGGCATCCTTTGATCTCAACCCTATCTCCACAAGAGATGCTGACATTGAGGTCTTGTCTGATTGACCCTAGTCCCCTCCTGACCCTGCGAGTATCACGAAGCAGGCGGCCCAATGCCAATGCGGTCTCCTTTGCATGCTCCGGAGATCGAACATCCGGAGCAGTGGCGACTTCTACCAGGGGGACGCCCAGTCTGTCTAGATTGTACACTACGGTTTCTCCGACATCGCTCCTCTTGGTCTCGAGCTTCCGAGCAGAGTCTTCCTCCAACGAAATCAGATCGATTCCAACCTGGCTAGAGTCGGCCTCTATTTGTCCATCAGTAGCCACTATCGTTGTTCTCTGGAAACCACTGGTATTGGAGCCATCCACTACCGTCTTCCTCATTGCTTGCAGGTTTGGGATTGGTTTTGCACCCATCAGAGCGGCCATAGTGAGAACAACATCTACTGCCTCAGAGTCATGGTTTCTTGGTGGCGACTCGTCCAACTCGATGAGGCTGGCATTGGGAGATTGGACATACTCGAATGTCCGATTCCTCCTTTGCTCGAATCTAGCGGCGACATCTGTACTCCCTCCTTCTCCCTGTGAAGCTCGGAGCCTTCTTGTGGAACGAGGCCAGTGATGAGGGATGTCCTCGGACTTGTAGTCGAATAGTTCGCTTGGCATTCTAGAGTGTAATTTGTCAGTCGCCAACTGCTGATGAATCTCCAGCCCACACATGAATCCAAGAGCTACGGGATCAAGATGTGCAGGTTTGTTGACGTCTCCTAATGGCTCCATTACAATTCCTTGGGAGGGGGTTGTGCTCATAGGGTCAACGGGCAAATCGCCATGCGAGAGGGTTAGAAGATGATTCATACAACTCACCAGTTTGATTCATCTTCTGCACGACTTTATCGACTTCGGCTTCGCTGATTTTTCTATTGATTGCAATATTGTAAATCTCCGTAAGTTCTGCCTGTCCCTTCTCCTGGCATAATTTCCTAACAATATTCATGATAGTAGAGTTGTTTGAACGCTCTTTCACGGAGACCCCTGAGTGCAGTTCTGATTCGTCCTCTATTCCCGATTCTTCTCTCCAGTGTTTGAAGACGGCTAGAGCCACTTTTGCATTATCTACGGTTGCTATCTCCTGGAGGTGCATCCTGGCGTGGGCTTCTGTTAGTCTAATCAGGGCTTCCAATGCTCTTGCTGTAATTGGGATGACCGTGTCGTTATCATGATCAGACTCGAACTGTGAGGGGCTCTGGTCTTCTCTTCCGAATGACTGTCGCTCTTCTGTGTAGTACTTGAGGATGGCATTCTTGGCATCCTCGTCTAACTGTGGGTGTACCGTTCTCTTAGCGAATGCGATGTACTTCCTTAGGAAGTCCTGAGATAGGTGCTCATTTCCGTTTTCGGAGGTGATGATGAATGACTCTTCGTCTAGTTCAGATGGGCCCAATTCGATCGTATTCTCCAACTGAGCCTCACTCTTACCCGAAGTCCTGTTGTCGAGTATGTGCCTAGCAATTCTCTCATCATCATGAATCCGCACTTCGTCCCTGATCATCCAGATGATATCGAACCTAGATGCTAGTGGAGGTGGTAGCCCGGTCTCTTTGAATGACCTAATTACACTCGTATTTATTCCCCTCTTGGTGAACCGGCCTTCCTTCGGGTTTGCAGCGGCCAGGATTGAGCACCTTGAGTGTAGTGTAGCTGTAATTCCGCCCTTGGCCACATGGACCTTTTGCTGCTCCATTGCGGGATGCATCATTCGTTTGTCATCTGGTGAAATCTTATCGAACTCATCGATGGCGGCCAACCCCCTATCCGATAGTGGGAGAACCCCTGCCTCTAGTGCGAACCGCCCATCCCCGAATGCATCCCTGACAGCAGCCGCAGTGAGACCTGCTCCAGAGACTCCCCCACCAGTAGCGAATCTTCCCCGAGGAGATAGTGCGGAGATGAAGGAAAGCAATTGGGACTTTGCTACTCCTGGATCTCCCATCAAGAGGATGTGGATATCTCCTCTAGACCTAGTCTTATCATTCAGCTTCCTTGACACTCCTCCGAAGAGTTGCAACGCTAAGGAGCGTTTCACATGGCCTAATATGCCGGTAGCGAAAATAGATGGTGCAATAGAACGCTGAATCAGGGACATCAAGTCCTCTCTCTTCGAAATCTCGAGAATTCTCTCGCTATCCTCCTCTTCAATAGAAATCTCAGTGAACGGAGTACTCTCATGCTCGGAGCTAATCAAATGATAGATTACATCGAACATAGGTGTCTTCTTTCTGTTTCTTACCTCACTTCTCACAACCGGGATTACGTTTGCAGTAATCCTCTCTCCCGGAAGATGCTTGTTGACTTGGTCCCCCTCGATAAGCACCATCCCCCTCCTTGGCTGAGCTCCGCTCGGAACATACTCGGGTTGCTCCTGAATCTCTATCCACTGGTTGTTTACCATTCTAGAGCTTAGGAGTACCAAATCGAAACGCGTTTCGGCTTTGGTGCTCCCACAACCGCCCAGAGCCTGCGGACAGTTGAGTGGCTCCTTCAATTCTCTCTCGTTTTCTTGGTCGATTTCTATGTCATGGCCGCACGACTCGCACTTGAAAACAGCCCTGTGTATTCTGGGTTTAATCTCGGAAATCTTGGTGACAATGACGTCGACGCTACGCAGTTTGTCTATGTCCGAGCTACCTATCTCTCGCAGGGGCATCCTTGTGTCTCCAGGTAGCTCTCCGACCCGTAGCAAGGCATCTATCTCCTCCCCCCTCTCTCTACAAATCTCCATCAGAGTCTTAGAGCCAGCGGAGAGAATCTGCTTTGGGTGCTCCAGTACGTCCTCTGCAAATTCCGGATCGAAAGTCTGGATCTCATGGAATGGAATGGAGAGGTAGGGAAAGTTGGTCTGACGAGACAACAGTGTCATCACCTCTGACTCCTTAGCCTCCTCAAGGAAGGTCCTCCATCTGGCCGAAGCGTCATGTGCTGCCATTGTCATATTCGTCACCGGGCTTTGTGACTCGGAACACACGGCCTATGAACAGTATGGTTGCTTTTTCCAACCCCCTTACTTCCGGTGGAGAAATGAAACTCCTTCAGGATGCTTTTCTGAGTTTTTTTCACTTCTACTGCAAGTTAGAAAGCGAGTCCTCCGGACTGATTTAGATATGGTGATATTGAAGGCTAGAACCCTAATCGACAAGCATGGAGTATCGACGATTTGGTCGTGACCTATTCTTGAGGCTGGACAAGGGAGAGGGATTACATGATGCCATTAGGAGTCTGAGCAATCATGGAATTAGCACTGCAGCAATTACCAGCGGAATAGGGAGGGTGAGAGGGACGGAAATAGGGTTCCTTGACTCTAACGGAGTTTATCAGAAGATGAAGATTGAGGAGCCTATGGAGTTACTTTCGATGCAGGGCAACCTGGCTCCCGGCCCAGATGGGGCTTTCACACACATCCACATTGTAGCCTCAGATGACGATCACGTCGTCAGGGGCGGTCACCTCTTCGAGGCAACCGTCGAGGTTACGGCAGAGATTCACATGAGAGTATTGGATGAGGGAGATGCAACCATGGTAAGAAAAGCGACAGAGAGCGACTTCTTCGGGCTCTCATTCTATGATTTGGAGGGTTAGTCCTGCGGGTGCTTTTCGCACATGGATTCGAGGGTAGTCCAACTGGATCCAAGCCCACCTACATGAGGGAGGCTTTTGGATGGAAGGTTACGGCACCGAAGATGTCTGAGCTAGGGTGGAGCATCGCGAGTCAGACGGACGTTCTGATCAAGCACTTGGACGAAGGAGAGTATGACTTGGTCGTTGGTTCTTCCATGGGCGGACTAGCTGCAGCGAACGCCTCGTCAATGAGGCCTAACCAGGACATCAGACTACTGTTGATAGCACCTGCATTCGGACTTGCAGAGAACTGGGAAGGGATGGAAGAAACGGGCAGGAGTGCTTGGAAAACCACAGGAGAGAGGCGATATACTGGTTTCGAATTGGACATCGTTCTTCCATGGGAATTTATGGAATCCGCAGAAAGGATGTCGTGGCCAATTCCTGCACACCCCACTGCCATAATGCATGGAAGGTTCGATGAGGTCGTTCCCATTAGCTATTCGCGCAAGGTCGACGAATCCTGCAAGAACGTTACTCTTTACGAGACAGATGACGGACATAGGATGAAGGATTCATTGAGTGTTATCCAGGAAATTGTATCCGAACTCATGGACGGATTTGTTAGCAAGCCGAATGAGGGGGAGAAGGTTGAGGTACAGGAGGAAGTATCGCAGGAGGTGAGCGTCGCTGGGGATGAGCCTAATATCGAGGTCGACGACGATTCAGAGGAAGAAATCGAACAGCTCGAGGCCGAGATGAAGAAGCTGGAAGCACAGATGGCGAAGAAGAAAGAGAAGCTGGAAGCCTCGAAGAAAGAAGCTCGGCTAGAAGAGTTGGCTCTGGAGAAGGAAGAGGAGGAAATTGAAAGAGAGCTCCAGTCGATGGAGGCGAGCGAGGCGGTTCAGAAGGCTGAGCAAGAGGTTGAGAAAGCCAGAGCAGAGGTCGAGGAGGCGACCAAGAAGGCCGAGGTCGAGGAGGCTGAGGCCGAGGAGGCCCGATTAATCGCAGAGATGGAAGAGGAGGAGGCAAAGGAGGCAAAGGCCGATGCTGCCGCTGCAAAGAGGAAGTTGGCAGATGCAATCCTGAAGGCAGAGATCGCTGGTAAGGACGTACAAGGAATCACTTCGGAGGTAGAGGATGAGAAGAGGGAGTTGCTGATCCTTGAGAGAGTCGGAAAGAGAAGGTCCTCAATAGACTGGGAGAAGATTGGTGAGTTCGGAGGAAGTTTATCTGACGATCTGACATTGATTAACGGGATAGACGAGTTCACCCAGAGGAAGCTCAACTCGTTGGGCGTGTTCTCCTACGAGCAATTGTCCAGAATGGATTCAACCAATGCTAAGAAACTGAATGACGCGCTTGAGATGCTACCAGGGAAGGTCATTGAGATGGATTGGACCAAGCAGGCGATAACGATGCTCGAGTTGAAGGGGGTCGACAAGGCATCTTCGAGCATCATCGAAGATGAGAGTGATGAGGTCTTTGCAGACCTGAGTGCTGCTCAAATAAAATGGGCTCAGATAGGTAAGGCTGGAGACAGGAAGTCAGATGATCTGACTAAGATCAAGGGAGTTGATGCTGAGACTCAGAAGAAGCTCAAAGTCCTAGGCATTAGGACCTATGACCAACTCTCCAGAATGGATGCGGAAACCGCAGAGGCTGTGAATGGTGCGCTAGGAATGATGCCAGGGAGGGTTTCGAAGATGATGTGGGCACAGCAGGCAAAGGCTCTGATGGATTAGTGAGTAACTAGTGGTCCTCGGTGGATCCCAGGAAGTACTCCCCTATCTCCGGATCGGTCAGGATGTGCTGGGCATCTCCCGTGTGAACTACCTTGCCGTTGGAGATGATGTATCCTCTGTCTGACCTGGCAAGGGAAAGTCTGGCGTTCTGCTCGACTATCAGAATCGTGATTCCTCTGTCCCTAAGCGAGTCGATGCTCTCGATTATCTGCTGCTGGTAGAGTGGGGACAGTGCGGCTGTGGGCTCGTCCAGCAGCAGGAACTTGGGGTCAGAAATTAGTGCCCTGGATATGGCTAGCATCTGTCTCTCCCCGCCTGAGAGTGAGGCGGCTAGATCGTACTCCCTGTTCCTAAGGTCAGGGAACATCTCCAAGGACCGCTCTATCCTCTCTGCTAGAACTCCCTGCGATAGTGAGTTCCCGCCCATCTGGAGGTTCTCTAAAACCGATAGGGATGGGAAGACGTTGTCCACCTGTGGAACATAGGCGATACCGTGGTTAACTAGCTGATCAGTCCTCCATCCAGAGACCTCCTCGCCCCTGTATTGAATGCCTCCTCGATAGTATGTAGCGATTCCAAAGATGGTCTTGATGAAGGTCGACTTACCACATCCATTCGGTCCGATCACTGTCACGAATTCACCTTCGTCTACGTGCATGTCTATCCCGTAGAGTATCTGTACTGTGCCATAGCCCCCTTCAAGACCGCTAACCTCCAAGACACGCGTCACTCTTCTTCACCCTCCGATTCCCCAGCAGCACCAAGATACGCCTCGATTACTGCCCTGTTGTTGCGAACTTCGTCGGGAGTTCCTTGCATCAGGACCCCTCCCTCGTTCATCACTATGATTCTATCAACACCCTGTCTGAGGATGAAGTCCATGTTGTGCTCGATAATCAGTATGGTAATGCCAGTCTCGTCGACAATCTTCCTCAGGTTGTTGAATATCTTCATCGCTAGAGGGCCAGCGACTCCTGCAACTGGCTCATCTAGAAGCAGGAGCCTCGGATCGCCCATCATCGACCTGCCTATGTCCACCAGCTTGCTCTGACCCCCGGATAGCTCGCTGGTCAGGTTGTGGGCCATGTGCGGTACCTCTAGTTGGTCTAGGACCTCGTATGCTCTAGAAAGCCGATCTGTTTCGGCTTGGTTTGCCGGGAACAGTAGCGATGTTGCCAATTCTCTGAACGAAGAGCCGAACTGCCTCCTGGGTGGTACTAGCAGGTTCTCTATCACTGTCATCTCTCTCCAGAGATTGGTGTGCTGGAAGGTCCGCGTCATTCCTAGGTTCTGGATTTGATCCGGTCTTAGCTCGGAGGCGTCCTCTCCGAATATCTCGATGCTGCCTGAGGTCTTCTCCAGGAGACCGCTGATGCAGTTGAAGGTCGTGGACTTTCCACATCCGTTTGGTCCGATAAGTCCTACGAACTCCCCCTCTCCGACTGAGAAAGAGACGTCCCTGACGGCGACTAGTCCACCGAACTCCTTCCTGAGTCCAGAGACCTCGAGGACATTACTCACCGCCAATCACCTCCTCTGGTCTGGATGGTCTCACGGGCACCTCTGGTAGCAGACCCTTTGGATTGTACTTCAGTGAGAACAGCATGAGGCAACCGATTAGGAGTATCTTGACGTATAGCATGTCAGCGGTGACGACACCCCCGTAGTAAGACTCGTCGATTGACCTCTGGCCAAGTGCAACAGCGGCGAATGCGAAGATAGCGGCACCCGAGGCCCCGATGTCGATGAGCCTTTCCGATCTGGTCGCCATACCGACAAGTGCGATTATAGCGAATATCCGGAAGACCTCCCACTGGCTCGTCACGAGCCAAGCGAACAGACTGTCGATCCTGTCTGCTGTGGTATGAAGCGGGAGGTCAGGTGAACCCTGGCCCACTGCCAGCACGTTGAAGACGAACTCCATCAGAACGATGATGAACGCACCTACGACCATGCCTCTGTTATTCGATCTCCCCCCTATTACGAAGGCGGCCCAAACTAGGAAAGTGGAGCGTGCAGGCGCCATGAAACCAGGTTCGAAAGCAGTCAGCTTCCAAGCCCAGAATGCACCAGCTAGGCCTGCAATAGCAGCCCCCAAGGCCAGGCTCGCCGCTTTGTGTTTCAGGACATCATGACCATGGTGCTGGGCTACCTCTTCATCCTCCCTGATTGCCTTCAGAACGCGCCCCCAGGGAGAGGAAATGAGCACAGAGAGTAGTCTCCAGACTACGACTACGGCGACAACTGACAGAAGCATCAGAACGAAGAAGTAGGGGGCTGGTTGGCCCAAACCGAGAAGTTCCCCGACGAAGACTGCTGGGGTGTCCACTAGTTCTACATCCGAAAGACAGTCATTTGGTCCGGCCCATGGCGTATCTGGACCAGGAGTCCTGGAGCCGCAGAACCACCAGTTCTCCAATGGTAGGGGGTAAGAGGCGATCCCTATTGCGGACCCTACCGATCCTACCCGTAGCAGGGGCTCTCCCTGCAGGAGGACTTTGACGATCTCACCCAGTGAGATGGTCACTATTGCGAAGTAATCCGTCCTGAGTCGAGCTGTGGGATATGCCAGCGCCCACCCAAGAGCGCCGGCTAGTGCTACTCCGAAAATTGTAGCTGGGAGAATGCCCCATTCATACCCATGGAGCCTCTCCGGGGCAGTTAGAACTCCTACAGAGATAGCGCCTACTGAGACGAAGAAGATGACTCCGAAATTGACCATTCCAGTGTAGCCGGTATGCAGATTTAATGATAAGGACATCAAGAGGAATACGGATAGTGTCAGAAGGACGTTTGAAACCTGTAGGGTCTTCTTGAATCGGAAGTCATCAGACTCGGCGATTGGTAACCAAGCCAGGAACATGACCAGTATTAACATCAGAAGTAGGAAGAGTGCCCATGATCCGAATGGGCTCTCTCTACCGTATAGCTCGGCTTTCCTCCTCTCAACCGAGAACTTCGGCCCGAATACATTGTCTGAGGCATCGGTGACAGACGAGTAGGCCCTTCCGCTAATTTCTGAAGTTCTGCTATAGATGCTCGCAAGGAGGGGTCGGACCCGTGATGCCGCCGATTCCAATGCAATCTTGTGCTTAATATTCAACTCTGACATTTTTCTTCTCACTTGCAGAGTCGCCATTGATAGCGAAGAGTTGCCCTGTAACCTTTTGAAAGAGGGCCACTCGATGGGCTCATCCTTGCCCGATAGCATCCTGAAACCCTCGTATGCAGAGTAGAGCCAGATGGCTACGATTGCTGTGGGCCAAATAACGTCCCCAAAGTCGACGATGAAATTGACGAAGTCGATCTCGAATCTGATCAAATCGAACCATGAGGAGTCGATTTCGGAAACTTCGGTATCGAAGTGGGGGGAGTCCTCCACAAGCAGAGTGTCGTCGTTCCTACCTGTGACTAAGGCGAGGTTTGTTTCGGCTGAGGCGTTGGCAAGACAGTCTTCAGAGCACGAGCCATCGGCTAACGAGTTCTTCCCCACGAAATCGCTGAATCTATGGAATACATAAGCAGAAAAGGTAGCGATGGAGAAGTTCTGCATTCTGTTTGGCCGATTCCTCCACCAATGGTGAAGTCCGAGAATGCCAGTAGGGAGTATGGCCAATGCGGCTGCTATCTTTATGTCTCGAACGGAGTCTTCTTCCTGCCTCTTCCTCAGCCTCTCTATCTTCCACTTCTCGTAAGCATCGCCTATCCCCTTGGGCATAATCATTAGAATCGCAATTAGGAAAATATATGGCATCATAGAGTCGAGATTTGTTAATCCAGACCTACCAAGAGGGTATCCTATGCCGATTGTTACAGGACCGGAGAGTGCCCTGACAAATCCAACGACTATCGAGCCAACCAATGCTCCTGGAACGGATCCTATGGTGCCCAACACTATGATCGCGAATGATGGAAGGAGGAGGGTGAATGCCGTTTCCGGGCTGAATCTCAGGGTCAGTGCGAATACGGCCCCCCCTATTCCCGACAGACCTGCTGAAAGGAAGGCGCTGACCATGTGGACTCTCTCCACGTTGATTCCACTGCTTGCTGCCAGCTCCTCGTTATCGGCCACTGCCCTCATCCTCCTGCCCAGCCTGGTCTTGTTCAGAAGAAGGATCAACACAAGCACGGCACTGAAAACGACGAATGGCACCACTCCCTTGTAGTAGACGTAGTTGGTAGTTGCCTGGGCGCAGTTGAACGTGACGTCGTATACCTCCCAAGCGGGCTTGGACGTGTCAGTAACAATTCTGGAGAGGATGGGTTCTCCTGTTGATGCATCTAATCCTGTCTGCTCGCACTCCCATGTGGTGTACGTTCTGCCCTCAGCAACTGATCTATCTCCTAGGTTGAATCGCATCTTCGTGGTCGGAATCTCCCATGATAGGTCAGGTCTCCTCCAATCTCCCTCGGGCTCGAAAATCTGCCTCCCTGCTCCGAACCGGAGGTAGGTGATGGCTCGGAGGATAAGTGCTACACCCAGAGATGCGATCATCATGACCTGAGGGCTTGCCCCCTTCTTTCGGAAATCCCGGTAAACCAGTCTGTCTATGATGATGCCAGCAAACCCGGTTAGTACGAAAGCTGCAATCAGGATGAAAATGAAGACGGACCAAGTTAGAACTCCTTCCTGAGATGTAGAAAGGCTGGACATAGGGAACAAAAAGTCAGTCCAAGTCATGATCACCGCAAGGTACATCCCCAGCATGAAAAGTTCTGATTGTGCGAAGTTTCCGTACTTCTGCACTTTGTAGGTGAGTGTGAGTCCTATTGCTATAGCCAGATATGTGGATGACCATGTCAGAGTTCCTGTGCCTATGGATACGAAATCTAGAGTGAAGGAGGCACTTACAGCGAGGCCCTGCATCAGAAAATCGAGCGTGAGGAATACAAGTGCCACCATGAACAGAGGAGACAATATCAGTGCGGTTGTTCTGGGAATTCCACTAGGAGCGTCATCGAATAGAACCTTCACGACTACGAATCCTGCTGTGATTGACTGTACTACTTGTAGGATCCAGACCAAGTCATTGGGAAGACCCCCGCCCACAATCTTGTCTAGAATATTCAGGGATCCGAACCCGTTCAGTAATCCTAGCAAGTTCGCATCAATGAAGAGGGCCGTGGCGAAGATTAGTCTCCTGGCCCACCTTGGAAGTTCGGAGAATCTGTCCAAGGATCTAGATCGAAGTGGTTCATCGCGAGCCTGATTATCCTCGCCCGTCTTGACCCCTGTAACCGGATTAATCCGGTCCCGGACCTCCTTCTCTTCCTGACTCATGCTCCCAACGGAACCGGTGCACGAGGTGGCATAACTGTTGGGGCAGTGCGGCGGGAAAAACCCGCCGCACTGCTTTTCGTATTCCCGATTACTCAGTCGTGGCGGTGGTTATGCCGTTGACTGGGTCCCAGCTTCTGGCGCAGTCGTAGGAGACCGTGCCATCAGTGGCAGTGGAGAACTCTCCGATGCAGAACCCTGCAGCGGGTACGTCGCCGTTTGCCAGGAAGCTGAGTGTGCCGCTGGCACCGTTCCATCCCTGTCCTGTTCCCATGACAGCGTCTTGGGCGGCCAATCCTGGGGTCGCCAGAGCGGTGAAGGCAGCGAACGCAGCGATGGTCACTGCGTCGAATGCCTCGGCGGTGTATATCCCGCCAGCGCAGTCAGCGGACTGGGCGCAAAGGGCCGAGAAGACCATTGCCACCATTCCTGGGGTTCCAGCTGCAGCGGGCTTGGTTGCGATTATGCCGTCCACCAGAGTGGTGTCGGACATTCCTGCAGCCAGTCCCTCTTCTGCTATGCCGTCAGCGCCGTAAATGGCGCCTGAGTATCCAAGACCTGCCAGTTCCTCGATGATCCCCGCGCCATCGGTGGCGTAGGACACGAGTAGCACGGATGTGCATCCTGCGTCTACCACGGCCTGAGCCATGGTAGCGAAGTCTGTCGTGGTCTCCTCGTAGCCAACCTGAGTGCAAACGTGAGAAGCGTTCATGTTAGCCACGAAAGCGTCTGCCAGGCCTGCACCGTATGCGTTGGTCATGTGGACCACGGCAACGTTGTCCTGTCCATCGGCTGCCATCACATCAGCAACGACAGCGCCTTGGAAGGCATCGCTTGGTACGACCCTGAAGAAATTGGGGTAAAGCGAGTCATCGGTTAGCGCAGGGCTGGTGCTTGCGTAGGAGATCTGTGGGATCCCTGCTGCAGAGAGAACTGCGTTAGCGGCCATGGAAGCTCCGGAGCAAGCTGCTCCGACTGCTGCCCAGACTCCAGCGTCCACTAGTGATTGAGCTGCGGTTCCACCCATTGTGGAGTCGCAACCCGAGTCAGCGTATACCAGCTCGAACTGCACGCCGTTGCTGTACCCGATTGTGTTGGCTAGTCCCAGTGCGATCTGGGAGGCTGCCACGAAACCAGGGCCGTAAACGGCGATTGGACCTGTAGCGTCGTTCAGGAAGCCGATCTTGACAGTGGCTCCTGCCCACTCAACGGCTGCGAGGCCGCCAGCGGCGTCCCACATCCTGTCGCAGTTGAAGTACTCGCCATAGGTAGGCACGTGGTGGAAGGTGCAGACATCGTATCCAGAGCCGCCGACATCGCCGTTGGCTAGGAAGGTGTGAGTTCCGCTGTCACCAGCGTAACCGTTGCCGACCATCTCGATGTGCGTAGCCATGTTGGCTCCGTCCTCCATCATTGCAGCGTGTCCGATCATCATGACCGTGTCGTAAGCCTCTGACTGGTAGATTCCAGTCGAGCAGACTGCGTCATCTGCGCAAGCTGCTGCGAAGACGCCTGCGCCTGCGGCTGCTGCCCTGGGCTTGGTGACCTGTAGCAGGTTGGCTGCTGCTGGTGCCGAGTAGTCGTTCAGAGCAGCTTCGCCTGCCATTCCGTCAGCGCTGAAGGTCGGGATTGCTGCCCCGAGCCCTGCCATGGTCTCTATGATCATGGCACCGTCAGCTGAGTAAGAGGCCAGGAACGCGGAGTCGCATCCTGCATCAATTACAGCCTGGACTGCTGCCTGGAAATCTGTGGCGGTCTCCTCGTAGCCTGCCTGCAAGCAGACGTTCTCTGCTCCTAGGTTGGCCACAACTGCGTCTGCTAGGCCTGCGCCGTAGCTGTTCGTCATGTGGACTACCGCGGTGTTGTTGACGCCCGTTGCTGCAATCATGTCCGCAGCTGCCTGCCCTTGTAGGGCATCGCTTGGAACAATCCTGTAGAAGTGCGGGTGGTCGGTATCACTCGATAGGGCTGGCGAGGTGCTCGCGTAGGATATCATTGGGATACCAGCTGCCGAAAGCACTGCGTTTGCACCCATTGAAGCACCGGAGCAAGCTGCTCCAGCCACTGCCACTACGCCCGAGTCCACCAGGGACTGAGCAGCCGTTTGGCCCATGGTACCGTCGCATCCTGAGTCTGCCTCGACTACCTCGAAGACGTAGTCGTCTCCCATAGCGTTCAGGTCAGCCTGAGCCTGTGTCCATGCATAGGTGAAGGGCGCGGCGAACTGAGCTATTGGTCCTGTAGCGTCGTTCAGGAAGCCGATCTTGATTGTGGTTGCCTCTGGCTCTACCACTGGAGCAACGAACACCGGGTTCGCGGTTCCCATGTAGTGGGCTGCAATCTCGTCGACTACCGCGTGTGCCACATCTGCATCGAAGCCGACGACGTTGTTGTCAGCGTCGTAGCTCTCGAATGGAGGGTAGAACGGGTCTGTGCAGATCTTCAGCTGCCCGGACTCCAGAACTCCAGTCAGAGTGGACCCCTCGCTGGGCGAGGCCGGGTAAGCCGTTGCCGTGTCAGCGGTGGTGTCGTCTGCCAGTGTGACTGCTCCGTCGAAGGAGGCACCGTAGATTGTGTCGTACTCGCCTGAGTCGACTACAGCGCCGATGGCCATGTTGAGGGCGTCTAGGAGTTCCCCAGAGTCCTCGCGGACTGCGAACCCGAAGTTCTCGTCTGAGAAGGTCACCATCAGGGTTCCTTCAAGGGACAGAACGGGTGCATCGCCCATTGCGTACATGACGTCTCCGTTGTTCAGAGCGGTGATGACCGATGGGAAGTCCTCGAAGGCACTGATTGTCGCCATACCGAGGTTCTCGTTGGCGTACAGGTCCGAAGTTGTCCCTGACTGGACACCGATGGTCGTACCTGCTGCGTTGAGGTCAGCCACCGCTGTGATGGTCGCTGCACCGGATCCTCCGATCACACCCTGGCTACTGGTATAGTAAGCCCTGGTGAAGTCGACTACCTGGTCGCGCTCATCCGTCT
>Ga0208261_1000300_pt1 | contig 20399 bp, 15 predicted proteins | sample Knorr_S7_td_DCM__FD_185595 | JGI IMG/M metagenome (GOLD analysis project Ga0208261, IMG submission 185595) | Marine microbial communities from Southern Atlantic Ocean transect - Knorr_S7_td_DCM_ad_131m_LV_B (SPAdes) (version 3) | ecosystem: Environmental > Aquatic > Marine > Oceanic | place...
ATTAACCTTAATCTTGTTTGTATCTGGAATAGCAATTTGGATAAAGCATAAATGGCCGTGGCTTGCAGTCGGATGTTTTGTCATGCTTATGGCGGCCCAGCCAACTCCAATTGGCCCAATTCTCAGCAATGCGGGCGAGCCCGTCTTTATTTTTTGTTTAATGCTTGCGGCAATCAAGTTTGGGACCAATCCAAAAGAAGAAATCGTTTCCTCATAGAGGAAGTTTAAAAATCAATGTTTCCGTCGTCTGAAAGAGGATAAATTGAGATCGTCTCTCCCTTTTTGATTGACTCAATGCCCTCTGGAATCATTGCCCAGCAGTTTGCATCACGAAACGGCTTCACTTTAAAAGATTCTTGTCCCGACATCACTTCTGTATGAATTTGGCCATCCTCATCAACACGAGCAATGGCTTTTGCGAATAAGCAGAACTTTTCAGATTTTTTGTAATTTATCGAGTTCTTACTCGCGATGGGTTTTTCTAAGGCTCTGCCTTGTAAAATTCTTATCGCTTGTGCAGCGAGAAATCTAAATCCCACTGCAACAGATACTGGATTCCCTGGCAAACCAAAGGCGATTTGACCGTCTGGAAATTTTGCCATTAAAACGGGCTTTCCTGGCCTAATCCAAAGTTTATGAAACAGCGTTTCTGCGCCCATCTGAGTCAGTGCAGCTGGAATAAAATCGGCTTTCCCTGCTGAGACGCCACCGCTAGTTAGGATGAGGTTTGCACCGCTATCCTTTATTTTTTGAATTTGCTCAATGATTTCATTTATATCGTCCCCTGCATGTAAATTATTTGAACATTCCAGACCCATTGATTGGGCTGAAGACTCGAGGAATGGGCCATTAGAATTGGGAACCGAAGCTGCTGATGACCCGTCCAATTCATTCCCTGTCGTTAGGATTCCAATCTTAGGATTCTGAAATACTTGGATCGTATTCTCCTGATTCATGATCAAAGCAATCTTATGATGATCATTAATCATCGTCCCTTTTGACAAGATCAGCTCATCTTTTTGGAAGTCTTCGCCTGATTTTCTGACATTCGCATCTCTCTTTATTGGTTCATTCAAGACGAGAAATTTGGAACCCTCTTTTTCTATCAAGTCCCCTTTTTCCACAGGCAATACAGTATCCATCTGATCTGGCATTTTGGAACCTGTCATGATCTCATATACATCCGAGTCCTCTGTATTTGATGGAGGCTTATCTCCGGCAAAAATTGTACCTTTGATAGGAAGCTCAACTGGATTTTCTGCACTTGCATTGCTTGTGAGTTCGCTTTTCAAACAATATCCATCCATTGCTGAATTGGAAAACGATGGCACCGCATTGCTCGAAATAATGTCTTCTGCAATCGCACCTTTTGCAGATTGCGTATCCAATTCTTCTACACCAATGACGGAGACATTATTTTGAATGAGTTTTAATGCTTCTGAGTATTTTTTCATGCTTTTCTTCTGATCAGATACTAGTTCTAATTATGGTCTAAAAAAATAAAATATTTCAAATTTAGGATAGAATAATCTTGTAAAAAACTAATCTCTATCCAATTTGAAGATAAATAGAAGAAATTTTTTAAAGGGATCGGCATCGACAGGCCTTTTGCTCCAATACTCAATGAGCAGCAAAGCAATCGCAGAAACCCCTTACCGTGGGACCGAAGACATATATCGTAATAAATGGACTTGGGACAAGGTTGTCAGAGGAACCCATGGAACAAACTGTGCAGGCACATGTGCATTTAATGTTTACATCAAAGACGGCGTAGTTTGGAGAGAAGAGCAACAGGGCCAGTATGAACAACTTGGCGACGTTCCAGATTTTGGTCCGAGGGGATGTCAAAAGGGGTTGCGTCATCACAAATACATGTATGGCAAACAACGAATACTCTATCCTCTTAAAAGAATTGGCGAGAGAGGCGAAGGCAAATGGGAAAGAATCAGTTGGGAGCAGGCAACAACTGAAATTGCCGATAAGTTTTTAGACTATGCCACCGAGTTCAATCCAGAATGCATCTCTTATGGCAGTGGAACCCAAATGTCGGTCAAGCTCGCATCCTATGCTTCTTTGCTTAGATTAGGAAATATCACAGGGATCACTGTTCCAGAGTTCTTTTCCGGGGTGGGAGATTTGCCTACCGGTTCTTACATGACTCTAGGGCAAGTATACACGGGCGATACATTTGCCTCAGTCTATAAGTCTAAGTGCGTGATGATTTGGATGAGCAATCCCGCCGCAACCAGGATTCCCGATGCACATTTCTTTTGGGAAGCAAAATACAATGGAACTCAAGTCATCGCTGTTTCACCAGAATTCACACCAACAGCAATGCATGCAAATCTCTGGCTCAATCCCAAACCAGGCACCGATGCAGCTTTGGCGATGTCTATGGTTCAGGTCATATTAAGAGAAAATCTCTATCAGCCAGACTACATCAAAGAACAGACGGACCTTCCTTTCTTAGTAAGAACTGACACAAAAGAATTTCTAAGGAGAGAAGATTTATCACTCTATGGCTTGCTTGCTGTCGCTGACAATGTTTATTACATGTGGGATGAATCGACGAACTCAGTCGTCCAAGCACCTGGAACAGGTCGAGCAGACAAACCGTTTGGAAGGGACAGAAGAAAGTATGGAACGCTCGAGTTGGGTGACATCAAGCCTAGCTTAGAGGGAAGATGGATTGTCGATACATTGGATGGAGAAGTGGAAGTCACGACCGTTTTTGAGTTGCTTAAAGAAGAATCAGAAAATTACAAACCTGAAACGGCATCCGAAATAACGGGCGTCAGTGCCAAGGTCATTGAACAAACCGCTAAAATCTTTGCGGATGCAGATCCCGGTATGATTTATGCCGGCTATGCTTCCTGCAAATGGCTTCATGGCGATTTACTTCAAAGAGCCATGCTCTTACTCCTCGCCTTGACTGGAAGTACAGGAAAGGAAGGCGGAGGCCTCCAAATAGCAAATTCTCCCAATGCCAGAGGATTGACACAGTTTGGTTTCTCAGATGTTGGCCCTGCATTCAGGCTGATATCTTCCACGACTTGGGACTATGATCATGCAGACATGAAAGAGCTGAACCAAAAAATTTACGGCAATGACTTAGCAGAAAAATTCGATCGATACTACAAGAAAAGCATTGAAGAGGATTGGTTCCCTGATTACAGCAAAAATGGATGGAAAATGGGAATCTTCGCTGGGAACAATGGCGCTAACTGGAGAGCAACGGGAAGTACATGGCGAAAAACAGCATTTGAAGAGTTAGAGACAATAGTCTCGCTTGCGCCTGATATGGGAGTGACCTCGCTCTATTCTGATTATGTCTTACCGATCGCTCATCACTATGAAAGAAATGATTTAATGCTTCAGTCAAGGGTGCCATATTTGCAAGTCCTCAATGAAGCTGTTCCTCCTCTTGGAGAAGCAGTGGATGATTGGGAAGCAAACAGAAGGTTGGCTGAGGCGATATCAAGAAGAGCAAAAGAAAGAAATATCAAACCAATACAAGATGCGGTTGACGGAAGAACAGTTCGAAGAGATTACACCAAAACTTTAGAGCTTTATACCATGGGCGGCAGAGTCAATAACTCGAAAGACGTGGCTCAATTTATCATCAATGCAAGTCATGGAATACCAAAGATCAGTTTTGAGGAACTCTCACAAAAAGGGATCGTTAAAGTTGAAGGCGTTGAGAACACCATGTGGGAAAAAGACGAATCCCCCTATCACAATGAAATCGTAAAAAGTGTGAGGAAAAAATTGCCTTACGAAACCTTTACGGGAAGGCAACAATTTTACATCGATCATGAGTGGTTCATCGAATTTGGTGAAACTTTGCCGACTTTTAAGGAGCCGCTTAAAATTGATGAATTTCCATTGAGGATGATGATGGGACATGCAAGGCATGGAATCCATAGTACTTGGAGGGATGATTCCTTTCTACTCAGCTTGCAACGAGGTGAGCCAGATATTTATGTGAATCCTGACGATGCCATAAATAGAGGCGTTGAGGACGGAGACATGATCCGGATTTACAATACAGCAGGCGAATTTTTTGCGATGGCACATGTGAGCTCTGGTATCCAGCCTGGAATGTTGTTCATGTATCATGGTTGGGACCCAAAGATGTTTAAGGGTGGAAAGAACTTCAGTGAAGTCATTCCAACAGGCGGATTAATCAAGCCAACTTCAATGGCCGGAGATTATGGTCATCTTGGCTATCAGCCTTTGGCTTTTGCTCCAAACCAGACGTATAAGGATTTTACCTGTGATTTTGAGAAATCGGCGTAACTCAATATGCAAAGAACAATTATTGAATCACAAAGGCAAGCAGAGATTACCGCATTGCCGCGTGCCACTATATACTCGCTCTTTTCTCAGCTTCTAAGCTCTCCCCATGAATTGAAACCGCTGGGCTTATCTTCAGAGATATCTTATGAGGGTCTGCCGTATGATTTCAATGCTCGAGAAATGATCGATTCATATCTTAATGATGATCCTGAAGCACTAAGGCTCAAATACAGCGGTCTATTTGAGGTTGGGGATGATGGCCCCCCTGTGCCCATAAGGGAGGATTTATTTTTAGCTCAACCAGCCAAATTAAGAGAAGACCTCGTAAGGTTTTATGATTATTTTGGTTATCAATTGGACGAAGAATTTCAATGGCAAATGGATCATTTGTCCATCGAGTTGGAGTTCATGCATTTTTTGATTATTGGCGAGCTTCAATCGGATAACGACAAGCTCTCATTTCAATTGGGCCAGGTTGATTTCCTAGAAAAGCATCTTATAAATTGGACGCCGCTGTTATCAAAAAAGTTATCAACTCTAGATGAGAGTGATATCTACACCAAAATTGTTATAGAATTAGAAGACTTCCTTTTAAAAGACCAACATTGGCAAAAGGAAACCATTTCACATAAAGATGTAGCTGGGGGTTAAGTATGGGTCAGGTTGCAATGGTGATAGATCTAAATAAGTGCATCGGTTGTCAAACATGTACAACTGCTTGCAAATCTCTGTGGACAGACGAACCTGGCCAAGAATACATGTTATGGAATAATGTTGAGACCAAGCCTGGTCCTGGCTATCCAAGATACTGGGAAGAGGGAGGCGGAGGCTTCGACGATCAAGGAAATCTCCAACGCGATGGCTTAATGCCAAAAAAGGAAGACCATGGAGAGGAAGTTCCACTCAATCACGATGAAGTCTACTTCAAAGGAGTTGAGGTAAGGCTTCAGCAAGAAAAGCCAATGACCAAAGGCGCCAACTGGGATGAGGATACCAGCTCCGGGGATTATCCAAATAATTATCATTTTTATTTACCGAGAATGTGCAACCATTGCACTAAGCCCGCTTGTTTAGAAGCATGTCCAGTGAGAGCTATCTATAAAAGAGAAGAAGATGGCGTAGTGCTTATTGATGAAGATAAATGCCAGGGAATCAGAGAGTGTAATAAAGCATGTCCTTACGATAAGATTTATTTTAATTACATCACGGGTAAGTCCCAGAAATGTATATTCTGCTTTCCAAGACTGGAAGAAGGTGTTGCGCCAGCATGCGCAAGGCAGTGCCCAGGAAGATTAAGGTTTGTTGGGTTTCTGGAAGATGAGGATGGTCCAATCAATGAATTGGTTTATCAGTGGAAGGTGGCTTTACCGCTGCATCCAGAATATGGAACCGACCCAAATGTATTCTATGTTCCACCGATGTTGCCACCTAATTTTGACGAGGATGGCGATTTCTCTGATGATCCAAGGGTTCCGACAGAATACCTAAGAAGTCTGTTTGGAGATGCTGTGGATGAGGCGCTGATAACCCTTCAGTTCGAGATGGAGAAAAAACAGGAAGGAAAGGAATCCAGATTGATGGATCTTCTGATTGCCAAAGAATGGAAGTCCTTATTCAGTATCCCTGACGTCAAAATTTATTAATTCATTACAATAAGGCGATTACGATGCAGTTATCAAACAGTCGCATTTTTTTAATCATGACATCACTGGTTCTCTCATCCGTGATGGCAAGCCTTGATTCCAGTTTCACCCCAATTGCGATACCTGACATGATTGATAAGCTTGACTCAAGCACAAGTGAAATTGTTTGGGTCGCACTTGGATATTTAATCGCAGCCAGTGGCCCGATGCTTTTGGCCGCAAAAATGGCCGATGGAATTGGGCACGCTCGTTTTTTTCAAATGGGCACGTTGATATACAGTATTGCAATGATTGCATGCGCCTGGGCACCAGACGCTAACACACTTATTATTATTCGATTTGTTCAAGGTTTTGGCATGGCCTTGTTTCTGCCAACAACATTTGCAATTGCAACTGCTATGTATGGTCCTAAAAGGAGAGGCAGTGCGCTTGGTATTCTTCAGGCAGCAAATGCGGTTGGTTTTGTGATGGGCCCTATTTTTGCAGGGTGGTTACTCGATGCATATGATTGGACAGCAATCTTCTGGTCTAGAATTCCATTCGCAATACTGGCCATTTTATTGGCTTTTTTAGCATTGGGCTTTAAGCAGCCATTTCAATTTTCTGAACGTCAAAAATCTTACGACTATTCTGGAGCAGTATTCCTAACATTGGCTTTGTATGGAATTCTATATGGATGCAATAAGCTCCCTGTGGAAGACAATCATCTAGAACCAATGGTTTGGATTATATTTCTTTCAGGGTTTCTGTTTTTTGCCTTATTCATTCAACAAGAAAAAAGACATCCAGATCCTCTGATTGATTTATCTCTCTTTTCAAAAAACAATGAATTCACGAAAGCTTCGATTGCATTCACATCGGTTTTTGCCAGTTTCCCAGTCTATCTCTTCATTTTGCCAATCATCATGATCAATGGGCTAGAGCTTACTGCATGGGATGCAGGTTTGGCATTGGGTGCAGCGGCACTTGCCACGTTATTAATTAGCCCTGTGGCCGGTAACTTATCTGATCGCATTGGACCTGAAAAACTTTGCATGAGTGGAGCACTCTTAACAGGGTTTGGTTACATGCTGTTGTTTTTAGTCAATGCCGATTCGGGCGCATTTGAAATCATCCCAGCCATGATATTTATTGGCGGTGGAACAGGTTTATTCTTCTCTCCAAACAATAACTTGATGTTATCAAGCGCACCACCCGAGAGAGCTGGTATGGTCTCAGGACTATTTGGTGTCTATAGGCAATCAGGTTACGCCTTAGGATTTGCAATAACAGCCAGTTTATTTACAGCAATTCAGAATTGGTTCGATGTCAACTGGGCATACGATTCACTCAGTGCGACCACTGTTGAGTCAGCGGACACATTGACAGTAATTTACAATCAAGGCAGCCAATGGTCTCCAGAGGTATTGGTCTTTATTTTACATATAGGAATTCTGCTTTGCTCAAGCATATTGATTATTACTTTTGTAAACTCAATCCCTAGAGTCAAGTTAATGCTTTCAAAGCAAATGACTACCGCACTGATGGCAGTCATTGTTTCAATCGTCTCAATGGCTTCCTATAGTTTGAATGCGCCTGGTGTCATTGGTGGCATTCAATTAAAAGCAATTGATAAGCCAGTTGTTTCTGTTCAAGCCTTTGGAATGGCCTCAAGACAATATGAAATCGAAGATCAAAGTGACTTCATGGTCATGAATATTATGAGTAGTGACTCAATTTCCAATGAGAAATATAATGCAAGATGTGGATTCTGTCATGGAGCAGATCTAAACGGCATTGAAGGATTAGGCATTACATTGAAGAACTCAGACTTCCTTAAAAACATGACAACAAACGAAATCATAGCTTTTCTTAAAGTGGGAAGGATGCCGAATGCTGATGATTCAATATCAGGTGGGGTGATGCCCGGATTCAGTTGGCTTGAGGAATCTGAGCTAGAAGAAATTGCTGAATTTATAAAGGTTAACAATGAATGAGCTCATAAATACAAAGCAGCAAGACTCCATGGCGGCTTGGTATGCAGTTTTTGTTTTGTTACTGGCATATGTCCTCTCGTTTGTGGACAGAATTATTCTCAGTCTATTGGTGACTCCTATAAAAGAAGATCTTGGAACCACAGATGCACAAATGGGATTATTGATGGGGTTTGCATTTGCGATTTTTTATACCATTGCAGGGATACCAATTGCAAAATACTCGGACGTTAAGAGTAGAAAAATGATTATAGCTATTGGCATCTTTTTGTGGAGCATCATGACTGCTGTCTGCGGTTTAGCTAGAAGTTTTTTCCAACTTTTTCTTGCAAGAGTGGGAGTTGGGGTAGGAGAGGCTGCGCTTACGCCAGCAGCTTATTCAATGATTTCTGATTACTTCAGCGAAGAAAAGCTCGGTCGAGCGATGGCAGTATATAAATCTGGCGCGATGTTTGGTGGAGGTTTGGCTTTTATTATCGGAGGAGCAGTTGTTGGGTATGTGGTCAATTCCGACTCCATTATTCTTCCTTTGTTAGGGGAAATGAAACCGTGGCAAATGGCCTTCATCATTGTGGGACTCCCTGGAGTCTTAATTGGCCTTTTGATGCTGACGGTCAAGGAACCCAGTAGGACAGGAGTAGCAGATACTCTCGATAAAAAAGTTTCTATTTCTGATGCCATAAAATACATGCAAAAACGCTGGAGGATTTATCTGTTTATTTTCTTAGGCTTTGCTTTTATGGCCGCTCCAATCAGTTCAGCTTTGACTTGGATACCAGTTTATCTACAAAGAATACATGAGATGAGCATTCCAGAAAGTGGGCGAACACTCGGTATAATAATTTTCTTCTTATCAAGCAGTGGGGTTCTAGTCAGTGGTTGGCTGATCGATACTTTTAAGAAAAGAGGCTATCAGGATGGTTATTTTAAAGTTGCTCTCATGATCTGTTTGGTGACCATACCAATTGTCTATTATTCAATGAATGATCAAAGTCTGGATAAAACACTCTGGTGGCTGCATCTATTTGTGTTCGTTGCCAGTATGCCACTGGTAATTTCTGCTACTGTGTTACAAATTGTTACGCCCAATCAATTGAGGGCACAGGTATCCGCTGTATACATGCTTTTCTTGAATCTGATCACAGCACTTGTCGTCACCACAGGCATTGGTTTTATTACTGATTTTTGGTTTAAAGATGAAATGGCTCTGGGCCAATCAATCATGGCGGCTAACCTTTTGTCGATGTCTTTTGCTTTTATATGTCTATATATTGCAATGTCATACTTCAATAAAGAATTCACAAACGCCTAAAAAGTCAGTTAATATTAAAGGTCGTCCTGTAAAAATATAACAGGGTTAAAAGACAATGTTTTAAGGGAGTTTTTTATGGTTGATCAGTCAACAGAAGATAATTACGCTGGCGTTTGGGACAGCGGTTTGGGGTTTGGTGAAAAGTCAGCATTAATCGTTATTGATTTGCTTCAAGGTTACACAACTGAAGGTTCAGCACTCTATGCGCCTGGTGTTGTTGAGTGCGTAAAGGAAATGCCAGAAGTACTTGCATTGGCACGAGAAAAGAATGTGCCTGTCATTCATACGAGAGTCCTATATACGAAACCCAATTATGAAGATGGAGGTGTTTGGGTTAAGAAAGCACCGGTTCTTCTTGATCTGGTTGAAGGTCATCCTTACGCAGATTTTTGTGAAGGTGTTGAACCGCAAGAAGGCGAGGTTGTCATTATTAAGCAATACGCGAGTGCGTTCTTTGGAACCTCATTGGTGGCCACATTGAATGGACTTGGCGTGGATACGCTAATCATTACCGGATGCACAACATCTGGATGTATTCGAGCCACAGCTGTAGATACCGTTCAACACGGTTTCAGGCCAATTTGTGTAAGAGAGTGTATCGGCGATAGAGCCGAAGGACCGCATGAGGCAAATCTCTTTGACATCAATGCCAAATATGGCGATGTCATCAGCAAAGACCATGCGATGGATTATTTAAATAATTTGTAAAAATTTAGAGGAAAGAATTATGAGTGAGTTAACACAATCAAGGCACTACGATTATGTGCCAATTATTGACCGAGAACCATTTAAATTACCAGATGGTGCAAGGGTCGCAGTTTTACCGTACATAAACATTGAGCATTTTCCTGCAGCAATTGCCGGAACCTCATTGATTCCTGGGACTGCAGCTTTCTCTCCTGATCCATTGAATTATGGATGGAGGGATTATGGCAATAGGGTAGGCTTATGGAGAATGATGGAATTGATGGATAAGCTTGGCATGAGAGGCACTGTTTGCCTTAATGCAGAGATCATTAGGGAATACCCAAGAATCATTGAAGAATCTCTGGCAAGAGATTGGGCATTCATCGGACATGGGATCAATAATGCGCCTGCTAATTTCATTGGCAATGCACCTGATGGAGAAGGAGGTCATACACCTCTTCCAGAAGAGAAAGAAAGAGAAATCATCAGCACTGTTTGCAAGACAATGGAGGAAGCATTGGGTAAGAAAACAAAAGGTTGGTTAAGCCCATTTCTAACTCATACGGATAACACTCCAAGGATCCTCGAGGAGAATGGCGTTGAGTATCTTTGTGACTATACTGCGGATGATCATCCATTTAAGTTCAATACTCCAAAAAATAATCTCATCGCAGTTCCTTACACTGTTGAGCTTAATGATATTCCTGCATTTTTGGGTCATTCAGGCGTAGGTGTATCATCAGAAGCCTTTGGAGACATGATTGTTGATCAATTTGATGTCCTTTATGAGGAAGGCGCAACGAATGCAAGGTGTATGCCTATTTGCTTGCATACATTTCATGTTGGTCAGCCAAATAAATTTAAGCATCTAAAAAGAGCTTTTGAATATATTGCCGGCCATGACGACGTTATCCTTTCAACAGGCGATGACATCAATGATTGGTATCGAGAGCAATACATGTAAACCATCGGCTATTTAGCCAAGCTTGGTTATAATAATGGGCAGTATTTACTGCCCATTATTGTTTATGAGAATGAATTTTAAAGTTATTAAAACGCTACTGATGCTTTTTGCAATTGTGCATGCAGATTTATTTGCATCAAAGATACCTGAACCAGGACCAAGTGTGATGAGACTCCCCGTCTTGATTGAAAATGAAAAATCAGAGCTCAGAGTCGCAGAAGGATTTGAGATTAAAACACTTGTTGACGGATTGGATTCTCCAAGGTGGCCAGTGGTATTGCCCAATGGGAATATACTGGTTTCAGGATCAAAAACGGAAGCATTGCCAAATATGCCAGAGGAAACCATTCGACTCCTCACCAGCATGAATATATTTGGGAAGTCCCCCAACACTATTATTGAAATTGACATGAATCAAAACCCTCCTGAGGTGAGAAATCTGATCCAAGGGCTGAATCAACCGTTTGGAATGTTGTTTAAAAATCAAAGCCTTTTCGTTGCAAACACTGATTCCATAGTCAAATATCCATTCAAGGACTTTATGCTCTCAGGTGCCGCTGAGAAAATTATCGATCTGCCATTCGGTCCACCGAATAATCATTGGACGAGGAATATTATTCTGAATGAACGAGGGGATAAGATTTTGATTGCCGTTGGATCCGGGACCAATGTAAATGCAGAAGGCGTTGATGAAAAAGACAGGGCAGCAGTCTGGGAAATCAATCTTGATGGGAGTGAAAAAAGAATATATGCATCCGGCCTCAGAAACCCTGTCGGGTTGGATTTCTACACAGAAAACGGGAGTTTGTGGACCACTGTGAATGAACGAGATGGCATTGGTGAGTTCACACCACCCGATTATTTGACCGAAGTGAAAGAAGGCGCTTTTTATGGATGGCCGTATGTTTATTTTAAAGACTATGCTGACCCTACACAGATTGAGCTCAACCCAGAAAAGGTAAAACGGGCAATGCGGACCTCATTAATGCCCGACTTACCACTTGATGCTCACTCAGTTCCATTGGGGCTTTTGTTTCATAGCGGAAAAAATATCAGCTCCAAATATAAAAACGGCGCTTTTGTGGTTCGTCGTGGCGGAGTATCCACATCAAAGCTCACAGGTTACGATGTTCTCTTTATCCCATTCATGAATGGAAAACCAACGGGAACCATTCAAACCTTTGTTTCAGGATTTATTGCCAGTGAGGAAAGAGGCGAAATTCACGGAAGACCTGTTGGGATAGCTGAAGGAGTCAATGGCGAAATATTCATTACTGATGATGTTGGAGGAAGAGTGTTGGTTGTAACTTCAAAACTAGAGAATTAATCTAGTTTTTTTCTAATGCTCTACTCATGATGTTAGGCAACACCGAGTCATCCCATGACATTTGAGTCGCTCCAGTTCTCACTAAAACCAATTCTTTTGAAGGAATAATGTAAACTCGTTGTCCTCCGAATCCATCCAAATAAACAATATCAGGATCATCAAATGGCTCAGAATGAAAGCCTGTGGCACTGCTCTTGGGATTATAGATACGATTTTCCTGATGCTCGGTTCCGAGCCAAGTGAGATAGCCATAATTTGCATTGGTTTCTGCCGGAATTTTCATATTTTGGATCCATGACTTTGGCACAATTTGCTTTTGACCTAATTTGCCTTCATTGAGGATCAGTATGCCTATTCTCAACCAATCTCTTGCAGTCGCATTTAGGCAACAATATGTTCTGGGCATTTTATATTTCTCTGAATCTAGAATAACTGTGGCATCATCCTCTGCTATCTTCTGCCATAGCTTTTCAGATAAAAGATCTGCATATCTTTTGCCGTAGGCTCGTTGCAGCAATAGACCGAGATTTTGAGGGTTTACACCATTGTATTCAAACACTTCATTTGGTTTTCGGTAAACCTTTTGCTGAAGCGTCATTTTTGTCACATCTTCCCCAAGCATCAATTGATTAAAATCACTCAAGGGATGGTAAGAGAATCCTGGGTAGTCAAGCCCACTCGATTGCTGGAGTAGGTGCTTTATGGTTATGAGTCTCCTGGAATCATTCTTCCATTCATCCAAATAGTTTGAAGCAGGCTCATCTATGCTTTTGATGACACCCTCATCGAGGGCAATACCAACCAACATTGCGAGCACTGTTTTATGCATCGACTGTGTGTCACTGATTGTTTGAGCATCGAAACCATCAAAATATTTCTCGAGAATGACTTCACCACCGTGATAGATCAAAAGTGCGTGTGAGCCCATCTCTTTTGAAAATTGTATCGCTGCATCAAGAGACTCTTCGGATATATTTTTTGAGGAACCAATGTTTAATGCAAAAGCTTCATTTGCTTTGACAATCTCAAGTTCTCCCGTCGCTTCACCCATCATCATGGATGCAATCCTTGATACTACTGTCGGATTTTGAATATAGAGGTATCCGATGTAAAGAGATATCAAAACAAGCACAAAGACAAAAGCATTGAAGATGAATTTGAGTAATTTGAAGAACATGAAAGTATCATATCTTACTTTTTGGATTCCATCATGATGGAAGAAAGGATTGATGCACTTTTCTTTATAAATAAAAGTAATATAATCCTTCATATAAATAAATAGTTATATAGTTTCCTGCATGACATTAACGCAACTCAAATATCTCATATCTGTTGTTGATAATAAGCTGAACATTAGTAAGGCTGCTGAATTTTCAAACACCAGTCAGCCTGGAATCAGCAAGCAGGTTAAGTTGCTCGAAGATGAGCTTGGTGCCTATCTTTTTATCAGGAAGGGTAAAAAAATTGAATCACTGACTCCTCTTGGCGAAAGGGTCACAGCCTATGCAAGGAAGATCCTTCAGGATGTTGAAAATATTAAAGTGATTGGCAGCCAGATATCAAAAGTTGACGAGGGCGTCATGACCGTTGCTGCAACATCTGCTCAAGCAAGATACGTGCTGCCCGAAGTTATTAAGGTATTTAAAGAAGATTATCCAAAGATTAAATTTGAACTAAAACTTGGGTCTTCTGAACAAATTATAGAAATGGTAAAAAACAACGAAGTTGATTTTGCGATTGCAACTGACCTCACTGATCTCATGGATGAGCTCGTTCTTTTGCCTGCGTATCATTGGTTTAATGCAATCATTGCGCCTTTGGATCATCCTCTCAAGAAGCATATGAAAAATCTAACCATTAAAAGAATTGCCAAGGAACCTCTCGTCACGTATGCATTCAGTGTTGGTCCCGATACCTCATTCACCGAAACCTTTAAGAAAAATAAACTTGAGCCAAATATCGTTTTTGCAGCCAGAGACGCCGATATTATTAAGACATATGTCAAGATGGGAATGGGAGTTGGGGTTATATCTGGAATGGCTTATGAGTGTGATGACAATGAAGAATTTATCGCTATCAGTGGCGAGAATATTTTTCCAAAATGCACCACTTATTTTGGATTTCGACGTGGCATGGTCCTCAGTCGTTACGCGATGAGTTTCATCAACTTATTCTCTGAGCATCTCACTCCAAGCGTGGTGAATAATGCCTCATCTACAAAGACTCAAGTGGAGGTTGATAACTTATTTAAAAAGATTAAGCTTCCTGTAAAAGGCGGGTGTGATCAAATTAAATAAGAGCATTCAATCTTGAGAAATAAAACGACATTGGAAGCCATTGGCTATTTTCTTTTTGCTGTCTTCTTGATGGCTGTGCTGGATATAATCGCAAAGATTCTGCTTTATGATTACTCAGTTTTTCAATTGACGTTTCTTCGAGGACTATTCTCACTCATTATTCTGGCAATGATTGGATTAAAAATCTCTGGGATTAAAGGTTTCAAGACAAAAATACCCGGCTGGCATTTTCTTAGAACTTGTCTGATGTCTTTGTCTTCTTATACCTTTTTTGCAGCTCTCGCACTCCTGCCATTAGTCAATATCATGGTCATCGTTTTTATTGCACCGATCATTATCACTGCTTTGTCTGGACCTTTGCTAAAAGAAGAAGTGGGTGTCTGGCGATGGAGTGCAGTTTTAGTAGGCTTCTTTGGAGCTCTAATCATTCTTCAGCCAAGCGCTGAGTTCAGTTCTATAGGAACAATTTACGCAGTGATAGGAGTTATCACCTATTCTTTGACTGCTTTAACAGCTAGGAAATTATCGGATAGAGAATCTGTATCCAATCTCAGTTTCTATATATTTATTGGACCAACACTGCTTGGTGCAATAGGCAGTTACTACAGCTGGATTCCAATCAATTCTTGGGATTTTTTCTTATTCTTTTTAACTGGATTGACAGGAGGACTGGCATTTATTTTTTTCAACCTTGCGCTTCAGAAAGCCGAAGCATCTCTTCTGACGTCATTTGAATACACGGGCCTAATATGGGCATCGCTCGCGGGATATTTCATTTTTAACGAGGTTGTGGATTCAAGAGTATGGCTGGGAGCAATTATAATCATCTTTTGTGGGATTATTATTTTATACAGGGAGTCAAGATCGACTAAAACAAACGAGAATTCTCTCAGCTAAAAAGCTATAATTTATTCTTCAGTTCACTCACTTAAAATTTTTACTTCAGAGAAGAATAATGAATCAAAAAAACAAAGATAAAGCTCTTGAAACAGCAGTCAGTCAGATAGAAAAACAATTTGGTAAGGGATCTCTTATGAAGTTAGGAGATGATTCTGTTGATCAGTCAATAGAGGCAATCGGTACTGGTTCAATTGGCCTTGATGCTGCTTTGGGAATAGGAGGGTTGCCAAAAGGTCGAGTGGTAGAGATTTATGGCCCTGAATCATCGGGTAAAACAACACTGACATTGCAAGTCGTCGCTGAATGCCAGAAGGCCGGAGGCACAGCAGCGTTTATTGATGCAGAACATGCGCTTGATCCAATTTATGCTGAAAAAATTGGTGTCAATACAGAAGAATTTTTGGTTTCTCAACCCGACACAGGTGAACAAGCGCTTGAGATTACCGATATGTTGGTTGCGTCAGGTGCAGTTGATATGATTGTTATTGACTCAGTTGCTGCACTAACTCCTAGAGCCGAGATTGAAGGTGAGATGGGAGATTCTCACGTTGGTTTGCAGGCAAGATTAATGTCGCAAGCACTCAGGAAACTGACTGCCAACATAAAGAAATCAAATACAATGGTTATATTCATTAATCAAATCAGAATGAAAATCGGAGTCATGTTTGGAAGTCCGGAGACGACTTCTGGAGGAAATGCGCTCAAGTTTTACTCATCGGTTAGGTTAGATATCAGAAGAATCGGCGCCATCAAAAAAGGCGATGAAATTGTTGGCAATCAGACTCGTGTAAAAGTAGTTAAAAATAAAGTATCGCCTCCATTCAGAATTGCAGAATTTGAAATTCTCTACGGTCATGGAATCTCAACGGAGGGAGAGATTATAGATATGGGAGTAGAAAACAATCTCATAGAGAAATCCGGATCTTGGTATAGCTATAATGGCGATCGAATCGGTCAGGGCAAAGAGAATGTGAGAGAATTTCTTATTGAAAACCCTAAAATTGCCAAAGAGTTGACTGAAAAGATCAGAGAGATAATGATCGCATAAAAATAGTTTTCATTTATAGCAAGATTAACTTTGACAGAAAAGATCACCGATCCAGCAAAAACGAGAAAGAAGGCCATGGATTTTCTTGCTCGAAGAGAGCACTCGCGTCTGGAACTCTATCAAAAGCTTAAACAAAGACAATTCGAACCCGATGTCATTAACTCTGAATTAAGTAAACTACTAGACGAAGGATTGCAGAGCGATGAAAGATTTGCCGAAGCATTTTTGAGATCCAGAATTGATAAGGGCAAAGGTCCAAATATAATTCTCTCGGAACTATCACAACGAGGCGTCGATGAACTGCTTGCCTCAAATGTGATAGGCAGCATATCGGAGGAAGAGTGGAACGATCTGGCATACAGGACAATGAATAAAAAGTTGGGGAATGAAGCAGAACTTGATTATGATAAGCAGTTGAAGTTAATGAAGTTTTTAAGCAACAGGGGATTTACTCGCAGTCAGATAGAGAAGGCAAAAAATTTACTGAGACAAAAATTTAATAGGATCAAATGAAAACAAATGAAATAAGACAGGCTTTTATTGCATTCTTTGAGTCAAGGAAGCATCAGAGAATTACAAGTTCTCCTTTGATTCCTGCCAATGATCCAACGCTCTTGTTTACCAATGCTGGAATGGTCCAATTTAAGGACATATTTTTAGGAAAAGAAGATCAAGGCTTCACAAAAGCAGTCAGCGCTCAGAGATGTTTAAGGGCAGGCGGTAAACACAATGATCTTGAAAATGTTGGCTATACTTCACGTCATCATACTTTCTTTGAGATGCTAGGAAACTTTAGTTTTGGAGATTATTTCAAAGAGGAGGCAATCCTTTTGGCATGGAGCTTTATTACCGATGAGCTAAATCTTGAAAAAGATCGTCTCTGGATAACCATTTTTCAAGACGACGATGAGGCAGCAACAATTTGGCTTGATAAAGTTGGAATATCTGAGGACAGACTTGTTCGATTGGGAGAAGAGTCTAATTTTTGGTCCATGGGTGATACCGGACCATGCGGGCCTTGCAGTGAAATCTTTTATGATCATGGAGATCACATTGACGGGGGACCTCCTGGAACTTCCAATGAGGATGGTGACCGCTTTGTAGAAATTTGGAATCTTGTTTTTATGCAATACGACCGACAAGCAAGTGGTGAGCTGGTGGATTTGCCCAAACCATCCGTTGATACCGGCATGGGTTTAGAAAGGATAGCAGCTGTGATGCAGGGGGTAAGCAGCAACTATGACATAGATCTATTTAAGAAGCTCATCAATGCGATAAAGAGTCAATCTGAAAAAGGTGAGGAGAGCCACTATCGAGTTATTGCAGATCATATTCGATCATCTGCTTTCCTTATCATGGATGGTGTTACGCCCGATAATGAGGGAAGAGGCTATGTTCTAAGGAGGATTATCAGAAGGGCATTGAGACATGGATATGATCTGAAAATAAACTCCCCATTCTTTTATAAGCTCGTCGAAGTTTTGACAGAAGAAATGGGGCAAACCTACCCCGAGTTGCTTAATAAAAAAGATTACATAGAGCGAATCATTTTGATGGAAGAAGAGAGATTCGCTGCAACACTCTCGCAAGGAATGACTTTATTGCAGAAAGAATTTGATCGCACAAATGCCGAATTGATTTCCGGCGAATTTGCATTCAAGTTATATGACACATACGGTTTTCCATTGGACATGACTATTGATATAGCAAGAAGTGTCTCAAGAACTATCGATATTGAGGGCTTTGAGAAAGCGATGGAAAAACAAAGGGAAATGGCTAGAAAGGCCAGCAAATTTAAGATTGATGAGTCTTTCAGCCTTGATCATGGCTTGAAAAGTGATTTTTATGGATACCAAGATTTGGATACCGAGAGTGAAGTTATAGGTGTCTTTGGCAAAGACGGATCTGATAAGCTTCAAGAAGGCGAAATTGGACAGGTCATTCTCGATAAAACGCCATTTTATGCGGAAAGCGGGGGACAAGTAGGCGATCAAGGTTCATTTAGTTCAGAGAGTATTAATTTCGAAGTCTTGGATACTCAGTTTTCTGGCGATGCCTATTCTCATATTGGAACCGTCTCCACGGGTCAAATCAAGGTTGGAGATAAAATTAAAGCTTCCGTAAATCCAGTAAGAAGAAAATCAATCACATTGAATCATACCGGTACGCATATGCTTCACAGAGCTCTAATGATGGTTTTGGGCGAGCACGTTCAACAGAGGGGTTCATTGGTGGATGATGAAAAAATTAGATTCGACTTCTCCCATCACCAGTCATTGACATCAAATGAAATTAGAGAAATAGAAACAATTGTGAATGAGAAAATTGAAGAGAATATTGATGTTCAAACCAGTATCATGAAACATGACGAGGCTATTAGCTCAGGAGCAATGGCACTCTTCGGAGAGAAATATGGCGAGGATGTAAGGGTTCTTGATGTCGGAGATTTCTCAAAAGAGTTGTGTGGAGGGACTCATGTCAGCAACACAAATGAAATTGGAATATTTAAAGTCGTTTCTGAGTCAAGCATATCCTCAGGAACAAGAAGAATAGAGGCCATCACTGGAGACAAAGCTTTGAAATGGGCAAAAGAAACAGAGTATTTGATTGAATCGCTGACGGATTTATTGCAAACCAGAAGAGAGGATGTTGCGAGCAAAGTAGAGAATTTAGTTGATACGAATAAAAAACTACAAGCTGAAATAAAACAGCTCAAGTCACGGATTGCTTCAGGGCAGACATCCGATGAAGATAGCAGTTCCGAGGACATCAATGGAATTGCCTACTTATATAAAGAACTGGAAAATGAAACCGAGCCAAGTGTGATGCGAGGAGCCATAGATCAGTTTAAAAATAAGCTCGAATCAGGAGTAATTGTTCTTTCATCCATCAATAAAAAAGGAAAGGTGACATTTAGCATCGGTGTTACAGATGATTTGACATCTAAAGTCGAAGCCAGCTCAATCGCAGACATAATTGCTAAAGCACTGAGCGGCAATGGCGGCGGGAAAGCAAATTTTGCTCAAGCCGGAGGTTCTGATGCTAAAAAAGTACCTGCTGCTCTAGAATCCGTTAAAGAATTTTTGAAAAAAAACTCTTAGAAAACCCCTCCAATAGTTAGATTTTTTTGTAGGTTTTTCTCTTTTTTTATATTTGCAAATCCAACCATTTTATTCCGACGAAAACACTCATAACTTTAGAGATAATTTAGTTATGGATTTAAAATTTACAGAGTTCTTATTGATTGTTTACAGTATATTTCTGGTTGGTGAAATCGCTCGTTTTTTCTGATTAAGGAGAAACTACCTTCCCCTCCCAGTCGATACATTTACCTGAACTCTCAACACTTAAGGAGTCAATAACCGATGACAATTTTAATACAGAAAAATCTGCAGAAAATATTTTCGAATCTTCTAGATTCTTTTGAAAAGGTTGAGTCAAAGGACTATCCACTGTACCGGGATGTAGGCCGATAACCACAAGCTTCTTATTGTATCTTCCCAGCTCAATTGAAAAGTTTTTAACCATCATATTTAAAGAGGATTTAGAAGCTCTGTAGGAATACCAACCTCCTGTCCTATTATCTGTAATGCTTCCCACTCTTGCTGAAAGAAATGCAAGAGTAGATTCTTCATCTTTTTTCAACTTTTTATAAAAGTTTTTTGCTATTAGTGTAGGGATGAGAGTATTAATCTCCATTGTTTTCATGAATTGGTTTTCTGAAAAGTCCTCAATGCGTTTTTCTGGCATGAAATCTTCGTTGTGAAGCATGCCTATGCATATAATAACTTTATCAAAGAAATCATTCTCATAGGTGCTCGCTGCTCTGGCAAGAGTTTTATCTTTGTAATCATCAAGAAGAATCTTATCTAAGTTGGAATCACTGGCATCAAAATCACTCCGTGAGAAAGCATAAACTTGAGATTCATTTTGATAATGAGCCAACATT
>Ga0208261_1000301_pt1 | contig 20268 bp, 18 predicted proteins | sample Knorr_S7_td_DCM__FD_185595 | JGI IMG/M metagenome (GOLD analysis project Ga0208261, IMG submission 185595) | Marine microbial communities from Southern Atlantic Ocean transect - Knorr_S7_td_DCM_ad_131m_LV_B (SPAdes) (version 3) | ecosystem: Environmental > Aquatic > Marine > Oceanic | place...
CAACTAGTCCTGCTAGAGGTCCAAGTATTATATAATATGGATTTGGTTTTTTAAATATTACAAATGAGATTCCAAGACCTGTTAACAAACCAAATGCAGCTGCAAGAAAAGTATTAATTAAAATTAATGGAACAGCTTCATCCATTGCTCCATTACTTCCACCATTAAAACCAAACCATCCAAACCATAAAATTAAAGTACCTAAAACTGCCAAAGGAAAACTTGATCCTGTAAATTTACCCTTATTTGCATCTGAATATTTTCCAATTCTAGAACCTAAAATTAAAACTGCAGATAAAGCAATCCATCCACCAACGGAATGAACAATAGTACTTCCTGCAAAATCCACAAAGCCAATATCGGTAAGCCAACCTGTGGTTTTAACTTGTCCTGTTACAGCGAGTAATTGTCTTGTGGCATCAAAATTATTTAAGTAACTGGACGACCATGCCCAATGACCAACTATTGGATATATAATTCCTGTTGCTATAATAGTAATTATTAAATAACCATTAAACTTCATTCTTTCTGCAACAGCCCCTGAAACTATAGTAGCCGCTGTTGCAACAAACATCGCCTGAAAGACAAAATAAGTCATATATTCAGCCTGTTCAGTTTTAAAAAAGAATAGGTCAGTGCCAAAATATCCGTTAAAACTTTTTCCGAACATCAATCCAAAACCAAATATCCAAAAAATTACAACCGCTACCCCAAAATCAGCTGCATTTTTTAATGCAACATTAATACTATTTTTATGCCTTGATAATCCAGTTTCCATACACATGAAACCTGCCTGCATTATGAAAACAAGTATGGCGCAATCTATAACCCAAAGGGTATCAACAAATGATTTTACCGATTCCAGATCTACATTCTCCATTTCATTCTCTTACCGTTATATTCCTTTTTAATAAAATCATAGAAAATTGATGTTAAATAGTTTGGTTACTCTTTTTTTTTCCATATAAAATAGAAAATATAAGGAACTGTTGCAGGAATAATTCCAAACCAAAACCATTCATCCCATCGAAAAGACTTATCTAAAGCGATGCTTTTCATACCATTCCACCATGTAAGATAACCAATTATTATTATCCAAGCTAAACTAATACTAATATAAATTTTTCCTTTGTCAGAAAGATTTCCTTTAAACAATTTCAATAATTGTTCTTTTAAATTATCAATGTTCATTTGTATTTAACAACCAGATCTTGAAATAGATCCCTTGGAATTTAAAGTAATTACGCAAGTTCCATTCGTTTCTTTAGCCTCAATTTTGTAATCTGATGCGGTATCTGTTGAAACACAAAATTGATAAGGAAAATCGCTTTTAATAACATCATCTTCTCCAAATAATTTTTGTTCTATTTCAGAAGAAGTCGAAGTTTGTGCAGTACAAGTTGCTGATGCTCCTGTAGTTTTAAAATGCTCACCTTCCTCAGAGTAATATTCTGTCATACCTAAAGCAACTTGTTGTAAAATATTTTCTGCAGCCTTTTTTTCAGAACTACTTACGTATCCATTATAACTTACGATACCAACAGCAGAAATTATTCCTAGAATAGCAACGACAACTAGGAGTTCAATTAAAGTAAAACCCGAACTCCTAGCCATCACAATATGATAAGCAAAATATCTATTCTACAGTTATTTTGTTAATTAGTGTATTAGCATTAGACGCACCAGGACATACATCACCGGCATCAGTTCCTGATCCTTTTGCAAAACACGTTGAAATAGTTACTAAAGAAGACGTAACTGCAACATTAGTCTGTCCTCCCACTGTTGTGTCAGCGGTCCCAGTGTTTACTGCTTTCTTACCAGTGCTATGAGGATTTTTGTAATCTGATGTTCCTTCAGCTATTGCTGGTGCTAAAACTGATGCTGTACCTCTAGAGCCACATATATGTGCTGCTGTTTCACTCTCCATCATTAACGCGCTGTCGTCTCCATTTATTACGCATTTTTTTAACTCACTAGCAATAAATTTTACTATAGCTGCGTGATTTGATTTAGATGCCGATTTTTTTGCACCTTCTGTATATCCTGAATAAGCAACAACTCCTACTGCTGCTAAAATACCTATAATTGCTACAACAACCAATAGCTCTATAAGTGTAAAACCTTTCTGTTTTTTCTTCATTAGCTTTCCCTTTATATTTTAATTAATAAAAAAATTTTTTATATCTGTATCATTTCTATTCTTACAAAATTTGCAAGCGTAAAATGAGTTAATTTATATGATAATTTAATGATTTTAGTTAAAATATATTAAATATTTGTTATAAATAGACTATGTCATATAAAATTACAGAAGAAGGCAATATAGCCACGGTCCACCTTGATGGTGAAATAGACATGGATGTAACTGAAAAAGCAAAAGAGGTAATAATGCCTCTTGTTGAATCGGGAAAAGAAGTTCATCTAAATCTTAAAGAAGTTCAATACATGGACTCTTCTGGAATATCAGTATTAATTGAAAGTCATCAAAAAGCTACTGAACTTGGAACAAAAGTTATTCTTAAAGAAATTAGCAAATCAGTTTTAAAAGTAATCATGATGGCTAAATTAGAACAAATATTAAATTTAGATTAATAATGAATATAACTGAGACTAGAGATTTTCCAGTACACACTAAAAGTTTAAAAGAAGTAAGAAACTTTGCTAGGGAAATATTTGATCAATCTCCAATGCTTCAAATGCAAAAAGATGAGCTTGTTTTAGCTATTGCAGAAGCTGCGCAAAATATTGTTAAGCATGCTTACAAAGATATTGAAAATACAAATGATACCATGCAAATTAAAATATCCTTTAAAGATAATGAATTAGAAATAGGATTTTTTGACAAAGGAAAACCTGTTAGTGAAGAAAATGTTAAACATAGAAAACTTGATGATGTCAAACCAGGAGGATTAGGAACTTATTTTATTCAACAAATTATGGATGAAGTGGTTTTTAAAGAAGCTACTGGTTGGCACAACCACTTAGTTTTAACAAAAAAATACTAACCCCCAATAATTGCACCTACGTTAAATATTGGAGAGTACATTGCAATCATTAATCCACCAATCATACCTCCCATAAAAACAATCATAATTGGTTCAATTAAACTTGACATATTGTCAACTGCAGTATCAAATTCTTCCTCGTAGTAAGCTGAAACTGATGTAAACATTTCATCTAAATTTCCTGTTTGCTCTCCTACAGAAATAAGCTGACTAAAAGTTGGAGGAAAAATTGGCTCTTTCATAAATAATTTTGTTAAAGTGTCTCCCGAAAAAACTCCTTTTTTTACATTTTCTAAAGCTAAAGTAACAACATCATTGTTACTTACTGATTTTGCAATTTCTATACTTTCAAGTAAATTTACACCCGCTGCACTTAAATTTCCCATTATTAATGAAATTCTTGCAATCAAGGATTTTAATATCATGTCTCCAAAAATGGGCATTTTTAAAACACGACCATGCCATTTATATCTTATTGCTGGTATCTTTGTTGTTAAATACTTAAATAATCCAAAACCTATCGCGGAAAATAATCCTAACATTAATCCCCCGGTCCCTCTCATAAAATTACTAGCGGTCATGATAACTGCAGTCGGTGTTGGTAATGCCACTCCCATACCTTCATACATTTCTGCAAATACAGGAACAACTTTAATTAACATGAATACCATTACTGTAATTGCAACAGTAAACATCACGAATGGATAAGTTAATGCACCTTTAATTTTCTTTTTTACTTTTTCTCTTTTCTCTAAAGAATCTACTAATTTAAGTAAAAATGTATCAAGTTTACCGCTGGCTTCACCGGCTTTAATAAGGTTAATATATATATTATCAAATATTTTTGGGTACTTTTCAAAACATTTTGAAAGGGTAATTCCCCCTTCTAAACTTTTTCTCACATCCTCAATAATTTCTTTCATTGTTGGGTGCTCAATTTGATCTCGCAACATCCCTAGTACATTTAATATTGGCAATCCAGCCTTAACCATAGTTGCAAATTGTTTTGAAAACACCATCACGTCTTGAGGTGTTACTTTTTTCTTTCCAAATGAAAAACCGCCACCTTTCTTCTTTTTGTCCTTAGAGGCAGCTTTCTTTTTTGTTCGAACTATATTTGTAATGATTATTTTTTGTTCTTTTAATTTGTGAGAAGCTTCTTCTTGATTTAAGGCTTCTATTTCTCCTTCAATATATTTCCCTGCTGAAATTCCCTTATATGTATAAGTTTCTGAAGACATTTAAGATTACTCCATCGAGAGTACACGATCGAATTCTCTAAAATTTAAATCTCCAGATATTATCATGTCTCGACCCATATCACTCATAGTTCTAAATCCTTCTTTGATTGCAATCTCTTTAAGCTCAGGTGTAGTTGCTTTTCTTAAAATGGCCTCTTTAATTGGTTTTGTGACATTAAGAATTTCATAAATTCCCATTCGTCCTTTGTATCCAGAGTCTTTACATTTTTGACATCCTTTCCCTCTAACACACTTTGCTCTTGATGCTTGTTCAGCGGTAAATCCAAAATCAGCTAACATTTTTGGAGTCACGTCTGGATCAGGTTCTCTACATTCTGCACATGTCTTTCTTGCTAATCTTTGCGCTAATACCAAAGTACAGGCTGCTGAAATCAAATAATCTGGCGTTCCCATATTTTGTAATCTAGTTATTGAACTTGGAGCATCATTAGTGTGCAAAGTACTAAATACTAAGTGACCAGTCAGTGCAGCTTTTAGCCCAATATCAACTGTTTCCTTGTCCCTCATCTCACCAACCAAAATTATTTCTGGGTCTTGTCTTAAAAATGACCTGAGTGCTCTATTAAAATCATATCCAATATCATCTTTAATTTGCACTTGTCCCACACCATCCAGTTCATACTCCACTGGATCCTCCGCTGTTAAAATATTTAAATGTGGTTTAGAAACTTCTTTTAAAATACTGTAGAGTGTAGTTGTTTTTCCTGAACCTGTTGGGCCTGTAACTAATACCAATCCTTGTGTTCCATGTATTGCTTTTCTCAAATTTTTTAAATCATTTTCGTCAAAGTTTAGTTGTTCTAAACTTATATCTCCTGCGTCTTTGTTTAAGACCCTCATTACAATTCTTTCATTTGTTGCGGTCGGCAATATTGAAAGACGTAGGTCGACAACTTTACCATCAATTTTAAAAGGAATAGCTCCATCTTGAGGAAGTCTTCTTTCTGCTATATCCAACTTACCCATTATCTTAAATCTAGTTACAACTGCACCATAGTTAGAATGTAAAAATTTAGCAAAATGTTCTTGCTCTTGAAGCATACCATCTAATCTATATCTCACTCTTGCAGAGAACCTGTATGGTTCAATATGAATATCCGATACTCCTGATTTTATTGCTTCAGCAACAACTGCTGTAGAAAATTTAATTACTTCTGACTCATTTTCTAATGCCTCTATATCCTCTTCTGGTTTTTCATCTAAAACTTCAGCATTTTCATCTACATCATAATCAAAAGTTTGAATTTTTTCTTTGTTTTTCTGTTGAATACTTGCAATTGTAGTCTCTCCACCTTCTTTTAATAGCTTGTCAATAAAATCTGATATTTGAGTAATTTTAGCTGCATGTAATTCTATATCTTTTTTTGTTATTGTTTTTAAATTTCTCATTAAACTTAATTTTGAACTGTCCGGTATAGCAATATGAAGTGTATTTCCTTCAACTTTAAATGGAGCAATAAAATTCATATTTACGTAATTAGATGGTAAAACTGTTTTTACTTCTTCATCTATAGTCATAGTTGATAAATCAACTACTGCTAACGATTGTTCTTTTACCAAAAGATCTAGAATTCTTTCTTCATCAGTTAGTTTTAATTCGAAAACTGCATCTAGTTGAGATTTTTCACCTTCTTGTGAAACTTTTTTAATATTTGCTAAATCTTTTCCTGAAATAATATCCTGATCAATCAAAATATTAATTAAATTTATTTCTGATTCTCTGCTTATGTTAATCATTATAAAATTCTTGGCGCAATAAATACTAATAGCTCATCTAGATTGTCAGATTTTGATTTTCCTTTAAACAAATTACCAATTACTGGCACATTACCAAGTCCTGGAGTTTGACTTTTGCTATTAGCAATAACATTTTTCTTAATTCCACCTATTACAACAATATCCCCATCTGCAACTAATAGTTTTGTTACAATCTCCATTTTATTGATTGGTGGCTCATCAGACTCACTCGATCTGTTTGGGGTATCATTATTAACTTGAATATTTAATAAAACGTTTCCATCTCCAATTATGCTAGGAGTAACTTGTAATTTTAGCGCTGCTTCTTTAAATGAAGTTGAGGTTGTTCCTTCAGATGTTGTTTGGTATGGAATTTCCTCTCCTTGAGTTACTGTTGCCAATTGATTATCTAAAGTAAATACTTTTGGGTTTGATAAAGTTTTACTCATTCCTAAGCTTTCTAGTGCTGTAATTTCAGCTTTTAAAACCCCTGTAGTAGTTCTTCTTAAAATTCCTATTCCACTTGAAGCACCTGTTGCAGCAAAATTTGTTATACTATCTGTTGCAGACCCTAATCCAGCTGCAGTATTTAGGTCTGTCTCTACAGCACTTCCTGAACTTGCGCCTGCAAGACCACCTGTAACCTGTCCTTCTTTATTATAATATCCACCTAATCTTGTACCCAATGCTCTTTCAAAGTCAGAATTTGCTTCAACAATAAATGCTTCTATCAATACTTGTTTAGTTCTAATATCAATTTCTTTAATTACTTTATCGACAACATCTAAATCTTTTTCTTTTCCTCTTACAATTATTGATCTTGTTGTAATCTCTTCTGTAATTTGAATAGGGGTATAAGAGGCATCCCCTCCTCCTGATGTAAACAACTCTTCAATAGTTGCTTTGGCTTGCGAAGGTGAAATATAATACAATCTAAAAATCTCTGAATAGATAGGTTCTACGCTATCTTCTAATTCAACTTTCTTTTTAACTGCTTGAGCTCTTTCTGATTTATAATTTTCTTGTGCAGTCAAATTTTCAGGTGAATGTATTCGAATTAGATTGCTCGAAACATCAACGTCTGATGCATAATTTTTCATATCCAATAAAGCTTGAAAAGCCTTATCCCAAGGAACATCAACAAGTTCTGCAGTAATTGCTCCCGCCACTTCTTCTCCAACTAATATATTTATTTCACCAATTTTACCCATTAAATTCATTGTTTCTTTAAAATCTAAATTTTTAAAACTTAATGTAATTCTTTGTTTTAAAAGAGGAAAATCATCTGAAATAATTAGATAGTTTCTTTGAGCTTCCGAAGATATTTTTTTTCTTTTACCTAACTTTCTAGAGTCCCCTTCCATAGGTTTAGGTCCCATTTCTAAAGTTTTGGCAATTTCTGTTTTTCCATCTTTAACAACTTTTTGATCTTGTATTAATGGAGTGTTGTGTTTGAAAGGTTTATTATATTTTTTATTAAATTTAGAATTAGCACAACCATTCAAAATTATTGAAAAAATAATTAGTCCAGCTAAAGTTAAAAACTTTTTAGTATTCATTTGCTTCTCTTATCTGGTTGTTAAAATCTATAATTATAAATGTTTTATCTTCTTTTTCGAAAATTGCTTCGCTTAGTCTTAAATCTACAAATTTATTTTTTCCTAAATATTGTCCTAGAGTTAAAGTAATTATTTCGCCTCCAGAATTTACTAATGAAATATAACTATGATCTTTTCCTGAAATTAATCCCGCTAACTTAAAATTATATAAACTCATTTCATCTTCTTGTTCATCTTCTGGAATATTAGACATTGAACTAGTTCCTTCATTTCCTGCAAAAGGATCATTTAAAGGTACCTCATCTTCTTCTTGAGCTTGATTAACAATTTCTTGCGCTTTATCTGTTGCATTTTGATTTTCTGTACTTTCATCAGCAAACGAATTGCTTGCTGCAGAAATAAAAATTATTATTAAAAAGATCCTAAAAAAACTCATCTGGTAATCCCACTATCGTTAATTCCCCTGAAGCAACTATCGCTCCAGTTGAATCATTTTGTACTACACTTATTGTCTCTTTGTCAAAGTTTAACATTTTTTTTGACCTTGATACTGCCCTTTTAAATTTAATAAAACCAAGGAAATTACCTTTTATCTCATAATCTACTGGTATCTTATAGTAAGAAACCATATTTTTCTGAATTTGATTTTCTGCTTGTTCGGCAATACCGGCCTTTAAAACTGCTTTTGGTTTTTTCTTAGAAATTTTTGAAATCACTAAACCGTTTGCGGACGCAAATTTACTAAGGCTTTGATACAAACCTTCAACTTCAGCTTTGGAGTGAAATAAAGCTGAACTTTCTTCAAATTCCGGTGTTAATTTTTTTATATTTGATTTCAAAGTAAGAATTTCATCAGTAAATGTTTTAATTTCATTTTCTTTTAATAATTTATCGGAAAATTTTGCTTTTCTTTCGTCAACCATAGGATTTAAAATTGCATAATAAATAATTAAAAATACGATTATTGAACCAAATCCAATACCAAATTTGATTAATGTTTTTTTATCAATTGTACTTAATTTATCTTTAAGGTCTTCTATTTTAATATTTTTTAAATCCATTATGCGTTCTCCAATATACAAGCAATCCTAAAGCCCTTCATTTGCTGCGTTCCCTGTTGTCCAGATGGTAAACTCATAGTTGCTAATGACGCTTGTGCAATAAGTTTTTTATTATTTAAATTACTAATTAATTTTAAAATATCTTGATCGCTATAAGCCAGACCCTCAATAACTACTAAATTCGATCCATTATATTCAATATTTTTGAATCTAACTCTTTTTGGAACGGCTGAAGCTATTTGGGCTAAAGCTCTAAAATTAAGAGTTTTGTTAGAAGTTATAGATCTACTTAGATCTAATGATTTTTTTAACAATCCAAACTCTTTAACGTATTTATCTTTTTCTAAACTTTTTAATTCATGTTCTTGAACTATTGAATCATACCCTTCTATCTTATTATTAAGTTCTGAAATTTGCCAAAAAGAAAATCCAAATAAAACAATATATATAGCAGCAACAACTCCAATAATTCCCTTAAAAGCAAAATTAGAAAAAGCTTTTGCTTTTTTTTGAGCAATCATGCTCTCTCTGTTTGGTAACAAGTTAATATTTTTTACTGCTGTTACAAATTTATAATATCCAAATACATCAAGTTTTCTAAAAGCCAAACCCATAACAGTCGATAAATAAGATTTGTTTTCCATCTTTGTTTCATTTTCTAATTGAGCAGGAATTCTGATACCATCTAATGGATCAAATAAAAGAAAACCAGTGTTAGTCATATTTTTTCTAAAGCTCGCTAAATATTCTTCAACATTTGTGAGGTTGGAAGTTATTTTTAAATTTCTAATTCTTTTTTCATATTTTGTTTCAAAGTCTTGTATAGCTTGTTTAACTTGTGTCATATATCTTCTTACAAGCGCTTCCATTTCTTCTTGGTTATTGCTTTCCTTTAAAGTAGTTCTATCTTGTCCTCTTATGAAAATATCTGTAATGATTGGATTGTTCTCATATAAAATCATTACGTAGTTTTCATCTAATCCAAATTCTAATACTGCAGTTAAATTTGAGTCTTCAATTGAACCAGAAATTTGATTAACTTGGTCAACAGCTGATTTTAAAGCAAAACATTTTACATCAATAATAACTGCGTTTAATCCGCCTTTCTTGATTATATCTGTGTAGCTGTTGATATCTGAAAGTTTTGATGCAACAAATAATATATCCATTGTATTGCCTGTTGAATCTCGATTAATAACTTGGTGAAAAATAGAATAATCTGCAAGATTATCTGTTAATTGAACTAAATTTTCCCATAAAGAATCTGATTTAATTGCAGTAGCTAATTCTTCATCGGTCATTAATGGAGCTGTAACAACTCTAATAATTGCGCTAGTTACAGGTATAGCAATTGCTGCATTGGTTGTAGATATTTTAGATCTTTGTAGAGCCAATTTAAGTTCGTCGCCAACTTTGTCAGGATTTTCTAAAACAGTTGACCCATCTGCAATTCCTTCAAATTTGTGTATAAAAAATTTATCTAAAACCCACTGATTTGATTTATTGCTTGATACCTGCGCTAAACGAATTTCGTTTGGTGTCAATTCAACACCAACTATTTCCTCACCTTTTATAGACGATTTTCCAAGTCTATTTTTTAAAAATTTATCAAAAAAACTTGTTTTTTTTTTCTTTTCACTAGCCCCAACTACAGGATTTGTAGTTTCGTCTTTTTTTTTTTTAAAAAGATTTGAAAATGGGTTTTTCATAATATTGTTTTGTTAAATTAACATTATATACTCAACTTTTACTAGAAAATAAATCAACTCCTGCCTAATTTCGCAATATTTAAAATAATAATTAGCAAAAATCTACTATTTTATAGTATCAATACCCAATATGTTTGAAAAATTAGAAGAGTTAGCAAAAAATAACAAAAAAATTTCCGACTTTCATCTAAGGGCTGGCTCACCATTAGCTTATAGACAGACGGGTGAAATAATAAAAGTTAAAGAAGTAATGGTAACTGCGCAAGATCTTAAAGATCTTTTATCAATGAACTGCAATGAAACTGAGTTAGAAAGATTTGAAACAACTCATGAACTTGATACTGCGGTTACTTTAAGTGGATTAAGGTTTAGGGCAAATTTTTATAAAACTATTAATGGACCAGCCTGTGTGTGTAGAAGAGTTGAAAGCAAGATACCGGATATGGATCAATTTAGTTTGCCACAATCCCTCTACGATATTGTAGATTTTCATAAAGGTTTAGTTTTAGTAACTGGTCCAACCGGATCAGGTAAATCAACAACACTTGCCGCGATTGTAAATGAAATTAATAAAACAAGAACTTCAAATATTATCACAGTAGAAGATCCAGTTGAATTTATTCATACAGATAATCAAAGTATTATTTCTCATAGAGAAGTAGGTAAACAAACTCAGTCTTTTGCTGCTGCACTAAAAGCTGCATTAAGAGAAGACCCTGATGTAATTTTAGTTGGTGAAATGAGAGACCTTGAAACAGTTAGTTTAGCATTGACTGCTGCTGAAACAGGTCACTTAGTTTTTGGAACATTGCATACTAGTGGTGCACCAAGTACAATTAATAGAATTATTGATGTGTTTCCACCAGAACAACAAGAACAAATTCGTGCTCAAATTTCTACATCTTTAAAAATGGTGGTTACACAAAGATTATTAAAAACAAAAGATGGCCAAGGAAGAGTTGGTGCATTTGAAATAATGAAATGTACTCCTCCAATTCAAAACTTAATAAGAGAGGCAAAAATTCATCAAATCCCAAGTATCATGCAGACAGCAGTAAGAGATGGTATGATCACTATGGATAAATCTTTGGAAGAGTTGGTGAAATCAGGAAAAATAGATCCAGGTGCAGCTAAAGCAGGACATTAAAGGTTTTACATTATTAGAGTTGCTAGTAGTTGTGGTGCTCATAGGAGTTCTTTCTGCAGCTGGCTACCCACAATTTGCTAAGTGGAGTAAAGATCGTAAAATCAGAACTGCAACAGAAAAAGTTGTAAATATTTTAACATCAATAAGTACTCAGGCTCAAAAAGGATACTTTCCTTTTGTGCAACTTGAAGTGAAATCAACTGCTACTATGTTAACATTTACTTCTAAGGGTATGGCGCAAGATACGATGAATGATAAATTAAACCAATCAGCGACAAAACTACTTGATTGCAAAATTAGTAACGCAGGTTATTGGGATAATAATGAGGTTGAAGTTTTTAGTTCAGATGAATTAAGTGTCCAATTTAAAAATGATTCAGGTGCAGTTTGCTTTTCAAAGGATGGGTCATATTTTTCTGAAAAAGGTAAATTAATAGACAGCGCTAATGCAAATCTCTTATTAGATGGAAAAAACACAAATAATTACATAATTATTTGCTATAAAGGCAGCGGTTCCTCTGGAAGCGGTCAACCTTCATCAGGCACTGGTATGGTAGGCCTTTCTGGAGCTGGAGTAGGAACTGGAGTATGCACTACAACACCAATGTATTTGGTAGAATGGTCTAGATTTGGTAATATAAAAAAATACAGAAAGGGTTCTGGTGGTTGGAATAGGCAATAAAAAAAAAGAAAGAAAACCTATAAAAGGTATGACGCTTATAGAGGCATTAGTTGCTACAGCAATAATAGGCATAGGATTTGTTGCTGTATTTCAAATGGTTAGATATTCAGTACAATCAATTGGCGTCTCTGGAGAAAGAACTAAAGCCAATTATCTGGTTAGTATGGTTGCTGAAGATGTAATTTCAGAAAAGCATTCAGAGTCTCCAACTGCAAATACAAAACTTATGGATCATCTACTTATTCTTAGAGGTTCAGGAACTAGTGCATCTTGGTCCATGGGAACTTGTAGTGATGGCACAACAGTAAATAATAATCATACGGATGCATTTTCAAATAAAAAAGAAAAATGGGATAACTGGTTTTCTACAAAAAGAATCAAATGTAACAAAAAAGAGCCAAATAGAAAAAGTCTAAAAGTTTTTGACATATGTAATAACAGTGCCACAGGGAATTCTTGTAAATATGAAAATAATCAAATTTATAATGGGACTGGAATATATGATAAATGGTATTTAGGTAGAATGGAAGTAAGAGTCCCAGTTGGAGGAACAACAGTAAAAAACGGTATAAGAGTTCAAAGAGAAAAGAAAAGAATTTTATATTTTCAAATTCATTAATGAAAAAAAAAATTAAATCAATTTCTGGAATTACATTAATAGAAATGCTGATTGGGATAATAATTTCCACAATAATGATGGGAGCGATGTTTACTTCATACTCAGTGGTGAATAGCACCTATAGACAAGTAGCTGACAGGGCAAAAATTTCTCAAGCTGGAAGAGATATAGTAGGTATGATCGTGCGTGATATTAGAATGGCTGGCTATAAATATTTCGGTGATAATATTAAAACTTCAGTAAAACATTCTCCATTAATAATCACTAAGTCAACAAACTTTAAAACGGAATGTGATAAAATAGAAATTGTATTTGGTGATGTAAAATATGATTCTACTGCTACTCCTAAATATGAATATGAAAGATATAAAGTAACTTATGAATGCAAAAGATCAAAAATTATAGATAAAGATCCTAAACTAGCCACGGGTACAAATTTAGGTCCTTCAACAATTGATGCCTTTGCAATATATAAATCTAAAGTTAAATGGAATTCTTTGGCTAATGATTGGTGGGATCCAAGTCTAGATGGTGATGTCAGAACATATGAAAGTGAATTAATTGTAGATTATATTGAAGATTTAATTTTTAACGCAGTAGATGAAAAAGGTTTAATAATTGATCCACCTCCAACACCAACGAATGCAAACAAAGATTATCTTTATAAAATAAAAACTGTAGATATTGCATTAAATGTAAGATCAACCAAAAAATTTTTTAGAAAGGCAAAATTTAGAAAATTTCATGCACTTAATGACACCCAAAGAGACGGTACAGCAAATAATTCTAATACTAAATCTAAAGAAGATAGATATTTAAGAGATACAATTGTTGTAACAGCGTACGTAAGAAATTTAGGACTACAATGAAAAATAGCAACGAAAAAGGTTTTGCGTTAGTTTTATCTCTAGTATTATTGCTAGCAATGTCTTTGATGGGGGGAGCATTAATTGTAATTAGTGCTGGAGATCATCAAAGCAATAATACAAGTGATGATTACCAGCAAACATTTTATGTGGCTGAAACAGCTTTGCTTGAGGGAGAAAAATATTTATTAAATCAATATCTAGGACCTTGGGAAAACCACAAAAGAAATGTTTCTAAAAGGAATTTGCCAGATAACCAAACTACTGTTTGGCCTGGGAAAATGGAAAAAATAAACAAAAAAAACTATGATAATGGCACTACTTTTATTGCAAAAAGTGGAAAAAGATATCCTGCACTTGATACAAAATCTTTATGTTATAAAAGTTTTAAAGATATTGATAAAGCAGATTTTAAAATAGTAGCAGCTGAAAGCTGGAATTTTGGAAAAATTATAAGAGATAGTTTTAATGGATCCGCTTCAACTACTGACGAGCAAGAAGAAGCTGAAAAATTATACCCATATTATTATGAATTTATTCTTTCAAGAATTGGAGCGGCTCCTTTTAGAGGTTATGGTTCTAGTATTAAAAAAGAGGCAACTGATGCTGGTAATGATGGCATGGCATATAGAGTTTATGGATGTGGTATAAGAAGTGGGAGTAACCTGGATAGAATGATAATATCTCTAGAAAGTACAGTAGTTTTGCCAAAATAAATGATAAATAATAATGAAAATTAACTTAAAAATTTACTATATTTAAAAAAATGAAAAAAATTTTAATTATAATTTCTATTCTCGTTTTAAATATTGCATCTGCTCAAGCTGCTTGTAATTTTATGATTAATATTGGCGACAAAGGTACAAAACTTTATGAAAAGTTTGGACTTCCAATGCCGATGTTTGAGGGTCAATTAATGATGCCAATTCCTTCACCAGAATTATGTCCTAATGATAATTTAAATTCTGATATAGCAGTTGAATATGTCTTTTTAGAAAAAGAAGATGATGAAAGTGAAGATGCAATTGAAAATGCGAATTTAGCAGCAATTAGAATGGTAGTTTTAAATGACGGAAATAATACAGAAAATAATAAATTAACTTTAATGAACTATGCAAAAAAAGTTTATGGTGATTTTGATACTGGAATAAATCCAAAAATATATAATAACTATGCAATTTTTGAAAAAGGACAAAATATAGTTATTTATAAAAGATTATATAATGAAGAAGGTTTAATTGATGAAGAAATTTATATATCCAATACTGAGTATGATAAAAAACTTGGTGAATTTTATTACGCATTAGAAGAAGAGCAAGCGGCGGCAGAAAGTAATGGAGAAACAAATTAAATTATGAAAATAAAATTATTTATAATTAAAGTTTTATTATCATTAATTTTAATAACCAATAATAGTTTTGCAAAAAATCTACCTCCTGGATCAGGTGTTGCTGATGTTCCGGCAAATGTTTTAATTCTTTTGGATAAATCAGGAAGTATGGGGGCGAGAATGATATCTGGTATGGGATTTTATTATCCAATGGGTATGGCTGCACATAACGGGAAAATTTATGCTGGGCAACTAGGTAGTTATGGAATTAAAAGTATCGATCATGATACTGGTAAATTAAACACCTCTTTTGGAACAAAAGGATCTTGGAGAAGACCATCTGGAGCTCACTCTAATTGTACTCCTTATTATCCATCTACCTTGACGATCGATAATGGGAATTTATATGTTTTTAGTTATTATAGAAGAGTTGCATTTAGAATTAATTTAACAACAAATAAGTGTGATTGGTATACTACTAGTACAATTTATCAGAGAGCCATGGCTGTAAAAGATAGCAAATTATGGTTTGTGGGTGGAAGAAACAATATTACTTATATGGATTTGACTAGAAGCACTACTCAACAAACTAATTATAGTGTACGTGGTCGAGGGTTAACTGCTACTTACGCTGCTGCTGTTAGCGCATCAGGAGATTATTTGTTAACTCATTATAATCGTTATATTTACAAAACCATGTTACAGTCTAGCGGAGCCCCTGGAAATACTTATCAATCTAATTATACTAATTCGAGAGATAGATATATTTTTGAGTTGGCAGCACATCCATCTGATAATACCATTTTTTATGCAGCAAGTTACTACGCGCACCAACTCTTAAAGTACACAGTTGCAGCGGGTAATACAGCTAGAACAACAAGACAAGCTGTAGGGAGTTGTTGCAGAGGAAGCTGGAGACTGTTCTACCCTAGAGGTGTTGGAATTGATACCATTAACAATCGAGTTTATATAGGAGGCTATTATGGTCATAATGTTTTAAGTTATGATTTAAACTTAGCACAAGTAAAAGAATTTGGTGGCAGCTCTGGGACAAGAATGACCGGAGCTCATGAAGCAATAAAAGCAATAGTAACAGACTCTTCTCTTACCGCAGGAGTTAATTTTGGTTTTGGTTATTGGTCATCTGGAGGCGGTAGGTATAGTGGTTGGGATAATCGCAGAAATCAATCTAGTCCCTGTATGCGCCAATATTGTATAAAGGCAAGAGTAAACAAAGATGGGGCAGCCAGGACCGCCAGAGTAGTTGGTAGTGTAAGTCCGGGAGGTGGAACTGATGCATATGCTTGGGCAGCTATGGCATGGCAATATTATAATCATCCTACTGGGCCCTTAGACAAAAGTTTAGCATGCCAAAATAGTTATGTTTTAGTTATTGGTGATGGACAATGGGGAAATCATGGTCGCGCAAAAAATCTAGTGATACAAATGTTGAATAAACATAAAATTAAAACATTTACTGTTGCTTATGGTGGAGGGATTCATGGATCTGGTATTAGAAATTTTAGGGACATGGCAAAAGCAGGAGGTACAAATGATGTTATTATTGCAGATACAACAGCAGATTTAAAAGCACAATTAAAAGCAGCTATATCTCAAATTATTGCATCGAAACTATCATTTACTGCACCAGCTGTCAGAGCGGATTTGACAACTGGTGGATCATTTTACCAAGCACAATTTGATTATGAACAAAATAAACAATGGAAAGGAACGCTTAAGAGAACCAAAATTGATCAAAACGGAGTTTTATATCCAAATGACAAAACCAATTGGAGTGCTGCAGATTTACTTCCTGCGCCTGACAAAAGAAAAATATGGACTGAACTTTCAGGTGCAGATTATAAAACTGATTTAAATAATTTTGTCGAAGCTAATGATACTGAAATTAATAGTTTATTTACATTAACTGGAAACAATGTTCCAAAATATCATAATATTAATGAAAGTTATACGGTCAACTCAACTCAATATTCAAATCCAAAAAATACAACTAGATGTAAAAATGCTGCTGGTGTTCGAGATGACAATGAGGATGATGTTAAAGGATTAATAAATTTTGTAAGAGGAAAAGATTATTTTGATTATGATGCTGACTGTAATTTAACAGAAACGATTCATAATCCATTAGGAGATATTTATCACTCTGAGATGATAGTAGTTGGAGCTCCAAATGCAGAAACTGCATTTGTTGGAACTAACCAAGAAGCATATTTTAGATCTATCAAAGGATATGATTCTTGGGCAGCTAGCTTGGCTAAAAGAGATGAAGTAGTTTACGTTGGAGCAAACGATGGGATGCTTCATGCTTTTGATGCAAAGACTGGGGTAGAAAAATGGGGTTTTGTTCCTCCTTTCGTTGCAGCAAATATGCCTACCATGGTTAATGTTAATTTAAACCGAACTAGTGTTGGTGGATCTAATGCAATTTATGGTGTAGATGGTTCGCCAGTTTCACATGATATGTATTTTAAAGGACCTTATGATAATGCAAAAAGGTGGCATACTATTTTGATGATACCTTATGGCAGAGGTGGTGCTGGTTTTTCTGTATTAGATGTAACTGAACCAAATGCTCCTAGACATCTATATTCTATCTTTAATGATACAACAAAATATAGAGTTCATGTTATGGATCACAATGCTAATATTAATAGCTATGATTATATTGCAAGCTCATACCCTATCGCTTCATTTCAAGAAGCCCAATTAGTAACTGATAATGCTGAGTTGGGAGAAGGAACTACAAAATGTGACGAAACTGGAGACAATCAATGCTATCAATCTAAAACTTGGACTATTCCAGTAGATGGACTTGGTCAGAACGATATAGAAGTTCTTATGGGAGGCTTAACGTATAGAGGAAGGTGGTCTCTAAGGGCTCCGTCTTCAGGAACAGGAACAACCATAATTTTTGATAGACCACATAAATATTATGGATATGACCCACAAGATGACTCTAAAGTTAGCGCTGATATAGGAATTATAATTAAACCTGGAGCAAAAGCTTTAGGGGTTCAATCACAACCTAAATATGATTATAGTACACTCGGTGAAACTTGGTCTGCACCAAGAATTATGAGAATTCCAAATACTGGCCAGGGAGACAAAAATATTGAAGATGATATTTATGTAGCTGTTATGGGAGGTGGATATGGTGCACAATATTCAGGCCTTGGCTCTAACTTACACATTATCGATTTAGAAAACTTACAATTCCCAGGTCAGATTCATAAAGTAATTCAAATTGATGATTTAAAAGGAAATAATATTATAAATTCAACTCCAGGATCTCCAGTTTTAGTTACGCCTGACAACGCAAGAGGAATTTCATACTCAGGCGGTTTAGTTTATTTAAGTGATTTGGAAGGAAAGATAACTAAATTTAATCTAACTAATATGTCTGATGACGGAAAAGGAAATGCTATCAAAATATTTGACAAAACAACTTTATTTACAGCAGGAAGCACTTCAACAAATGGTAGATATATGTATCATTCAATGGATGCAACTACAGGTTTGACAACAAACTCTTTGTGGTTATTCGCTGGAACAGGTGACTATGAAAGAATTGGAAGTACTCTAGCAGGTACACAAAACCTAATGCTTGGAATTGCTGATCCTGATTTTCCACTTTATAGAAATCTTACGACCGCAATCAAAGCAGATGATTTAACAAAATGTAAAAATGTTACAGGAGATACAACGGGAGCAAAATGTCCAGAAATAATTAAAGATAGAGGTTGGTATGCAACATTAAATAATTTCCAAAAAGTAACTGCTGAACCAGAAGTTAGCAATGGTTTAGTTTATTTTCCAGTTTACTCACCCTCTTCTTCAGTTAATAAATGTAGTTTAGGTGATGCCTTTATTTGTTCCATGGATGATGAATGTGGAACTAATATCTCATCACTATTAGGAAAAAATACAGGTCCACAAAAAAATGCTGATTGTAAATATGTTGGTCAAGGTGTTCTAACAAGTATTGTATCATTTGGAGGTAAGATTTTTGCAAATATTGCAGGTCAATCAAATCAAGCCGTTAAAGACTTGGTGACTCTTCAAGGTGCTACCGCAGATGTAAATACCTATAGAAGTTCTTGGAGATATAATTATTAAATTAAAAACTTGTTCATGCAAGCAATAAAATTTATCATTCCTCTTATCTTTGGAATACTATTCATAAGTAATTCTTATGCATTAGATTGTAATAGAACAATCTCAGCTGCATTGACTTCTCAATTAGATTGCGAAAATAGCGATTCATTAACTGTAAATTCAGGTGTTGTACTTAATTTTAATAATAATGATGCCGTTAATGCCTCAAACACCGATGAAGTAACTATTGTTAATAGTGGAACAATAGAACATAGTGTAGATGAAAAGCAATCAGTAATAAATGGATCAGCTACAAGAAATTTAACAATTACAAATAACGGTATAATTAATTCGACTAAAAAATATGGAGTTTATATCGAAGATGCTGAACAAGTAACAATTACAAATAATGCAGGAGCAACAATCCATACTACTTATGGAGGTGGAACAGCATCGGCTGAGCTAGGAGCAATATATGGAGACAATATTGGTAATTGTGCTAGTGGCGATTGTTACAATAGTTCAGACTCAAATGGAGGTGCGGGGTTAACCTTGCATAACTATGGAACTATAAGTACTCGTTATAGAACTATTGCTGGTGGGTTAGATGATGATGATGATAAATCTAGAAAGATAAAAATTTATAATTATGATGGAGGATCTATAACAGCAGAAACTTCTGCTACAATAAAATTTAGAGATGTTGAAGATTTTGCATTGTACAATTACAGTGGTGCAACTATAGAGTCAGGAACAGTAGATGCAAGTGCTGCTAACTTTGTAGTTGATATAGCAAGAGGCCATGATGTTGTAATAGATAATGATGGAACAATTAAATCTGGAAAAATGTATGCAGTAAGTTGCGATTCTTGTGAAAATTTTACTTTAGATAACTCAGGTGTCCTAGAAGCAACAGGCGATACAGTATTTGCAAGAAATCTAACAGGTACAAATAGCATTACAAATTCAGGTACAATTAAAAACACATCCGGTGGTAGAGCACTTCAAATAAAAGAAAGCTCAGGTTTAACTCTTACAAATACCGGAACTATTGAGTCAGTCACTCAAGTTGCTGTAGATTTAATTGGTAGTGTTAATCCAACAATTATAAATAGGGGTACAATTAAATCAACTGCCAATAAGGCCAAAGTTATAGACCTTGCTCAAAATTC
>Ga0208261_1000302_pt1 | contig 20230 bp, 14 predicted proteins | sample Knorr_S7_td_DCM__FD_185595 | JGI IMG/M metagenome (GOLD analysis project Ga0208261, IMG submission 185595) | Marine microbial communities from Southern Atlantic Ocean transect - Knorr_S7_td_DCM_ad_131m_LV_B (SPAdes) (version 3) | ecosystem: Environmental > Aquatic > Marine > Oceanic | place...
GCGTTCAGAGCTGGATAGATAACCCTGAGTCGCGTCTTCCAGTCAGTTGTACTGTATTTAATGTTGCAGATAGTTTTTCAGGCTCTGAGGGGATTGACGCTTCTTTACGCTTTGTGTCTCATGCCCTCCGTTTCGGGGCTGGGTGTGCAATACATCTATCAGATTTAAGACCAAAAGGTACAGAAACTAAGAAAGGAAAAGATACATTAGTTGCATCTGGACCTGTATCATTTGCAAAAATATATTCTATTTTAAATGAAGTTATTAGGCGGGGGGGCACGTATCGTAACGGCGCAATTTGTATTCATGTTTCGCTTGGACATGCGGATATTAATGAATTTTTAACTGTCCCAAGATCAGAACTTCCTTGGGCTAAAAGATGTGTAGATCTAAATCAAGAGTTATGGAATAAAGCCTCAACAGAAACTAAAACTTTATTACTTAGAGGTATCCATAGCGGTGATATTTGGTTAAACAAGATACGCCATGATCGCAGTGGTCAACAGATTTTTGGGAATGTTTGCTTAGAGATATTCATTAAGTCTAGAGGTACATGTTTGCTTGAGCATGTTCAATTGGGAGCTTGCACAATAGAAGATATTCCTAAAGCTTATGTAGAAGGAATGACTGAATTATGTGAGCTACATAGAACTACAGGAGTAGGAGATTCTGGAGAGTATTTAACACCTGAAGAGGATAGACAAGTAGGTTTAGGAATCTTAGGGTTAGCAAATTGTCTTAGATATCACAAGGTAACTTATAAACAATTTGGTGAAGCATTACGAGACCTAAATAATGGGATGGTAGTTTCACAGACTACAGCTGGTTTATTAGCACGAGCTTTTGATGTTGGTATTCAAAAGGCTAGCGTAATTGCTAGAACTTATGGTATGCAGAGAGCTTTCACAATAGCTCCCACAGCATCATGTAGTTATAAATATAAAGACCTAAAAGGTTATACAACGACCCCTGAAATTGCCCCTCCTATTTATAGGCATGTAGATAGAGACTCTGGAACCTTTGGAGTTACATCTTATGATTATGGAGATGTAGAAATAGCCTCAGAAGTTGGCTGGGATACTTATAAATTAGTAGCTGATGAGTTAATGCGTTTGTATAACAACAGCGGATTAATGCACGGGTATAGTTTTAATACTTGGTCGGATGTAGTTACATATGATGAGGCATTTATAGAAGACTGGCTAAAGAGTCCACAAACTTCAATGTATTACGCATTGCAAGTACAACCTGAAACACAAAGAAAAGACGATGCCTCAGCCGTATTAGATGAGGATTATAAAGACATCTTCAATTTAGAAGAGCCACAGTTTTGCGCTGGATGCGCTGAATAAATAATGTCGAGCTATTTAAAACTTACGAAATCAAAAAGAAAATGGACCCCCGTAGCCTGTGATAAAGGTGAGCTTAGAGCTGGGAGTGAAGATAGTATTTATAGAGCGTTAGCTCTTAGGTGTTTAGAGTTACCAGTAAAGGAATTTTTACAACAAGGATTAGAAAAAGATTTACCTGATAAACCTGGGGTAATGGAGGCTTTACTCTCCAATCAAAAAGATGAAGATAAACATGATCTTGGTTTTCAGTATATTGTTGACGCTCATGGCAGTGTTGAGCGTTATGAACGGGAAGCCCAAAATATACTTAAAGTCTGGTTGGAATCTCCAGAGCATCCCATTCTCAAGGCAGCCATATTAGAAAGGAGTGTATTTTTTGTATTACTTCCTTTCTATAGATTCAATGGTGATATAGGGATACGCTCGTTATCTCAGGACATTAGCCGTGATGAAATTTGCCACGTCGCGCAGCACGGAATGGTAGCCCATGATTTAGGACTTAAACAACCTGAGCATTTAAACAAGCTTAGGAAAGCCACTGTAGCTTGGGTTATGGATGGTTTAGGTAATCATGAAAACGACTACTTAGATAAAGATTTTTGGATGAATCAATCTGACTCTCTCTACCACCGAGGAAAAGCAGAGGGTCTAAAAGATACACAAAGAAGTCGAATGCCTTCTTTCTTTGAAACCTCAAACGTAAATTTACCCTCATATGGATGAATTAAAATACGAGGATATTTTTGAAAATAATCACTATCAAATTAAAAAATTGATGGAGGATTTAGACGAAACTTTCCCACCGTTTTACCCATCACCTACCCATAGCATGAATGACATTATGTTCCGTTCAGGACAAAGATTTGTCATTGATTATTTAAAAGAAAAATTAGAACCATAACGATATGTGTTTACCCAGCGCTCCGAAACTCCCCGAAGGTAGTGATAGAGCACCAAGCTTAAATCCATCAGTAGTACCTCAAAGATTACCAACGCAAGCTCCTCCACAAGCTCCTCCCCCAATGGCTATACCTCAGCCAATGGAAACACAACCCCCTATACAAGTAGCTCCAGCTAAAGAGATTGATCTTAAGCAAACACCTCCTCCAGTCTTAACTAATACAGGAACGGAAGAGCCAACACTTAAGAAGAGAAGATCTAGAAGACAAGAGTTACAACAAGCAAGTAAAGGAACTAGCGCTTTAAGGATTGAGAGATCTAAAGGGATAGGAACAAAAACGGGAGGCACTGGAAGCACTGGTTTAAATATTCCTAAATAAAAATGAAAGAACTAGCCCAAGCCCGATATCAATATTTAGTTACTGATAGGCAACCTTTTTTAGATGCTGCTAGAGAATGCGCCGCGCTGACGATACCTTATCTTCTACCAGAGGATGATTTAGCGTCAGGTGGAGCGCTTCCTATACCTTGGCAGTCACAGGGCAGTCGCGGAGTAAACGTCCTCTCCGCCAAATTAATGTTGTCACTCTTCCCTATAAATACAAGTTTTTTTAAGCTCCAAATAAACGATGCTGAGATAGCAAGTCTACCTAACGTAGACGCTCAAGTACGTTCAGAGATAGACCTTTCTCTGTCAAAAATGGAGAAGATGATTATGCAACAGATCGCTGAATCTAGTGATCGTGTCATCCTTCATGGGGCTATGAAGCATTTGATAGTTACAGGAAATGTACTGTTATTTGCTGGGAAGAAAAACCTCAAACTATTTCCAATGGATCGCTATGTCGTGAACCGCGATGGAGATGGGTCATGTATCGAGATCATTACTAAGGAGAGTATTCATAGATCACTCCTACCTAAAGAATTTCAAAAGCCTCTTACTGGTAGTGAAGATTCTAATTCCCCTGGAGAAGATGGTCCTAAGTTTGGAGTTGTAGGAGGATCAGCTAAGAAAGATGATGCTGATGTTTATACATGGGCCAAGTTAGATAATGGTCAATGGAAATGGCATCAAGAAATAGATCAAAAGATAGTCAACGGATCACATTCAAGTACCCCTAAAAAGATCAGTCCCTGGATGCCCTTAATGTGGAATGTCTGTGACGGTGAAGCGTGGGGTCGTTCTAGATGTGAGGAGTTTATAGGCGACTTAAAATCACTAGATGGTCTAATGCAAAGTCTAGTGGAAGGCAGCGCCTCAGCTGCAAAAGTCGTTTTCATGGTATCTCCCAGCGCAACGACTAAGGCGCAAAGTTTAGCCCGTGCATCGAACGGTCAAGTCATACAAGGACGGGCGGATGACGTTTCGGTAGTGAATGTGGGGAAAACGGCGGACTTCCGTACAGCTAGCGAAATGATAGCGAGCCTAACGTCTAGATTATCTGATGCTTTCCTTATCCTTAATCCAAGGCAATCAGAACGCACAACCGCGACTGAAATATCTGCATTAATTCAGGAATTAAACGAGCAACTCGGAGGCATATTTGGAAACCTCACTATCTCCTTATTAACTCCTTACCTAGATAGAAAGTTATATCTACTTACTAGAAATAAAGCTATCCCTAGCCTCCCTAAAGGTTTGGTCATGCCTACTATTGTAGCTGGCTTAAATTCTGTAGGAAGAGGTCAGGATAAACAATCTCTTATGGAGTTTGTAACCACCATTGCACAGACAATGGGACCAGAGGCTTTAATGCAATATGTCAATCCTCAAGAGTTCTTAAAACGTCTAGCTGCCTCATCAGGTATAGAGACATTAGGACTAATTAAAGATGAGCAACAGATACAAGCTGAGAAACAGGAAGCGATGCAACAAGCTCAACAACAAGAGCTATTAAAGCAAGCTGGTCAATTATCAAAGTCACCAATAGCAGAACAGTTTATTAATGGACAACCTCAACAACCCACCCAAGAAACCCAGGAAGCGCCGCCAACGGAATCCTGACGGCACGTTTAAAAGTAAGAACGAAATCAAACCTGTAGATGCTGAGTTATTAGATAAACCAGCTGGTAAGTATTCGATTACTAAAAAAGTTAAAGGCACTACTGAAGGTCAGAAAGGCGCTGGTAAATATGCCAACAATTTAAAAGAACCTGTAAGACCTGACTTTCAAGGAATTAAAACTATTTATCATTAATGGCAACTACCACATTCGACCCAACCTCAGACGCACCCTCAGCAGAACAACAGGAAGCTGAGGCGGCTGCATTAGCTCAAGGTGAAAAGATAGCTCAAGCTCAAGAGGAAGATAGACAAAAAGCGTTTGAACAGAACGAAACCTCAGAAGAAAATATAGATCTAATTGGTGGAAAATTTAAAAACCAAGAGGAATTACTAAAGGCTTATCAAGAGCTGGAGAAGTCTAGATCTAAAGAGAATAGCGAGGAGGAAGAAACCTCCAACGAGACCACCGAGGAAACAGAAGAAAAAACTGAAGAGCCTCCTAATGAAACTGTTGAATACATGGGGAGGTTAAGTCAAGAATTTGAGGAGAATGGACAACTATCTGAAGAGGCTATAGATAGTCTTAGTAAGATGGATTCCAAAGATCTAATTAAAAATTATCTTGAATACTACGGAAAGGCTCAAACAAAACAACAGCAACAAACAGTACAAGCAACTGAATTAGAAGCAATAAAAGCAAGCGTAGGAGGTGAGGATAAATATTCCGCTATGACCTCTTGGGCCGCTGATAATTTAACTGCTACAGAGATAAATGATTTTAATACTGTTACCAATAGTGGCTCTGTTGCTGCTATTAAATTTGCAGTAGAGGCTTTAAATACTCGGTATGTAAATGCCGAGGGATATGAAGCTCCTATGGTTTCAGGCAGTAAACCGTCAACAACCGCAAAAGCATATAGAAGTAATGCTGAATTATCGAGAGATATAGCTAACCCTCTATATAACACTGATCCAGCCTTTAGGCAGGATGTAGAACGACGACTAGCACAAAGTACTGATCTTCTTTAAAACAATGGCAAAAGGAAAAGGCGCAGATAAAGCAGCATTTAACAGCTGCTTTAAAAATGGAAAAGATACTAGGTATAACCCTTGGGGTAAAGGTTCAACAAAGAATCCTACAAACTCATCCCAAACAACTGGACCTTAAATAAAAACATGGCGACCTGACCGATCATCCTCGCCTACGTTTTTTATTTATTCAAACAAATGCGTGACAACGTATATGGAAAAGAAGTAGCAGCCGCTGAGCCTATTTCTGAAACTTACCTAGAGGGAGCTGAGAGGACTAATGGTCAGCTTGCAATGATTGGTATTATTGCAGCTCTTGGAGCCTATATATCTACTGGTCAAATCATACCAGGAATATTTTAAATGACAGTATCAACCCTTAAACAACAATCTAATTGGAATAGCTTTTGTGACTGGGTAACATCTACTGATAATCGTCTGTATGTCGGCTGGTTTGGGGTTCTTATGATCCCCTGCCTACTGGCAGCGGCAACCTGTTTTATTATTGCTTTTATAGCAGCTCCCCCAGTGGACATAGACGGTATCAGGGAACCAGTAGCAGGCTCACTGATCTATGGAAACAACATCATCTCAGGGGCAGTTGTCCCGTCATCTAACGCAATCGGTCTTCACTTCTACCCAATCTGGGAAGCTGCAACCCTCGACGAGTGGTTATATAACGGAGGACCATATCAGCTCGTTGTGTTCCACTTTCTCATCGGTATCGCTTCATACATGGGACGTCAATGGGAACTTAGTTTTAGACTCGGAATGAGACCTTGGATATGTGTAGCTTATTCCGCTCCAGTAGCCGCCGCCTTTGCAGTATTTCTAGTTTACCCATTTGGTCAGGGAAGTTTCTCTGATGGTATGCCTCTTGGGATTTCAGGCACTTTCAATTTTATGTTTGTCTTTCAGGCAGAACATAATATCCTCATGCACCCTTTCCATATGCTCGGCGTTCTTGGGGTATTCGGTGGAGCTTTATTCGCTGCTATGCACGGATCTCTGGTTACGTCTTCACTGGTTAGGGAAACGACTGGACTTGTTTCACAGAACTATGGATATAAATTCGGCCAAGAAAAAGAGACATATAACATCGTCGCGGCTCATGGCTACTTTGGGAGACTCATATTCCAGTATGCTTCTTTTAATAATAGTAGGAGTCTACATTTCTTCCTGGCTGTTTGGCCCGTCGTTTGCATATGGCTTACCGCTATGGGAATCTCCACTATGGCTTTTAATCTCAACGGCTTTAACTTTAATCAGTCAGTCGTTGCCGCTGATGGGAGAGTCGTCCCAACTTGGGCAGATGTTCTCAACCGTGCAAACCTAGGAATGGAAGTAATGCACGAAAGAAACGCTCATAATTTCCCATTAGATTTAGCAGCCGCAAAAACATTGACAACTATCTCTTAAACCACGTCCGTTCGACTTATCTATTTAAGTTGCAGGCCATCTAGTCATGGAACGGGGGCTAGATATAGAGGTACTACCAATGACTGTAACTCTTACTTATCGCGGTGTTTCTTACACAAGAGTAACCCGCAAGTAAAACAAAGGGAGAGAGACACCTCAGAGAAGGATCTCTCTCTCATCACCCTTTAGCCCAGTGAGCTGGATAACTATGGGGTAGCTACCTTGAGAAGGTTAAATCTCAAAACAACAACAACTTTTGAATCGATTCGGGAAAATTATAAACATTTAATAGTTAAAAGAAAATGACTAATATGGCAAACATTACCCGCCCAAGTGCGGTTAATGGAAACCAAGGTAATACCTACGCTACCAAGTATGCAACAGCGCTTAAGCTGTTTAGTGGAGAGGTATTTACAGCATTCAATAACGCCTCAATCTTCAAGGGACTTGTAAGAAATTACAGTCTAAGAGGATCGAAATCAAAACAATTTTTACTAACGGGTAAGCTCAGCGCGGGATTTCATACTCCAGGCCAACCAATCCTAGCCGATGCAGCGCTAAAGGCTAACGAAAAGACGCTATTATTAGATGATCTCCTTGTTAGCAGCCAATTTGTCTATGACCTTGATGAAATAATTTCTCAATGGTCTACCAGATCGGAGATAAGTAAGCAAATCGGCGAGAGTTTAGCTAATTTTTACGATCTACGAATTGCTCGCGTAATTGATATGGCGAGTAGAGAAGCATCCGTAGTTACTGGAGAGCCTGGAGGCTTCGAGGTTTCTATCGGTTCAGGTAATCAGTTAAACGCTCAGAAAATTGTAGATGGTTTCTTTGAAGCTGCCTCAGTTTTAGACGAGCGCTCAGCTCCTCAAGAGGGACGTTCAGCTGTTCTATCTCCTAGACAATATCATTCACTCGTATCTTCTGTAGATACAAACATCCTTAACAGAGACTTAGGTAACTCACAAGGCGACCTAAATAGCGGTAAAGGATTAGTGAGCATTGCTGGAATTCGCATTTACAAATCCAATAATCTGCCCTTCATGGCAGCTTATAACTCAGCTGTTTCAGGTGAGAATAACGACTACACAGATACAAATGCGACCTGCTGTGGCCTCATATTTCATAAACAGTGCGCGGGAGTGGTGCAAGCCGTCGCGCCGACTATCGAGACTACATCTAACGATTTCAATGTCCAATACCAAGGTCAATTAATTGTGGGTAAGCTCGCAATGGGTTGTGGATCACTCGACGTTAAAGTTGCTGGTTCTTTACAAGCACAATAATTTATTTAGCCCTAGGGGGTGCATCCCCCTCGGTGCTTCTCGTTCACTAGAAAATTAACGAAAACATGGCAAATATAGCTAAGGCTACAAAACTAGCTGCTGTAAATACAATCATCTCAAATATAGGTCAAGCCCCAGTAACAACCTTAGAGAGTGGAAACCCATTAGTAGAGATGGCTGAACAGATACTCGATGAGATATCTAGATCAGTTCAATCTGAAGGATGGGTATTTAATACCGAACATCATTACCCATTTGGTAGGGATGGTAATAAACATATCAAGATACCTTTTAATGTTCTATCTCTAGATACAAAACCAACATCCTTAAATAGAGCGGTTATTAGACAAAACAAACTCTATGACAAAGTAAATCATACATATGTCTGGGATGATGATATGGAGCTTGATGTTATCTGGCTCTTTTCATTTGAAGAGTTACCAGAGGCATTTAAAAACTACATAACAATTAGATCAGCTAATGTCTTTGCTGGTAGAAGTATCGGCTCAACAGAGGCGGTTAAATTTGGAGAAAGAGAGGAGATATTTGCTAGAGCATCTGCTTTAGAACACGACACCCAACAAGGGGATTACACCATATTCGCTGATAAGGATAATCAACAGTCCTATCAAAGCTACCTACCATACAACGCTATACGTCGTCATTAAATTATGTCTGCAATCTCCCAATCAATTCCTAATTTATTAGGTGGAGTATCGCAGCAACCCGACCCTCTAAAAATACCTGGACAAGTAAGAGAAGCTGAGAATGTCTTATTAGATCCTACGTTTGGTTGCAGAAAGAGACCACCTACAAAATTCATAAATCAACTCGCAACCGATATCCCTAAAGATGCTACATGGTTCCCTATCTTCCGAGACCAAAACGAAAGGTACATAGTAGCTATATATAAAGATACTAATAGTGCAACTCAGATAAAGGTATGGGATGCTGACACTGGAGTTCCTGTTAATGTAAATACTCAAGGTACAGCCGCTCAATATTTAGATGTAGCTGACGTTAAAAACATTCGACCATTAACCATAAATGATTACACCTTGCTTTGTAATTCCGAGCAACGTGTATCTATGGATTCCTCAACTGTAGATAATAATGTTCAGGAAGCGTTAGTAGTTATAAATCAAATTGCTTATAACACAAACTACTCAATCGACTTTTTAAAAGACGGTCAATCAACTTCTCAACAAAAGATCTATAGAGCACAAAAACTAACTATCAGTCCAGCTACATTTAAAGATTCTGGAGCATCAGCAAATAGCAACTGCCAAAGTGCGGGTAATGGTAACTTCACTCACTCAGATACAGGTAAAACAGGTCTAGCTTTTAATATTGCTACTACTTGTCAATATGCCCAAGAGAAAACTGAGGTAGAGGGTGAACCATTCCCTACTGGAGTATGGATGAAGAATGTAAACACATCTTCTACTAATTCTAATGCAAGTGGTTTTACTGAAAATCTAAAACAGTTCTATGCTGAAAAAGCAATAGGTATATCAGCCAATCATACAAGTGTTGTTTTAGGAGATGAGAGATATAAAGATACAACCCAAACCACTACGTCAGGTAACATAACTTGGCGGCAACATTGGAGAGCTATTACTGATCCTCTACAACCTTTAGCTCAGTGGTACACTCAAGGATCTTTTACATATAACAATAGTACTGGTTATGCAGTTCAGAGAGAGCCTTGGGGTGGTGGTTTTAGGTATCATTTTTATTGGCAACATCAAGCTTTAGGTTTTGAAACTAGTACAACAATGTATCGAGGTGGTGGTGGTACAGCCGCTACAGCTACTGAGAAATATGAAGCATTTGGAGGGCTAACATCTGAACCAGATGCCGCTGGATATCATCATTATGGAATAGCTAAATGGACTAGAAACCTACAAAATCAAGCTAATAGAAAATGGGAACTTCAAAGAGTAGAACAGATATCTTACACAGATAACTTTGGAGCTAATGCTCCTGACTGGAGTGAAAGCGTTGAATTTAAAGATACTCAATCCACCACTAATGCCTATACATTAGGGAATGATACTGTTATTGCAGGGGGTACAATAGCCTATGCTTGGTTTGCTGTTTCAGCTGTTCAACGTGGAAACCCACTAATTAGTTATCCTCAATACAGTGTCTATACAGCAAAAATTAATTTAACTAATGCGGGTGAAGGTTGGAGGGCAGGTGATACTTTTACCAAAACCTTAGCGGGTAAAACTTATACAATTACGGTAGAGGAAGATAACTTTAGTTATAATTTCGCCTCAGAGAATGTTGTCACCTATACCTCCCCCGCCGATGCGTCAGCTGGTCAATTAAATGTAGGTACGATTGTAGGAAGTCTAGTTACTTCCATAACTGCCTTATCTAATTATACGGCTACAGCTATTGGTAATGTTATCCATATAAAACGAGGGGATACTAGAGAATTTAATATCCAGACTAGAGGAGGTACAAATAATAAAGCGATGTATGCCTTAAAGGGAAGTGTAAGTAATGTCTCCTTACTTCCTGAGCAAGGTGTATCAGGAATGATATTAAAAATTCAAAATACTGAGGATTCTGAAGCTGATGATTACTATGTAAGATTCACGGCAACTAGTGGGGATATTCCAGGTCAAGGTAGTTGGGAGGAAACTGTTAAGCCTGGTATTCCTTTAAACCTCAACACCTCAACAATGCCTCATGTATTAATAAGGGAGGCAAGTGGAAGCTTTACAGTTAGACCTTTATCAAATGCTTATAGTGATACTCAGTATTGGGCTTCTAGAGAAGTAGGAGATGAGAACTCTAACCCAGCTCCATCGTTTGTAGGTCAGACAGTAAAGGATATGTTCTTCTTTATGAATCGTCTGGGATTCTTATCAAGTGATGGTGTGGTTATGAGTCAGCCTGGGGATTATTTTAATTTCTTCTCTAATAGTGCAATAACCATTTCAGATGCCGATCCAATAGATTTAACAGCATCAGCAACTAAACCATCTACACTTAAAGCAGCTTTAGGAACACCAAAGGGTCTTTTATTATTTGCAGAAAATAGTCAATTTCTTTTATCTTCTCCAGATACTGCTTTTGGTCCAGCAACAGTACAACTAAAAGAATTATCTAGTTACTCATATTCTTCCGATGTAAAACCATTAGAAACTGGAGTATCAATTATCTTTAGTACTGAGGCTGATACCTTTAGTAAGGTGTTTGAAATGGCTGTTGACTCTGTAGACAATAGACCTTTAGTAGCTGAAAATACGAGAATTATTCCTGAGTATATACCGCCTAATTTAACCACTTCTACTACAAGTCCTAATAACAGTTTTGTTTCTTTTGGAAATGATACGGATACCTTATATACGTTTAAATATTTCAATACAGGAAATGAAAGGAGTCTAGCTGGATGGGCTAAATGGACAATGCCAGCCATAGTTAAACTCTTTGGATTTGACCATGACACTGGATACTTTGTTTTATATAACGGTACTTCTCACATCCTGACAAAGTTGGAGATGTTGGATGATGCCGAGACCTCCCCAATTACAGCAGCTGGTCAAAGTTTCGTGCCTCGATTAGATAACTATCTCTTCAAAAGTGAAGTAACTCAAGCCAATAGTGGTTCAGATAAAAAGAAACTAAGGTTTCCAGCTGGTAGTTATGTAGAAGGTAAACAAGCAAATGTAATTATTACCCAATCAGGTCAGGAAACTTTATTCTTACGTCCAGAAATTCAGTCTGATAGTACTGGATATTATGTTGAGGTAGATAATGAAGATGCTGCTGAGGAATTTATCTTAGGGTTGGAATACGATATGAGTGTAACCTTACCTTCATTCTTCCTTACTCAAGATAAGAGAGTTGATAGGACCAATATTCCTATGGTAGAAACTGCCTATTTAGATCTTTACTATTCAGGTAGATATAACATCACAGTTTCTAAGACTGGATACGATGATATCAATTTAGATTTAGATGTTACTCCAGCTGATATTTATAAAGCTAATGAAGTAGCAGTCCAAGAATTAACCACAAAAGCTATTCCTGTATTTAGTCGAGGTGATTATGTGACCATTAAAATTAAAGCCTCTGATCCTTTACCAGCTTCAATAACTAGTTACAGCTGGGAGGGACATTACAGCAATAGAGGAATAGCAAATATTAGATAAACATGAAACTATACCGCGAAGCCACAGTTAAAGATGGCTTTTTGGTAGCTAATCAATTAAGACCAGAGGATAAAAGGGAAGTGGAAGGTATGGGATGTACCCCCTTTCACATCCCTCTTTGTGTCTTAGGTAGTGAACATGCAACCGTTTTCCATTCACCAGATGGAGAAATTGCGGGGGTTGCTGGAATTGTTCGGTTAGATAACCAAATAGGTCAAATCTGGATGCTTTGCACTCCAGCTATCACTAAATATCCACACATATTTGTACGGCGATCAAGTAAATGGTTGAAAGAAGTACAAAAAGAGTATCGATTACTTTGGGCTTTTGCAGACGTAAGAAACCTCGTACATCACAAGTTACTCAAACACCTAGGGTTTAAAGCCTTAAGGACAGTACCCGTAGGACCAAAGAATCTTCCATATTATGAGATCGTAAAATTATGTGTTTACCCGCAGTAACGGCGGCAACTCTACCAGCTTATACATTAGCTGTAGCTGCTGTAGGAACAGCCGCCTCAATCGGAATGGGTATAGCGTCAGCTAGACAACAGGCCGCTCAAGCTCAAGTCCAATTAGACTTTCAAGCTCAACAAGCAAGAAATCAACAAAAGCTTGCAGTAGAGCAAGCTGAATTACAACAACGTCAACAATATGACGCGCTGTTACTCCAACAGAAACAAAGTACTCAAGCTTATAACCTCCAAGTACAACAATCAAATACTCAAATCGCTAACCAATATCAACAACAATTACAAGCGGTTAGAAATGAAAGAGTAGCTTTACTTGCTAAGAATACAGCTCAAAGAAATGAGTTTCAAAAAGGTAAAGAATCAGCTGTAGCTCAAAACAGACTAAATAATGAAGCTGCAAATAGAGCTTATGTTGGACAACAAAATAAATTAGAAGAAGCTAGAAAAAAAGCTGCTTTTGCTCAACAAGCATTACTAGCTAAATCTATCGGTGCTAAAGGTTCAATACTTGCATCAGGTAGAACAGGTCAATCAGTAGGACTATTAGTTAAGGATGTTGAAAGACAACAGGGATTAGCTACAGCTCAAGAGTTAGCTTCTATTGATTCAGCTAGGAATGCAGCAATTATTTCTATGGAGGGAGATTATCTCAAAGCCCAAAGCGCTAATAATGTTGCTCAAAGTCAAGTTGGCTTTGACCCTGGAAACCCATTACTACCTGACCTTCCACAAAGACCTAGATTTATTGAAGGTATAGGTCTACAAATCAATGATAATTTTAGCTACGCATAACAATGGCAACACAAATAGCAGGGCGTGGAGGTTCTTTAAAAAAAGCTGAAATAGCAGGGAATAGATATCAAGGCTCAGTAGGTTCATCAGGATTTGAACCCGTCAAGGCAGTTAGTGAAGAGAAAGCAGCCAAGCAAAAAACACAAGCTGTAGAAAGTGAGAACAATATAAAAAGAAGAGCCTTAGAAAGACAACAACAGGCAGATACTTTAAATCTAAATGCTAAACAGAAAGCGATATCAAGTAAGCAAACACTTGATCAAAAAGTTGAACTTGGAGAATTAAAGCAAGATCAACTCTATGAAAAGAGCGTATTTGATCTTAAGAAAAGCTGGGTAACTCTCCAAGATAATCTAAAACTTTCAGAGCTAAAAGCTCAACATACGGTAGAGAGTACAAACCTAAAAACGATCAATAGCATCATTCAACTCTCAACATCATTTGCCAAGAGCTACCTAAGTTACTCTGAGCAAATGGGAGAGGTAAGAGAACAAGAGGCAGCTGTTAAATTATTTTTTGATGGTGGATCAGCCAGTGTATTTAAAGAAGCTGCAAACGTAGAAGATTCAAATACAACTAAAGAAGCCATAACAGCTGAGGCAAATATAGAAGCGGCTGATGGTGATATATCAGTTCAAAATTCATTAAATAATGAAAACTCTCAGACTCGAACAGAGAGGATTTTTAAGAAGAAATCTGCTTTTGAGTTTGCTAGGGATTTTCCAGCTCTTTATAAAGATGAGTGGCAGAATAGTGATTTAAAAATTGAGTTAGAAGATGGGAGAGTTATTTCTCCACAAGATGCTCAAACAGCTGAGGAAGTTAACGCTGTTGGATTAGCTATAGCTTCTGAACTTGCTACTAGGTTTGGATTAAAAGATCTTGATGCTGAGGTTGTCTATCGAGTTGTCTTACCAAAAGTTAATGAAGCTAGATCACAAGTAGATACCGCTATTACTGCTGACGTTATAAAAGCTAATGTTGATAATGCTGTTTCGGTAGAAGTTGATAATGCTGTCCAAAAAATAGCATCAGGCGAATACGATATGCAAGAGGTATTCGATGAACTATATAAAGGCATTTTTATCTCTACAAAGCATAGAGGTAATAAAGGGGCAATTACTAATGAAGTAGTTACTGAATTAGTTAAAGCTTTAGAAGCAACTCAAGATTTAGACGGCTTGCAAAAGTTAGCAGAAGTTGTAAAAGTCCCAGGTAATAAAGGTACAGCTTTAGGAAAAATAGGAGAAACTTCTAAAGCTATTAATGATGCAATCGCAAGAGTTCGATCTTACGATCATGATCAAATGCAGCTAGAAATAAAACAAAGAGCTGTAGAAATAGAGAGTGCAAAAACAACACATAAAGAAGAGTTATTAGACGCTGGTAATGATATAGAAAAAATAATTGCAGCTAATTCAAAATATGAAGATAGGCTGACCAAAATCGGAGGTGCAAAAGCACTAGAGTTATATCAAACTCATGCAAATAAAGATGATAGACATAATCCATTCTTGGTTGGATATTATCAAAAACTAACTAACGATGGTAAGCGTATTTCTGAGAAAGAACTAGACGCTAATGTAGCCAATGGGGCTATGACTGAGGAAGATAAAACCAAGGTCATGAATAACGCTGGTTTAACAAAAGAAGGAGCTGATCTTGCAGTAAAACCTTATCAATCTTCATGGGGAGATACATTAGAAGCTCGTATCATTCAAGGGGCTGCAATAACAGGTATAAATCCAACAGTTGCTGGGAAGTTAGTAAATATAGTCAAGGAAGATATGCTAGGTGAAGTTAATCGCCAAATGGCTGATTATCTTGAAGAGAATCCTGATGCAACTAGAGGAGATATAAACAACGAGGCTATTAGTGTCATTGAGACAATAGTTAAAAATAAGATTGATAAAAAACAAGTTTATACATCAACTGGAGTATTTAATTCAAAAAATTATGAGTTCTTCTCTGGATCTAGAAGAAGAGAAGCTATGGAAGTTAAGACTAAAGTAGTTAGAAAGGCAGATGGAAGTGTTGACTACTCAGAATATAGATTAGACCTTACAGATCATTCAGGTGAAGAAATACTTTCCTATGGAGAATTTGGAGCTGACCCTACAAGAGATAAAATCTTTTCAATAGAAGAAGTTACAAATGCTATAGAGATAGCTAGGAATAATGATTGGGAAAATGCAGATCAAAGATTTATTCAAATAGCTGAGTATTTTGATATGACTCCTAATCAATTACTAAAGGCAGTTGCTGGTCAAAGAGGTATAGATTTAGAGAAATATTTAAAGGTTGATAGTAAGTCAGAGGAAGCAGCAAAACCTTTAACTATGGATACTGGAGTTAGTGCAATTAAATCATTTGGATTTTCTGAGAAAGGAGCTAAAGGTTTATCAGTTGTCTTACAAACTCAAGGTAAATGGACTGAGCTAAACAAAGGAAATTTAGGAGAAATTATTTTAGAAATGCAAGATAACTATCCTGAAGCTTACAGAATATTTACTTCTCCAACATCAACACAACGTCAAATACAACGAGCGGCTATTGAATGGGGAGGTTATGAGATAGGAATTAAAGCAATGTCATACGACTTTGATAAATATAACGATCTACTTAAACAATTAAACAATGAACCCAGAAGATAAAGATGATGATCTTCTCGAACAACTCAGAAATGAATCTAATGAATCTTCTGATAGAGAAGTAGTTGAAGAAATTCAACCTCAAACCCCTCAGTCAACAAGTACACAAACCCCTACACGAGACCAGACAGCAGAGTCTTTATCTGGTGTTGAACTCCCTCCAAACCTTTTAGAAAATGCACAAGTAGGTCTAAGAGATTTCATTGATAATACCTTTCAAGGTGATCAAAGATCTAAGGATGAGATCAAAACAGATAGACGTAATATTGCTAAACAGGGAGTAAAAAAGAGTGAAGAATTTCAAAAGAGTATTGATGAAGCAACACTAGATACAGCTCCATTAACAACAATAGCCAGAGAGGCCGTAAGAGCGCCTCTTGGAGGTATTACAGGAGCGGTAGAAGGTTTAGTTAATACAGCTGATTTAATAGGCGATACAGCGCTTACTGTCTTCACAGATGAGTCTGAAAAGAATAATGTTTTAGGTGATAAATATGAAGCATTAAACTTTGACTTAGGTGTTGCAGAAAACAAAACAGCTGTAGGTAGTTTTGTAAGAGAAGCTATCTCTATTTATATCTTAATGAGAAGAGCTTCCGTAGTCCCTGGACTCGGTGGAGCTGAGAAAACTAGCGCAGCTGGACGGCTAGCTGTAGAAACTGCTAGAGGTGCAATAGCTGATTTTATTACTGATGGTGGTACAGGTAATTTATCTAACTTATTAGAAGAAATTAACCCTAACCTAAGTAATACCTTTTGGACTGCTTTAGCTCATGATGAAGATGATAACCCCTGGGAAAGAAAACTAAAAAATACTATTGAAGGGGGATTCTTTGGTTTAGGAGTTGATGGTGTATCTGAGTTCTTAGGTGCTACTAGAGCCGCTAAGAGAGTATTAAATAAGAAAGGATATGATGTCTTCTTTAGTACTGATCCATTAAACATCAAGAAAGCTGATATGGACGATGCGATAGACGCAGCGTTACAACATATCAGAGATAATTCAACTTGGTATCCTACAAAAGATGCAAGATTAATTAGTCAAGTTAATCTCTTAAAAGATGGAGAAACTTTAGATAATCTTAACCGAGGTTTTAAAGCTAATCTTCAAACAGAAATCAGACAAGCTGTACCAGCTACCGATAATATCCCACGAGAAGTAAATGATCTTTTTGATCCAGCATTAAGAGCAATAGATAAAGCTGAAAAGTTACAAAAACAAATTAGTGTAGATGCACAAATTAATGAATGGGGTGAGGCTCTTAAATCTACATATACACCTAATGGCGCTCAAATAGATTGGAACTTTACCGACGTAACTAAGAACGCTACTCCAGGTGCTAAAACATTGGAGGTAATGTTTGATATTAATAAAGAACAAACTAATCTTAGAAATATTAGAAAGACGTTTAAGTTCTTTGTTAATAGTGTTAAATATGATGGGAAATTTCAAAAGGCTTTAGAAAAAGTAGACATAATGGGTCGTTATGCAAAAGGAAATATAACGAATGATGTTTGGCAAAAGCTAGACATGGAAGAAAGGATGGTATTAATTGAAGATGCTATTGATTATGGAAATCAATATAGATCTATATATCCTACTGATTTTCAAGATGCCTATAAAAAAATAGAGAATCTTTTAAATGAATATGATGCTGCAATCGGGAATAATCTAGGTGGACATATTTTCAAAGTATTTCCTCAATTCAATGAAATAATAAAAGATTTAGAACCAGGAACAATCTTAAAAAATACTCCAGATAGAGATGGAGGTTTTGGGAGACTTTCAGGAAAACAATCAAGAATATCTTTATCTGAAGCTGGTAGAGGAAATGTAAGAAAAACTATTTATAAAAGAGCTGGTTTTGGGCCTCAGCAAAATGATCAATATATGTATGCGGTTGTTAAGCGTGATAAATCAGGAAAGAATATTCTTCGACCTATAGATGACACGTTTACTAGAGAAGCTGGTCTACCTGGAAGAGGTAAACTAGACAAGATTCTTGAGCAAGCTTCAATAGATGAAAGAGTAGATTTAGATCCTAAGAAGTATTATCTAAGCGCTAATTCAGCAGCAATAGAACTAGAGCTAATTACAAATGGATATAACAGAAGAGAAAGCGCTCAACACTATATAGACTTTTTCAATAAGCTAACACCTAGTGAGATATCTAATTGGTTAGAAAGTACAACCAAAAGTAATCAAAGCAGTATAAGACCTTACCTACCTACCCAATATCAATTAATTAAATGGGGAAATATCAAACTTATCTCTGAAGTAGGTGATGCAAGAATTGAATGGTTAATGTATCCAGATGATGAGGACTTATTAACGACAATAGGTAACACTGAACTTAGTAGTCTAGGACCAAAAGTTTATCAGGTTGTTTGGAAGCCAACTCAACCTGGCATGAAGTTAAACCTCTCAGGTACGAGAGTAATAACTAAATTCAATGAGTTAGCTGCTGATAGTTTTGAGCCTGGAACAATCTTAAGTAATAGTCCAGCTTCTGATGGATTAAGCGAAGCCTCTATGGCACAAAGAAGAGCTAATAATAAAGCCCAGATAGAGTCTGATAAAAAATGGATAGAGGATAATAAAGAAGGTTGGCTTGATGAAGCAGAAAGAGGGGCTTTTGGTGATGTATTAGAAGGTTGGCCTATAAAGTGGCAAATATTAGATGAATTTGGGGATACCGCTAAAACTGTAGAGGTTACTAGTTGGGAAGATCTCTGGAATAAGATGCCAGATATCCAAAGAAAGAAAGACTTAGAAGAATTAGCAAGACAAGATCTAATAAATCCTCGACCTCAAGATGTTGAGAAAGGAGGTGGAGTAAGAGCAAGGATTTATGAAAGAGCTGGATTCACTAAAATGGACAGTTTCTTTGGAATGCAATTTGCAATGGTGAAATCAGTTCCTGATAGTAGAGGGCGTATCTTTGAACCATTAGAAATTGAGTTTGATGAGTATGGAGAAGTTAAAGAATTTGGAGAAAGCCTTGTTGATCAATACAAGAGAAACACAACTCCCCCTGAGCAACTATATGAACCTCATGAAAGAGCTGGAAGAACCAAAGATGGTAATCCTCAAGAGGCTGCTAAATCTCAAGCACAAATAGAAGACTTCGATAATGTTTCTCAAGTCGCATCTACTCCTTTATTATCCGACGCTGCTTACGCTTCTATTACTACTAGGGCGCTACAAAATGCAACCAAAGCTCAAGTAGATGAATTAAAAGAGATCATTGGAGAAGTTGGATCTCAAATAGATGTAGAAGAATTATCTAGAAGTTTAGGTCAGTCAGATTTAGAAACAGTAAGTAAAGCTTTAGTTGGTATTCGTAAGTTCTTAGGAGCTAGCAACGAGACCCCTGAGAATGCTTTAAAACTATATGAAAATGAACTTACCTTTACTACTAACGTCAAGGGAGAAGAGTTTAAGGTTCTAAGTAGAGAGGGTGTAGTAGCTACCAAGACATTAATTACTGATACAGCTCTACAGATTCAAAACCTAGCTGAGGTATCTGAAGATTTAATCCTTCATAGATTAGATACAGCTAGACAATCAGAACATCTAGTAACTCGTCTTCAAGGTTTATTACGTCTTCATAAAGTATCAGCTGTTCACTATGGATCTGGTCTTAGAAGTTTCCAAGTTGGACCTTTAAAAGGTTTTGCTGAGGATCTATCTAAGAATCTTGCTGGAATAGATAACTCTTTAAATAAGATGAAAGAGTTACTTAGGAAAGGTGATGCTCAAGCAATAGCTGACTATAAGGATATGGTTAGAGGTTTAGTTCTAGCCGATGGAGATCCATTAAAGCAGTTAAGTTTCAACGCTTTAGCTCAACAAGTGGGATGGCGAGAAGCATTGAAGAGTATGTATAACTCAATGCTTAGTGGTCCTGTTACTCAAGCAAGGAACATTATTGGTTCAGCAATGACATCAACCCTAAGACCTTTAGCTATGGCTACTGGCTATACCTTGCAGGGTAATAAAGAGATGGCAAGAATCTCTATGGGAGCATTTCATTCATATCAAGAAAGTATGAGTGAAGCTTTTATGATCTTTAAGAAGAGCTGGAATGAGAAGAAACCTATTAATGAAGGTGAGAAGTTTGCAGCTCGTACAGCTGAAACTAAAAA
>Ga0208261_1000303_pt1 | contig 20200 bp, 20 predicted proteins | sample Knorr_S7_td_DCM__FD_185595 | JGI IMG/M metagenome (GOLD analysis project Ga0208261, IMG submission 185595) | Marine microbial communities from Southern Atlantic Ocean transect - Knorr_S7_td_DCM_ad_131m_LV_B (SPAdes) (version 3) | ecosystem: Environmental > Aquatic > Marine > Oceanic | place...
GTTGAATAATTTAATCTTAAGTATGTTGGTAATGCAGCTTCAGGCCATAAAATAAAATCCGGATTATGTTCAATTGCTTTAATATGAAGGGAATCCATTGTATTAAAAATTCTGTCACGAAAATTTTCTTCCCATTTTAGATTTGGATCTATATTTGGTTGGACAATAGCAGTACTTATATTATTTAAAATATCTTGGTTTTGAATAATACTAATACGAAAAAAACCTAACAAAAAGATCACTGTCAATAATAGGACACCAATTGATAGTATTTTTTTTTCTATTCTTTTAGAATTTATTGCTAAATATATAATTATATTTAACATAACTATCCAGAAGCTAATCCCCATCGTACCGGTTACATCTGCAATTTGAATTAGTGGCAAACTAAATGTTTGAGTTAAACCTAAATTAATCCATGGAAATGAAAGGGGACCGAAGCTTCGTAAGTACTCTATAGAAACCCAAAGTAATGAGAAGACAAATAAACCATATCCAGTTTTTTGATGATACCAACTACAAACTAATCCAAGAATAAGCCAAAAGATACTTAAATATAAAATTGCTGCAATCATTGATATTATTGCAGTTGCAAATCCTGCCCCACTATTAAGACCGAACCAATATACTGTTATACTATTAACAATCAGGCCAGTCACATAAGAATATTTTAGACTATTAAATATGGATGAATTGAGTATTATATGAATTAATGGTATTAATCCAAACCAAGCTAAAAACCCTAAAGGAGATGGAGGATAAGCTAAACCAATTAAAATACCAGATAATATAGATAATTTCCACTTTGATATATCAAAATAATGTAACATTATTATTTTTGATCTAGATATTGTTGTAAAAAAAGCGCTGCAGCTGTTTGGTCTACCACTGATTTATTATGACCTGTTTTAAATCCCTGTTCAACCATTGATCTTTTTGCAGCCTTCGAACTCCACCTTTCATCAACATATTCAATTTTAAAACCCTCTATTAATAATTTATCAGCAAATTTTTTTACTTTTAAAGTTTGATCTGTACTTTTTCCAGACATTGCAAGTGGTAATCCAACAACTATTAACTCTACATCCTCTATTTTTATTATATTTTCGATTAGATTAATTGAATGATCTTTATTTTTATTTATTATTGTCTTATATGGACTTGCAAAAATCTTTAAAGGGTCAGATAATGCAAGCCCTATCCTTTGCTCACCATAATCAATAGCTAATATTCTTCCCATTTAATGGAAGATTATTTGAGAGGTCGACTTAGATATTGCTTAAGAATTTTACCTGGCTTGAAATGAGTTTTTTTATGTGCAGGAACAAAAATCTCTTCATTTGTTTGAGGATTTCTCGCATTTGGTTTTGCTTTTGTAGGTTTTACTTCAATAACACCAAAATTCCTAATTTCAATCCTAACTTTTTCATAATCATCTGTTAACATATCTCGTAAAACTAAAAATAATTCGTCTGTAAATGTTAAAGAATCAAGAAGTGTTGCATCTAATCGATTTGCAATTTCTGCAGCTACATCTTTTTTTGTGAATGTTCTTACTTTCATTATTAAATACCTGTTCGTTCTACGTTTTCAACACCTGGAATTTTGATTACTTTTTTTATTATACGATCAAGTTGTTTGATATTATTGATTTGAATAATAAAAAATGCTGTAGACAATGCGTCTTTAACCTTCATATCAACGCTGGCTATATTAATATTTGAGCCTGAGATAACTTCCGTAATCTCTCTTAACATACCTTTTCTATCAATTGATTCTACTCTAAGCCTCACATTAAAAACATCAGTCCTTCCTACGTCCCATTCTACTGGAATCAAACGGTCAGATTCTTCGTTTAATAGAGGCAAGCTTTTGCAAGAAGAACGATGAACAGTAACGCCCCTTCCCCTTGTAATAAAGCCAATCATTCCATCCCCAGGAATTGGGTTACAACATTTTCCAAAAGATACCATTAGATTGGTAATTCCTTGAATTTTAATACCTTTAGATCTACTTCTGGCAAAATCTAGAAATTTACTGTCTTGATTTTGAGATTCTTCCTCAATCTTATTCTTATCTTCCGGACTTATTTTATTTAATATATCTCTAATAGAAATTATTCCACTTCCAATAGCTTCAAGAAATGAATCAGAATTATTATATCCAAATTTTGAATATGATTCAATTAATTCTCCCATGAGTGATTTACGTTTTAATCTTCTAAGTGTTTTTTCAACAAGTTGCTTTCCAAGAATGATGCTTTCGTCTCTAGTAGCCTTTTGTAAGAATTTATTTATATTATTTCTAGCCTTACTAGTTACAATGAATTTTAACCATCCATAACTGGGATTTTGAGATTTGCTAGTCAAAATCTCAACAGTATCTCCATTTTTTAAAATAGTGTTTAATGGAACAACTTTATGATCTACTTTTGCACCAATGCAATGTAACCCTACTTCTGTATGCACATTAAACGCAAAATCAATTGGTGTAGAATCAACTGGTAACTGAACTAAGTCTCCATTTGGTGTAAAAACAAATATCTCATCATTAAATAAATCAATTTTTAATAAATTCATAAACTCTCTTGGATCGGAAGACTCCCCTTGAAGAATCTCTACTAAATCTCTAAGCCATTTTACATGACTATCAATGCTTTTACTGGCGACACTATCCTTTTTATATTGCCAATGCGCAGCAATACCTATTTCAGCAGTTTCTTCCATTTCTTTTGTCCTTATTTGAATCTCTACTAACTTTCCTCCAGGGCCAATAACTGTTGTATGAATTGATTGATAAGCATTTGTTTTTGGAGTTGCGATAAAATCTTTAAAACGTTCTTGAATTGGCTTGAGTTTTTGATGTAAAACGCCAAGTGTTAAATAACAATCTTCTATTGTATTAACAATGACTCTTACTGCAAGATTATCATATATTTCATCAAATGATTTACCCCTCTTAATCATCTTACCATATATTGAAGAATATGATTTCACTCTACCATAGATTGATGCTTCTAAATTATGTTTAGATAATTCATCTGATATTGGTTTTGTAATATCAGAGATATATCTCTCTCTAGATCTTCTGCTTGACTTAATTTTAGACTCAAGATCAGAATATGATTTAGGATTCAATGTTTGGAATACTAAGTCTTCTAGATCTGCTTTAACTTTGGCCATTCCCAACCTATTAGCCAATGGCACATAAACATCTCTTGTTTCCATTGCAATTCGATGACGTTTCATTCTTGGTAAATGCTTGATTGTCTTCATATTATGAAGTCTATCTGCAAATTTAATTATTATTACTCGTAGATCTTGCGCAACGGAAAGCAACATTTTCATAAAATTTCCTGCTTGTTTTTCCTCTCTACTAGAAAAGCGAATACCACCTAACTTAGTAACTCCATCAACAAGATCAGCCACATCTTCACCAAATACAGATTTTATATCAGTAATTGAAGCATTCGTATCCTCAACCGTATCATGCAACATTCCACTAGCAATAGTAAAATGATCCATCTTCCACAATGCTAGTGTATTAGCAACCGCTAAACAATGATTAAAATAAGGTTCACCTGATTTTCTTTTCTGACCTTCATGATGAGTACTTGAAAATTCATATGCTTTCCATAATAAATCGCGTATTTCTTCTTTTTCAAAACCTTTAATAATCGATACACTTTCAAATAAACTTTGAAATTTTCGCGGATATTCACCTACTAGCTGAGGAACAAATTTTGATAAGGGGTTTTGCATTAAAATGGAACTTCAGATTCTAACTCTTCAAAAGCAGAAATACTTTCAAATCTAGCAAAACGATCTATAAAAGATAGGTTAACAGTTCCGATAGGGCCATTTCTCTGTTTTGCAACTATAGCTTGAGCTTTACCCTTGTCTTCCTCTTCTCTAGAATAGACCCATGAACGATACAAAAATATGACGACATCTGCATCTTGTTCAATTGCACCACTTTCTCTTAGATCTGATAATTGAGGTCTATGATCGCTTCTTTGTTCTACTGCACGAGATAACTGAGATAAAGCTATAACAGGAACATCTAATTCCTTAGCCAAAGCTTTCAGAGAACGTGATATATTTGATATTTCCTGCTGTCTACTTTCAATATTTCTAGGCCCTTGCATTAATTGTAAATAATCAATAATTATAAGACCCAAATTTTTCTCAGCTTTTAATCGTCTTGCTTTCGCCCTCAATTCAAGTACAGTTATTGCTGGAGTATCATCTAAATAAATTTCAGCTTCCGCAAGCGAACCAACAGCAAGACTTAAATTCTTCCATTGATTTTTAGGAAGTTTTCCAGTGCGAACTAAATGACTATCTACTCTTCCTTCAGCACATAAAAGTCTTTGAGCTAATTGATGATTTGCCATTTCTAAACTAAACATTCCTACTGGCACTTTAAAATCTATTGCAGCGTTTCTCATGACTGATAATGCTAAAGCTGTTTTACCCATTGAAGGTCTACCAGCAATAATTACTAAGTCTCCTTTTTGAAAACCAGAAGTAATTTCATCTAGATCAATCAATCCTGATGCAACCCCTGTAACAGAACCAGGGTTCGATGCTATACGATCTAGATTCTTAAATGTATCATGTAAAATACCTTCTATAGGCATAAAACCTCCACGAAGACGATCTTGAGTTATACTAAAGATCGTTTGCTCAGCAGCATCAAGGATTTCTCCTACATCCTGTCGATCATTATATGCATCTTTGGATAATTCATGAGAAGCTCTTATTAACTCACGAAGCATGAACTTTTCTAATACTATTTTTGCATAGCTCTCTACATTTGCTGCAGTAGGAACAGATTCTACTAAACCAGTTATAAAATATGCTCCTCCAACGTTATCAATCTGTTTATTTTTCTTTAATTTATTTATGACAGATATAGTATCTATTGGTTCCCCTTTATCAAAAAGGTCTGACATAACTAGAAAAATCTTACTGTGAGATTCTTTGTAAAAATGATGACTACGTAACCATTGTAATGCTTTACTTATTGCGTCTTTACTAGATAACATTGCACCTAAAACAGCTAATTCTGCTTCAATCGATTGAGGTTGTAAGTTAAGATTACTATCTATTTCTTTATTTGCCATAATTATTAGCTAATTAAATTTCTTATCCATTTGAAATCATCCCAAGCAGCAGGCTTAAGATTTTGATTCCTTAATAAAGCTGCTGGATGATAAGTAGCCACTAGCGGTATACCATAATAGTTATGTTTAACTGAACGCATTTCTTTTAAGGATAAATCATTATTTAATAAGGTCTTTGCCGCAACTCTACCCAAAGCTACTATTAGTTTAGGCTTTATCAAATTAATTTGCTCTTTTAAGTAAGGTTCACATTTTTCAATCTCTGAAGGGAGTGGATCTCGATTTTTGGGAGGACGACATTTTATAACATTACATATATAAACACCGCTATCTCTTGATAAAGATATTGCAGATAATATTTTGTCTAGCAATCTACCAGCGCGACCTACAAATGGAATCCCTTCCATATCTTCTTTTTCACCTGGAGCTTCTCCAACAAGCAATAAGTCAGCATTTTTATCACCTACACCAAAAACAAAACTTTTCCTTGTCGCTCCTAATTGGCATGCCTGACAATTCTTAATTGAACTATAAAATTCATCTAATGAATAGTCTACGACTTTAGAATATTTAGGATCTTTTTTTAAATTAAAGTAGAGTTTGTCTCCATAAATATCCTGAGTTTGTTTTAAATATTTATTAATCAAGTTTCTATTTGTCAAACTTTATCCTACTAATCCTCATCATTTAAATCTTTCCATTCAACTTCACCAGACAAAAATTGATCCATAGCTTCTGTGGTTACTTTTTCTTTTTCTTCATATTCATCAGGGTCAATTTGTGGCAATTCATCTAAAACATCTAAATCTGAAATATCATCTGTTTCTAATATAACTTTTTCTTCATAGCGTTCTTGATTAATCTGCCGCGCCCTTTTAGACATTACGACTACTGCCTCATAAATATTTTTAGATTGTTTCTCTAATTTTCTTAATGCAAGTGGCTTAACTGCCATATAATACTCCTTTTTCTTGATTGGTTATAATTTCATTTAATTTTTTCACAGCACTTGATAGATCATCATTGATCATAAAAGTATCGAATTTATCTTTAAATTTCATCTCTTTATTAGTTCTTTCTAATCTTTTTTTAATTATTTTTCTAGAGTCTGTTCCTCTATTAATCAAACGTACTTTTAAGTCTTCAATTGAAGGCGGTAAAATAAATACTGTAAGGGTATTTCTAGGATATTTTTTTTTAATTGACATTGCGCCATTTACATCAACATCAAATAGCATCAATTCCTTGCTGCTAATCGCATTTTTGAGTGTATTAATTAAAGTTCCATAATAATAACCATGAACTTCCTCATATTCTAATAATTCATTATTCTTTATTTTAGATTTAAACTCATCTTCAGTCAAAAAATAATAGTTTATTCCATCTTTTTCATAATTACGTTTAGGCCTAGTAGTACAAGATACAGAAAATTTAATTTCAGGTTTTTTTCTCCTTACCTCCTCGCAAAGAGTAGACTTGCCAGTACCAGATGGTGCAGAAATAGCAATTAAATTTCTCATAGTATATTTTGTGCTTGTTCCCTTATTTTTTCAAGTTCATTTTTCATTTCAATTACTTGATTTATTACTTCAGCTGAACCATTTTTTGAACCTATTGTATTAATTTCACGAAATACTTCCTGGATTAAAAATGTTAATCTTTTTCCTACACTAGCACCACTATCCAGTAATTTACTTAATTGTTTATAATGACTATTCAAACGTACTATTTCTTCTGTAACATCAGCTCGCTCTGCTAGGATAGCTACTTCCTGCATTAACCTAGACTCATCTAATTCATAATCCCCTAATAATTTTTCTAAACGCTTTTGTAATTTGTCTTTTCTATTTTTTGCAAAAGAAATATTCACTTTCTCTATACTTTTAACACCTTTTTTTAGAGTATTTAATCTTGATGATATATCTTTACAAATTTTATTTCCTTCTGATTCTCGCATTTCATTCAATTGAAAAATTGCATCATTAGTAATTTTTAAAATATCATCTTTATTTATATTTTCTAATCTACCATCTGATAATAGGTCTGAAGTGTGAATGAAATCACCAGGATTAATATCATAAGAATATTTTTTTGAAATCATCTTTAAAGTTTCATCTATTGCTTCAAAACGTTCTTTATTAAATGAAAAACTATTGTTTGAAGGTGAGCCTATAATTAATTCATAGAATAGTTGAACTGAACCTCTTATCAATTTACTTGATATTAACTCTCTAATATCTTTCTCAATCAGTGGCTCAAGATTTAGACCACGTATTTTTATATCTAAATATCTAGAATTAACTGACCGTATAGATACGGATAATTGTCCAATATCAGTTTCAGTAACTGCATGGCCAAAGCCTGTCATACTTAAAATCATAATACCTTACCCAGGATAAGTTTTAAATTTAATTCATTTTGGTATTTTAATTCAAATAAAGATCTAAAAACGATATTCTCAATTAAACTACAATAAAGAAATAATTTTACTCTTAAGCCAATTTGGATCTAATCTAAATGATATTAATTGGCTGGATCCAAATCCAGTATATGATGGAGATGGGCGATAAGCATAATCAATAGAAAACCTTGACCAAATTAATCCTATCCCTGTAGAAATAAATCCATTATTATTTCTACCTAATCTTATTTGAAACTTAGAATTATAGCTTAATTCGAAACCTAAATTATATAAAGATTTTTTATAGCCTATTATCTTAGTAATCCCCCCATTAAATCTCAAATCTATTGGCTTGTTGGATAATTTATATATTTGAGTCAATCCACAATTTAGATTTGGCAAAGTTCTTTCCACCGTACCATTATCCCAAATAAACCAAGAGGTTGTAAAGTGATTAAATGTCATGCCCAAAGTACCATTTTTCCAGGGAGAAAATTTTGCTCCAATATCAAAACCAAATCCATTTCCATTATACCCGCCAAGATTATGAAATAAACTCTTAGCGGCAATACCTAAAGTAAAATTTTTAATTTTCTTTGCTGTGCTTAAGTGCAAGGCCCATTGAGACTGATTAAAATATTTAATTTTTTCGTAATCAAGTCTTTCACCTTCATCTAAAACTCCATTAGCTTCACCAAAATCCATTGTGCCTGGCATGCCGTCTGCCCCCCAATCAAGAAGCAGGTCTCTTGTGTCCGGAATATTTGATACTGCTTCACGTAAAATTACTATACTTAAGGGTGTCTTTATCTTCTTATTGTAGCTGAAAACTAACACATCACTACTAACTAAACCTGCGAAACGATTTTGATGTCCATAAGAAAAAGGTAAAATTCTCTGTGTGTCCTGATGCGCTGGATTCCATAAAACAGATATAGGTGAAGAACCGTCAGCGATAAGAGAATTTCCTAATGATAATGCACGACCATCTCCTGCATTGTCAAAAATTTCCCAACCATAGTTTACCCAGATAGATTCAGCATAAATGAACGAAAATATTATATATGTAATAAATAAAAAATTTTTATTCATATTTTTTTTTCAAATTGTCTAATATTTTTAGCGCTTCTATTGGGGTGAGTTTATTAATATCAATATGCTTAAGATCTTTTAGATATGACTTATCATTTTCTTTAAAAATTGAAATCTGATCATTATTTCCCTTTGGCAAATAATTACCTTTTTCTTTACTATTTTTTATATGGTGTAAAAGAATTTCGTTAGCTCTATCTAATATAATCTGCGGTAGGCCTGCCATTTTTGCTACATGAATACCATAACTTTTATTGCCTGGTCCGGGTAAAATTTTCTTTAAAAAGATTATTTCATCTTCAGATTCTTTTACTGAAGCATGATAATTTTCCAATCGTTCTAATGTTTTATCTAACTTTGTCAATTCATGATAATGAGTCGCAAATAATGTCCTAGCAGCAACAGATTCATTATTATGTAAATACTCAGTTATAGACCATGCTAAAGATAAACCGTCAAATGTTGCCGTACCTCTTCCAATTTCATCAAGAAGGATAAGACTTTTAGGCGTAGCATTATGTACAATATTAGAAGCTTCAATCATTTCAACAAGAAATGTACTTTCACCTCCAGCAAGATTATCACTAGCTCCAACTCTAGTAAACAAATGATCTACGATTCCTATTTCTGCTTCTTTTGCAGGCACAAATGATCCGATCTGAGCCATTAATACAATTAAACCTATTTGACGTAAATAAGTTGACTTACCTGCCATATTAGGACCTGTTATTAGATGTATTTGATTTGTGGTTGTATTTAAATCAATACTATTACTTATAAAACGCTCAGAGGAAGGTAATAGCTGTTCAACAACAGGGTGTCTACTATCAGTTATTTTTAAGTATGGAGAATCAGATAATCGTGGTTTTATATATCTATTTTGTATTGCTAAATGAGCAAATGTCAATAGGACATCAAGACGATTCAGTATTATTGCATTGGTTTGGATTAACTCTACTTTTTCTAATATTTTACTACAACAAATAGAATAAAGTTCAATTTCAATGGATAAAATATGTTCCTCAGCAGATAAAACTTTTTCTTCATATTCTTTTAATTCAGCTGTGATATACCGTTCAGAATTGACTAATGTTTGTTTTCGAATATATTCATCAGGTATATTATTCTGTTGTGACTTTGAAATTTCTATATAATATCCAAAAACTTTATTAAAGCCAATTTTTAATCGATTAGCTCCTGTTCTATTCCTTTCATTTTTTTCTAGTTCATCAATCCATTCTTTTCCACCCTCCATTAATCTCCTCAAATCATCTAACTTTTTATTTATACCCTTACGAAATACATTCCCTTGCTTAATCTGCGCTGGAACTTCATCATTAAACTGAGAAGTAATTAGTGAAACAATGGATTCTGTATCAACAAAAGTGGATGCTGCTTCGTTTAAATATTTATTATCCATATTCAATAATAATTCTTTTATTTCTGGCACTTTACTTAAACTTTGCTTTAAACCAATTATATCTCTTGGCGTAGACTTTCCTTGGTTGACTTTTCCTAATATTCTTTCAATATCAAGAACATCTTTAAGAATAATTCTAAATTTATTTAATTGGTTTTTCTCATTAACAAATGCATTAACTACGTTCAATCGATTATTCAATCTATTTATATTATTTAATGGTCGACTAAGCCACTGTTTTAACTTTCGTCCACCACCATTTGTAACAGTATCATCTAATAAATCAATTAATGTACCATGAGTTCCTTGTGTCGATAATGACCTAAATACTTCAAGATTTTTTACTGAAAAGCTATCTATTCCCATCACCCCTTCATCATGGATAGGTTTGAGATTAGTTACATGTCCTAATGAGCTATGCAATGAGGCCTTTACATGTTGAAAAATAGCCCCTGCTGCTGTAACTCCTAATTTCAGATTTTCACATCCAAAACCCTTTAAAGATCGAACTTTAAAATGTTTTTTTAGAATACGGTTAGATTCCTCATATGATAATAACCATTCATCTATAACACTTATGAAAGGTCTTAATTCTCTATACCATGAAGCAGTAGAATAAGTAATATTGCTACCTATTAATATTTCTCGTGGAGCAAACTTCAATAACGACTCTGTTAAATCAATTGATGTACATTCACCAATAAATAATTCTCCAGTTGATTTATCCAATACAGCATAACCTGCAACTTGATTAGCGAAATGTATACAGCCAATAAATTGATTTGATTTTTCATTTAATGCGGTATCGCTTGTGATTGTTCCAGGTGTTACTACCTCAATAACCTCTCTTTTAACTATACCTTTTGCAAGCTTTGGGTCTTCTACCTGCTCGCAAATAGCAACACGTTGACCAGCATTTACAAGTTTGTGGAGATAATTATCTATAGAATGATATGGAAATCCAGCTAATGGGACTTCAGCGGCAGCGCCATTTGATCTTTTTGTAAGTACTATACCTAATATTTTTGCAGTTAATATTGCATCATCATTAAAAGTTTCATAGAAGTCACCCATTCTAAATAATACAATTGCATCACTATATTGCTGTTTTATTTCATCATATTGACGCATTAAAGGAGTCCCTTGATCTTTTATATTTTTCTTTGTCAAATCTTTTCCCCTTTAATACGCACATTACCCATACGTGATGTCCATCCCTGTTGATCGCAAAATTCGAGCACTGGTATAGCAAATTTCCTTGTTAAACCCGTATAGGATTTAAAAGCAGAAATATCCAATTCATCATTTAATTGGAAATGATTTTTATTTACAAGGAATAGTTTATCTTTATTTTCAGTGTGCATCCAAAGGTTCATTTTTACTTTAATGATTATTTTTTGATTTTTTAATACATGCAATAATTCTAAGCATTTTTTTTCAGATAAATTAAGTTGTTCAGAAATATCTTTGGTAGTAATTGGTGCAAAACCATTTTGAACAATTATTTTTTCTATTCTTTTATTCAAATCATTTGTTTCAGCATTTAATTCTAAACTATGTGAAGATAAAGCATATTCAGATTCTATTTTTTTAACTGTTCCATCTTTTTCTATTAAGGAAATAATTTCAAAAAACCATAATTCATCAAATTTTGATTGCTGTTTTAATAAATCTATACCAATACCTCTTCTTAATGGATTTTTTTCATGATAATTCTCTATGATCTCTACAACATCATTTACGGAATTATGTTTCATTTCTTCTGTATAAATAATTCTTCTTTTAGTAATTAAAAGTCCTAATATTTGTATCCATTCAAAAATTTTATCGATATGTATTTGAGTAATTGAAGACCATTCTTCAATTACCTTGGGGCTACTATATTTTACTAGTTGATTAAATCTCATTATAGGATCATTTTCAAGTAATGGTACCCAAGATTTAAATGGTAAATTTTTAATATCTAGCGTTGTTAAGACTTTCCCTCCTCCTAATGTTGTAATTGGAGAATAAGATCTTATAACAAATAGATCTTCATCAAAGACACCTAGTGTATTTTCCATTTTAACTATAACATTTGTTCTAACATTATTAGTTAACTTTTTTTGTCCAATTAGATATACTCTCGCAAATACTTCAGCAGTACCTAAATGTATTCTAACTCTCTGTCTATGTTTAAATTGTTTAATCCCTTGATTAGTAATAATAATATTGGCAATAAATTGATTTACTATTTTTATTGAATTACTAGATGTTAATTGAGATCCTCGAAAGACTTTTTCAGGTTTAATATTTGCTAAATTTATTGCTGCTCTATCTCCAATACCTACCTTATTAATGTCTTTACCATGTCTTTGAATACCGCGAACCTTAGTTATTATATTATTTGGTAATATGTTTACCTTGTCTCCTTTTCTTAACTCTCCAGATAAGACTGTTCCAGTAACAACCGTTCCAAAACCAACTATTGAGAATGAACGATCAATATGTAATCTAAACAGATCATTTTCTCTAAAATTTGCTTTCAATGGCGCATGATTGCTTAAAACATTCTTTAATTCATCTATCCCTTCATTCGTTTGAGTAGAGGTGCGAACAATTTCTATACTTTCAAAAATATTATTAGTCATTTCTCTTATCTCAAGTTCAATCATATCGATCCATTCTTTATCCTGAATTAAATCAATCTTTGTAAGAGCTATAATACATTGAGAAATATTTAATATTTGTAATATCTGTAAATGCTCTTTGGTTTGAGGCATAATACCATCATCTACAGCAATAACTAATAATGCTATATGAATATTAGAAACACCTGCGACCATGTTTCGTATAAATTTTTCATGACCAGGCATATCTATGATGGTGATTTGCTCATTAAAGAAAGCAAAACCTAGATCAATAGTCATTCCACGTTTTTTTTCATCAATCAAGCTGTCAGTATCAGTACCTGTAATGGCTTTGACCAGGGATGTTTTACCATGATCAATATGTCCTGCAGTTCCTATAACTACGTGAGACAAATTATACCTGCTTAATTGATTCAATCAAATTAGCTATTTGACTGGGTAATACTGCTTTTAAATCAATATAATAAATATTTCTCTTTGTATATCCAACTACAGGTTGTGCACCTAAACGAAAAGCTTTTGCTAATGATGATACAGACATTTCCTTAGGAATAAATTTCAGGGCGGCGCTAGGGATTGATTTTAATGGTAATGAACCGCTCCCTGCCTCAACTAAAGATTCCTCTAGTGTAATCCCTAGAGATTTCAACTTGTTTTTAGGAATTTTATTAATAATTCTTTTTCCTCTATTCATTAATTCTTTTCTCGATGAGGTAAGTAATTTTAAAGAAAGATTTCTTGAGTCGAATTTTTGGTCTGAGTGAAAAGTTTTTAGCGTTTCTTCCATAAGTGCTATTGTCCATTTGTCACATCTATAAGTTCTATGTAATGGGTTCTCAGAAATCTTTTTAATATAATTTTTCTTACCAATAATAAAACCACATTGAGGACCTCCAATTAATTTATCCCCAGAAAAAGTTACGATATCAGCACCTGTTTTTGATATTTCTTGAATATTTTTCTCAGAAGGCAAATTATGATCATCTGTAGAAATAATAGTTCCAGACCCTAAATCAACTACTAGAGGAATTCTTTTTTTCTTTGATAATAAAGCTAGATCTTTCAATGGCACTTGTTTTGTAAAACCTTTAACGACATAATTACTTGTATGAGCCCATAAAATAACCCCCGTTGATGCAGATATTGCTTTTTCATAATCAAATAAATGCGTCCTGTTTGTAGTACCAACTTCTATAAGGTTAGAATGACTTTTTTGAATTATATCTGGTATGCGAAATGAACCTCCAATCTCAACTTCTTGCCCTCTTGAAACAATTACATCTTTTCCTTCTGCCAAGGAATTAAGAGCTAATAGAACAGCAGAAGCATTATTATTTACTAATAGACTAGCCTGTGATCCAAAAATTGCATTAGACATTCTAGATAAATGATCTTGTCTATGACCACGTTTTCCACTTATTAAATCAAATTCTAAATTAATATAGCCCTCTAATTTAGCTGAGACCCGTTCTATTATTTTTTTGGATATTGGAGCACGCCCTAAACCAGTATGCAACACTATACCTGTACCATTAATTATATTTTTAATTGAAGATATATCTAATCTTTCAATTTCTTGTATTATTTTATTAATGATATCTCTTCGATTATAATTTAGCTTATTATCCTTTGCTAATTTTCTGTAGAACTTAATTTCTGAGTTAATTATATTTTTTATATATCTATTATGTAAAGATATACTTTGATCTATCTCAAGTAATACTTGAGATATTGAAGGAATTTCTTTTAATTGCTTATTTATCATATCAATCTATCAAAGTATATAAAATTTAGATAGTAAAACAACAATCATGTTTTCAAAATAAGAATATAACTAGTTAAGATTGCCGGAATAAGTAAAAAGCCCAAAGAAATGAATACTATAGTAGTATCATAATTTGTTGCAATAACCCCTCCAATCATTGCGGCCAAAGATCCAATACCCATACTTAAAAAGAAATTTATTCCATATCCTATTCCTCTATTATTACTATGGGTTAATTCTGCAATAATAGTATTACTTATTGGTTGATTACTAAAATGAGCCATTCCTAAACCTAAGCTACAAAAAATAAGTAAAACACCTTCCGCATATCCCATTAAAATTAAAAAAGGAATATTTGCAGCAATAATATATGGAAGTATTGCAATCCTATTGAAACGAGTACCTAACTTACCTCCAATGATTTGACCAATAATGCCCGATAAGAAAACAAATGAAGGGAAGATTCCTGCTTTCATTGTATCAGGAATAAATGGAAGGAATTCTTTTGTATTTTCAGCAAAATGAATGGGCATAAATGTTGTAAATCCATAATATGTAAATCCCATGATCATATTAGTTATATAAAAAAATATTAAAGCTATGCGATTTGTTTCGTTAATATCTCTATCACTATTTATTAATGTATTATCTATATCTTTTTCTCGCGATGGAATTAAGAAAATAGTTGCTATACCTAGAGCTAAATTAAAAAAAGCCAGGGTCGCATATGATGCTCGCCAGGAAATAAAAAAAGCTAATGTAGTTGCTAATACTGGACCAATCGCAGAACCTGTTGAACCAAAGATACCGTGGACTGCCATACCTTTTGTTATTAAATGTACTCTATTAGAAATCAATGTAAGACCAGCAGGATGATAAATGCTTGATGATAAACCTAATAGCCCCAAACTAAAAACTAATAAATAGAATGAATTAGAGATTGAAACAAGAAATGCTGAAAAACTGGAACCAAATAAATATAGTAGTAATAATGTTTTTCCACCAAGTTTGCTCTCCATCCAACCAGATGGAATAGCTCCAAAACCAAACATAAACGCACTAATTGTCACAACTAAACCTAAAATGTCTAATCCTATATCAAATTCATTCATAAGAATTGGAATTAAACTAGGAAGTGCTAACATTAATGCATGTACAGATAGATGACTTCCTCCTGTAATTGCTAATATAGTTTTCTCTATTCTATTCATATGCAAAAATTAGATTTATTTAATAATATAATTATTAAATAAATCTAAAGAATTGAAAAATAAATTTTCTAGAAAAAGGAAATTGTATGTGCCCTTTTTATATGAATATGATTAAAAGGGCGAAAATTAAAGAAATTCGCTAAGATTAACGTTTTTCTGTAATTCTAGTCGCTTTACCTGTTAACCCACGCAGATAGTGCAGTTTTGCACGTCTAACTTTACCCTTACGATCAACTTTAAGTGAATTTATCATTGGAGAATGCAATGGGAAAATTCTCTCTACTCCAATTCCACCAGAAATTTTGCGAACTGTAAATGTTTCTTCAACGCCACCACCACTTTTAGAAATAACTATACCTTTGAAAGTCTGCAATCTTTCCTTTCCACCTTCGATAACTCTTACTTCAATGGAAACAGTATCTCCTGGAGAAAACTCAGGCAAGTCATCTCTTAACTGATCTTTTACTGCTTCTTGTAATTTATTCATTACTTATCCTCCAACGATTCAAGTTTCTCAATTCTTTTAGACCATATATCTGGACGTTTATTTTTTGTTCTTTGACGTCTTTCTTTCATTCGCCATTTATTAATTTTCTCATGATTACCACTTAATAAAACATTTGGGACTGACAAATTATCTATCTCAGAAGGCTTTGTGTAATATGGAGCATCTAACTCTAATCCAGAATAAAAAGAGTCTGTCTTTACAGAATCATAATTATTTAAAACACCAGGAATTAATCTTACAATACTATCAACCATGATCATTGCTGGAATTTCACCATTTGTAACAACATAATCGCCAATGGAATATTCATTAGTAACATACTTATCAATGACTCGTTGATCAATATCTTTATAATGCCCACAAATAAATATTAGATTATCAAAATTACTGTTTTCGATTGCTTTCTTATGTGACCATAATTGACCCTGGGGTGAAGGGTATATTATTCTTGTATTATCATTATTTTTCAAATTATTAATTACCTGATCTAATGCTGCAAACAATGGCTCTGCCATTAAAATCATACCGCCACCCCCACCATACGGTGTATCATCAATTTGCCTATAATTTCCTAAACCAAACTCTCTTAAATCTACCACATCAAATTTAACTGAATCGTTATCGATAGCTTTATGCAAAATAGATTGCTCAACTATTGAATTGATCATATTGGGTATTGGAGTAATAATTGAAATAGTCTTCAATCTAGTAAACCTTCCATAGGATTTATTACTACTGCCTTTTGAGAATAATCTATATCTTTGACAATCTCAGGTATTATAGGAATCAGGAACTCTCTATCACCATCATTGATTACATATGCATCATTTGCTGGTAGCCATAGAATCTCTCCTAATTTTCCAACAGGTACGCCTTCATCTGTAAATACTCTATATCCAATTAAATCGCTTGATAAAAAATGAATTGAATCAAGCTCATCAACTACTGCAAATATCTTCTTTCCAATAATATTTTCAGCACCGTTTCTATCCTTTATCCCTTTAAACAAAAAACTACATTTTTTACCGCTGCCTATCATTTTACTGAGTTGCAATTTGCGTGACGATTTTTCTGTAAGTCCCACATGTAATTGATGAGAATGAATATAATCTTCAAAATAACGAGAAAGTGGGCGAACTGATACAGCGCCTTTCAATCCAGATGCACGCATAACCTGCCCTATTGGAAAAAGTTTATTCATAGGAAGCTTATTAATCAATCACATCTAGACGAGCGCGCTTACCACCTTGTTTAGCATTAATTGCAAAAACTAGAGTGCGAATAGCAGAAATGTTTCTTCCACTTTTTCCTATAATCTTACCGTAATCACCTTCACCAACGGTTAATTCATAGATTATACGTTGTTCAGTTTCTACATCCGTTACGTTTACCTCATCTGGTTTATCTACCAAATGCTTTGCTATACTTTCAACTAACTCCTTCATAATCATTTCCTCCTTGGGTCTTTATATCTTGACCCTTCTTCATTATTCATCAATTATGGCTATTACTTCTTAGCCTTTTTCTTAGAGCCTTTTTTAACTGATTTCTTTTTCTTTGGCTCTTTATTATTTTTATTGTCTGGTACTTCTTCTTCCGCTGGTGCTTCTTCTTCCGCTGGTACTTCTTCTTCCGCTGGTGCTTCTTCTTCCGCTGGTGCTTCTTCTTCCGCTGGTGCTTCTTCTTCCGCTGGTGCTTCTTCTACAGATTTCTTTTTAGAAGTTTCTTTTTTCTTTGCTGCTTTAGCCTCAGCTCTTTGCTTACGGCGAGCTAAAACATCCTCTCGCTCAAGCAACCACTTTTTCATTTCTTTTTCTATATCAGCATCACTTAAACCCTGCTGAATTAAATGCCATTTAAATGCAAGACCAGAAGTACGCAAAATATCATGAACAGTATCTGTAGGCTGAGCACCTTCCTTTAGCCAATGTAAAATTCTATCCTCTTTAAGAGAATATAAATCATCTTTAGCAATAGGATTGTACCACCCTACCTGTTCAATTGCGGCCCCATCTCTACGCTTTCTTGAGTCCATAATAACAAGTCTATAAAATGGTCTATTTCTACGACCAATACGTTTTAATCTAATTTTCGTCGCCAATCGAGTTACTCCTTTACTTTATTATCCAAAAAACGATCCTACACCTAATTTAGGGAGCTTCATTTTACCAAATTTTTTCATCATTTTCTGCATTTCTGTGAATTGTTTTAATAATTGATTTACTTCCTGTAAGGAACGTCCAGACCCTGATGCAATACGACTTCTACGACTTCCATCAATAATTTGAGGGTTTTTACGTTCTTTTTCAGTCATAGAATTTATTATTGCTTCTGTCCAAACTACATGATTTTCATCCATATTAATTTTATTTTTCATTTTTCCATTAATTCCTGGAATCATATTAATGATTTCGTTGACATTACCCATTTGGTGAATCTGAGAAAGTTGTACTTTAAAATCTTCTAAATTAAATTCATTTTTTAAGATTTTTTCCTGCATTTTTTTAGCTTCAGTTTCATCAACTATTTTTTCAGCTTTTTTCACAATACCAATCACATCGCCTAATCCTAAAATACGATCTGCCATCCTCTTTGGATCAAAAACATCTAAACCATCAATCTTTTCAGAAATTCCTATAAACTTTACTGGCTTTTTTATTACCGAAGAAATAGATACCGCAGCACCTCCTCTAGCATCTCCATCCATCTTAGTAAGAATTATTCCAGAAATTTCAAGAGCTTCATTAAATGCTTTTGCTGAATTAACCGCATCTTGGCCAGTCATACCATCAGCAATAAAAATAGTTTCTGATGGATTAATAGCTTCAGATATTTGTTGAATTTCTATCATCATTTCACCATCAATATGGAGCCTTCCAGCTGTATCAATTATCACATAATCATAATTAGAGTTTTTTGCTTCTTTAACTGCTTCAGAAGAAATTTTGACTGGATCACTATTATCCATTTCAAATACTGGAACATTTATTTGTTTTGCAAGAGTATTTAATTGTTTAATTGCGCCTGGCCTATAGATATCTGCCGCAACTAATAATACTGATTTATTCTGATCAATTAATCTCTTAGCTAATTTCACAGAAGTAGTAGTTTTACCTGATCCTTGTAAACCAGCCAATAAAATGACTGTACATCCTTGATTAGATTGATCTAAATCAGAACTTTCTTGTCCAAATAAGTTTATGAGTTCATCATGAATAATCTTAATAAACTGTTCACCAGGCTTAATAGATTTGATAACTTTTGTTCCAAGAGACCGATTTTTAACTTTATTAACAAATTCTCTTGTTACATTAATGTTAACATCAGCTTCTAATAGTATACGTCTAATTTCACGAGACGTATCAGTTATATTTTTATCCGTTATCTTACCTAGACCGCGTAAATCACGAATCAAGGAATTAAAACGATCTGATATTTGGTCAAACATAAATTTTTATATTAATATCTTTAAATTAAAGCCGCGGAAGTTAATAGCAGCAGTCTATAATGACAAAAGAATTACCACTCAATAAAAAACACTAAAAAGTTAGAATAATTATATGTTATTACTTCCCAGGCACTTTACAGCATAATTCAAGTGTTTCATAAACCTTTGGATCTGCAGGAGTATCATTGGCATCATATCCAATTGATGCGATTGTATTTTCAATTGCATTAAGATCTATCATACTCGCATTATAGACGATTGTACCCACTTTGTTCTTAAGATCTACATCAACCTTTTTTATACCCTCTAGCTTATTAAGCCCGTCTGCAATCTTGTTTGAGCACATCCCGCATTGTATAGTTTTAAGTGAAATCTCAACTGACTTATTATCTCCCTGATTGCTACACCCAATTAAAACAACAAATAATATTAGAATATTTAGTAATCGGTTGATCATATTGACTCCTTATTTGACATATTGAATGATTAATTTTTAGTATTAATTCAATGAAATTTAATTAATTAACTAAATAGAAATAAATCCTATTTTTCTTTCGATTGAGATTTTAATCTTAGCGCTAAAGACAGTTGCCAAAC